>ODAI014251446.1_pt1 | contig 18035 bp, 15 predicted proteins | sample 1539321 | NCBI WGS metagenome assembly ODAI01 (sample SAMN02144231, study PRJEB22623) | gut metagenome | biome: sheep rumen | host: Ovis aries | place: New Zealand | reverse complement strand
CTTTTGGTAATAGCATAACTTTTACTCCAAACACAGGAATTCGTCTTCCTCCAAACCTTTCCCTCTTGGCCACAATGAACACAAGCGATCAAAATGTTTTCACTCTTGACAATGCCTTCCAGCGTCGTTGGGATATGGTCCTTGTTAAGAATGAATGTAATGACACAAATCAAATGGATGCCGGGATCACCGTAAATGGGCAGGCTCTAACATGGAAAGATTTTCAACAAACAATTAATGCCGTTATTGGTGAAAAATCAAATGAGAGCGGTCTTTCTAGCATGGAAGACAAGCGTCTTGGTTGTTGGTTTGTAAAAGCTGGAAATAAAACAATTTCAAAGGAAGTCTTCGCAAATAAAGTCCTGAAATATCTGTGGGACGATGCTTTTAAGTTTTGTCATCAAGAAATATTTGGCGATGTTAAAAACTTTGAGGACTTGCAAAAATCATTCTTAGAAAATGGGTTTGATATATTTTCTGACGAGTGCAATTTGCGGGATAAAATCCAAACGGTGAAAAATACAGATTCTGAAGCAAGTTCGGAATAACACGCCATATGCCTGATAAAATTGTTGTGGACAACAAACAATCATCTCTTTATGATATTTGCGTCTATTTTGACAATGTTAATGCTTACAATGAAGAGCGTGGCCAAGTTGATAAATTTGTCGGGCTTAGATTTATTGACGGAAAACTTTCAATTTATTTTCCTGTAGGCTATAAAAAACCGAATAAAAATGATGAAAAGGAAATTCGGCGAGACATACTCAATTTAATAAGCGTGTTATCATCTTTTGGAAAAAAGGAATCTGCATTATATCAAAGCAAGTTTTTGGACGCTAAAAACGTTGAATTTCCAATTCACGCATATTTATATATAATCAATGATTTTTTGAATCATGGCTATTACAAGCAAAAGGGACGGATTTATAAGCGTTCTGTGAATGGAAAAATATCATGGGCGCGTACTATAAAACAAATTCGTCCTGCCCTGATAAATGAAAACCCGGTTTATTTGGAGTTTATAACTAGCCGGACAAATCATAATGAAAACGAACTTATCACCTTAATTCATAAATTTTGTGTTCGCGAGTGTTTTGAAAAATTAGGCTATCTGTTCAGTTCATACATTCCAGAAAAATCTCCGCTTGCGTTTAATAAATCGCTTTTTGTCTCTGTCATAAAAACAAAAGCCGCTTCAACTTTTAACGAGTCAGAATTGTTGCTTTTTAAAAATATGTTTGATGTAATTAATTGCATGGATAGCAGCGGCAATAAAAAAGAATTTACTTTTGGAACGGATAATTTTCATAATATTTGGGAGCAACTTGTAGATTCGGTTTATGGAGAAAAAGATAAGGAAAAATTCTATCCAAAAGTTTTCTGGAAATTGAAAGGGAGGGATGGAGTTTTTTCCTTTGGTTCTTCCGATAAGAAAAATTCTCTTAGGCCTGATACAATAATGATTCAAAATCGGGGGGATGAGAATCAAAAAATTTTTGTATTGGATTCAAAATACTATCGTTATGGTTCGACAAAAAATCCTAACCACCTTCCAGACAGCGGAAGCATTGTAAAGCAATTTGCTTATGCTGAATATATTGACAACAATGATAATCGTGAAAGACTTCCAAGCGATGTTAGAGATTATGTAAGAACAGAAAATATTTATAATGCGTTTGTTATGCCTGCTGAAAAAACAGAAATTGAAAACATTGGCTATGCCTCTGCTAATTATGTATCAGGTAAGCCTGAAAATTATTACAAAATTCAGGGCATACTTTTGGATATAAAAACTTTAATGTACAAACATATTCCGCATGATAAAAAACTAATCGATGAGTTGGCGGAAAAAATTAGCAGAAATTAATAAAAATCTTATCTAATAAATTTTATAATTTGAATTTCTATTCAACAAATCATTATTCTTGCGCTATAATAAATTGTCGTATCGCTGCTACGACAATCTAAGTTTACCCATCCGGGGCGTTACATCGCTTCGCTCTGTTTTGTTTTTGGAAATTTATTAAACTGCGCTCTTGCGAGCACTGACAATGCGGGGTTTTAGGGGCGGAGCCCCTAGGGGTAGCGGAAGACCGCGGATTGCGGGCTGGAGCGAGGGGAAGTCCTTCCCCTAAAAATATAAAAGGAGCGTCGTCAATGGAAAACGGAGCTTCTTCGTGAGGCAACTATAAAGAAATTCTTTATAGTTCAAAAGGAGTTACAGCATTGGAAAACGGTGAGGCAACTCACAAGGATTTCTTGTTAGTTCATAATCTGCAAACAAACGCCGTGACCCCCAAGGAGCGTAAATGAAAACCCTCCGCGTAGTCGCCGCAGTTATATTCCGCGCCACTGCCAAAGGACAGCGCCAGGTCTTTGCCACGGCGCGCGGTTACGGCGACTGGAAGGGCTGGTGGGAGTTTCCGGGCGGAAAGATTGAGGCAGGCGAGTCGGCGCAAGAAGCGCTTGTCCGCGAAATCCGCGAGGAGCTTGCGTCAAAAATCAGCGTGGGCAAAAAAATCGCGGACGTTGAATGGGACTACCCGGACTTTCACCTTAGCATGCAATGCTTTGAATGCGCCCTTGTCTCCGGCGGCTTGGACTTGCTGGAGGCGCAAAGCGCGGCCTGGCTTGGCGCGGACGACTTGCGCTCTGTCAAATGGCTTCCGGCGGACCAGGCGATTTTGGACAAGGTGGCCGCGGCTTTGTAGCCCGCGCCTTTTGGTCTTGCAAACGATTTTTTGCGGCGCTATCATTTGTTTATGCAAAACATTTTGACGCCAAAGCAATCCACCTACACAGTTTCGCTTTGCTTTGACGGGGGAGCGGCCCAGCGCCTTGTGGACGCGCAAAGGCGGCTTGCGCAAATTTGCGGAAACAATTTTTTAATCGAACATTCGGTTCCGCCGCACGTCACGTTGGGAGCCTTTCACGCGGAATCCGGCGCTCTGTCCGCTTTGCAAAAAGCCTTTGACGATTTTGCAAAGTTGGCGCGCGGCGTTTTGGGCGGGCGCGGCTTTGATTTGGAATTTGCCGGAGCGGATTCTTTTTTGGACAAGGTGGTTTTTCTTGCGGCAAAAAAAGATTCGCCAAGCTTTGTTTCTTTAAAAACGCTGAACGAAATCCTGCGCCAAAAATTTCTTCCTTTGTTTGAAGCGGGAAGTAACAAAAATTATTTGCCGGAGCGCTGGCTTCCCCACGCGGCGCTTGCCGTAAAGCTAAGGCCCGACCAGTTTAAAAAATGCGCCGCGCTTCTTGGGCATACGTCCGATTTTGTTCTTCCCCAGTCGGCGCGAGTCGCCGCGCTTTCGCTTGCGCTTTGCAAGCCCTACACGGAACTTTGCCACGCCGCTTTTTAGTCAGGAATAAATTTTAGGCATCCCGCCGCTTCGTTTTTAGTCTTTAGTCCGTTTGAGGTTATCGCGCGCCTCACCTCCGCATCTTCCTTACCGCGGCCGCGCGCTTTAAGGCCACGTGCGCCACGATGCAGGCCAAAATCACAAGGCCTCCAAAAACGCTGGACGCGCTGGGAACTTCGCCCGCAAAAAGCGCGACCCAAACCGGGTTCATCATCGGCTCTATCATCGTGATGATTACGCTGCTTAGCGCGGGAACTTTTTCTATTCCGATGGAAAGAAGGACGGCGGGCAAGCCTATTTGAAAAACGCCCAGGCACAAGAGGGCGGGGTAGGACATGGCGCTTTGCGGAAGGCCCGCCTTTGCGATAAAGGGAATCGCGAACAAAAACGACAAGAGGCACGACAAATTCAACGAATCGGAAGGCCGCGGGTTCTTTGCCCGCCGCAAAAAAATCGTGGTTCCGCCGTAAGTCACTCCCGACAAAAGCGCCAAAATGTTTCCGGCCATTTGGCCGCCGCCAAGGTCGCCCCACAAAAGCAAGACCATTCCGGCCAAGATTCCGGCCACGGCTGCGATGTCAATCCAGTCGCTTTTTTCGCCGGCCAAAAGCGGCCCAAAAATTATTATGTAAATCGGATTTGTGTATTGCAATAAAATCGCGTTGGCGGCGGTCGTCATTTTTGTCGCGGGAACAAACAAGAGCATTGTGGCCGCGTAAAAAAAGCCGCCGAGCAAAAGGTTTGTCGTGGCGCGCCAGTCGATTTTTTTGGGCCGCGATTTTTGGTCTTGAACTGACTTTTCGTTTTCGCCCGCTTTTTGGCCTTGCCTGCAATCTCCGTCGCCCGCTTTTTGGCCTTGCAAACTATTTTCGTCGCGGCGGACAAAAAGTTTTGGCGGCCGCCTAAAGGCGATCGTCACCGTTATCATTCCCAAAAGGCTTCGGACGCCGGCGATGGCAAGCGCGTCCCACTTTATCAATTTTATGACAAGGCCGCCAAAGCTCCACAAGAGCGCGCACAGGGCAAGCGCGGCCACCGGATTCAGGGCTGGCTTTTTGGTCAGTGACAGTTCTCCGCTGGCGGCGGCATTTTTGGCCTTGCCTACGCTATCTGTCGCGCCCGCAGTTTCAAGCTTGCCATCACTCCCCGCCGCGCGCGTTATGGTCTTGCATTCGTTTTCAGTCGAATTCATTCTATTCTTCTTTTGCAAACAGCGCCTGGATTTCAAGCTTTTTGTGCTTTCCCTGCAAGTCGCTGGGAATCGCGTCCAGGAAGCGCCATTTTTTGGGAATCACGACGTTTTCAAAAAAGTCCATAAGGTAATCGTGGAAGAACATGTTTATGTCAAACTTTTTGGCGCCCTCAAACTTTTTCTTTCCAGCGTCGTTGAACTGAATCGCGGCGGCCAAGTACTGCCTTCTGTCGTTCATCGCCACTACGCAAACGTCGCGGACAAGGCCGGACTGCAAAAGGCGGTTTTCAACTTCCGCAAGCGAAACGCGCTTTTCTTCTATCTTGACGATTGAATCCGCGCGGCCCTTTAGAATAAAGCGGCCGTCTGAGTGAATGTCAACCAAGTCCGCGGTGGCAAAGCCGGCCGGGTCTTTTATGTAGGGCGACTTTATCACAAGGCATCCGTCCTCGTTCTTCCAAATTTGCGCGTTGTCAAAGGGCGTCCATTCCAAGCCGTTTTTGCTTTGCCTGTATGCGATGCCGCTCGTTTCGGTTGAGCCGTAAACTTCCACCGGCCAAAAGCCAAAGACTTCGTTTGTCCGCTTGGCCACTTCCGGCAAAAGGACGCCGCCGCTTGTAAAGATAAAGCAGTCGTTCAAGGGAAGCTTTTCTTCCGCCTCGTTCGTTCTTTTTAAAAAGGCTGGAACGGCGATAATAATGTAGCGCTCGTCGGAAAGCTTTTCAAACTCGTTTGGAATTTCTATTCTCTTCCTGCGGAACGGAACTCCGGCGGCAAAGGGGAGCGCGATAGTGAACAAAAAGCCGTAGATGTGGTGCTGGCTTACGGTTGCCACAAGCTTTCGCTTTTGGAATTCCGCTCCCCACTTGCTGAATACAAACGCGTTGTCTTCGTTAAACTCGGTCATGCGCTGGATCACGTCCTTGGGCTTTCCGGTGCTTCCCGAAGTGAACATGTGGATGCGCGTGTCGTCGGCGACAATTTGCGGCGCGGTCCTTATTTCTTCCTCCGTAACTTGCGGAGCGTTCTTTAGCAAGTCGGGAACATAGTCCGAGTCGGCGACGCCTTCCGAGTCGGTAAAAAAAGCGTAGCCAGGCTTACGCATTTCCTTTAAAAATTCCGGCGTGATGTTGGCTGTAAGCATGACTTGCTTTTTGCATTGCAAGAGCGCGACAAAGGTGACCAAAAAAAGCCAGTAGTCGTTGCAGTGCAAGATGAACTCGTCGGCGTTCTTGGCGGCGATGACCTTTCGCATCCGCGCGCTGTCGGTCAAAAAGTCCAGCCAAGTCTTGTATTGGCCCTTGGACCAAACGTCGTCGTAGCAAAGAACATAATCGTCCGCGCGGCTGTCCGCCTTAAAATTTGTGATTGGAAAGTAGCCTGCCATTTTTTTGTTCACCTTCTTCCTTATTAAAAATTCCACAGCAAAAATCAGTCCCATTATTATATACGAAAGCCCGCCGTTGTAAACCGCCCAGGCCCGCTCGCTTCCGTAAAAGGCCGTCCAAGCGGCGGCCAGGCTGTTCAACACAAAAAAGCCGCACCAAACAAGCGTCACCTTTTTGCAATAGGCTTCCACGCGGCCCTTAAACGGCGAGCCTAAAATCGACTTGTCCTGCAGCGTGGCGAACCTAAAGATTATGTTGGGCGGCGAGGCCAGGCTCATCGCAAAGACAAAGAAAAAAGTTCCGCACACCGCCAGCGGATAAAGCTTTAAAAACAGCGCCGAGTTTGTGGCAAAGCAAAGAGAGCCGGCCAACAAAAAGAAAATGGACGAAATTAAATTTTTGGGATTAAACTTTCGACTTCCGCCCCTGCCCTTGGAAGCGTTGCCCGTGGCGGACAAAAATAGTACAAGGGCCAGCGCGATGGCGCATAAAGAAATAATCCTGACCGGCGCTTTGTAAACTACAAGGAGAACAAAGACCAGTACAGGATATAAGACGCCCGCTATGGCGAGCAAGATTTTCATGGTTACGCGATGAGCAAGTCGATCACGTTTTCGACTGTCTTGGCGTTCTTGAACATCTCCGGGTCAATCTGCTTTCCGGGCATGTACTGCTTGATTTTAGAAAGCAAGTCGACGGCGTCGATTGAATCCAAGTCCAAGTCCTCAAAAAGCTTTGAGTCCATCTTCACTTCGCTTTTGTCGATTTCAAAGTCGCTTTCAAGAACTTCCTGAATTTTTCCGAACAATTCTTCCTTTGTCATTTTGGTCTCCTCCAAATTTTATTTTCCGATTTCGGAATTGATGAATTCCGCCAAGGCGTTGACGCTGGCAAAATGCTTTTTGCTGTCCTCGCTTTCGGCGGAAAGCTTTACGTTGAATTTCTTTTTAAGGGCCACGCCCAACTCAAGGGCGTCAATCGAATCCAAGCCAAGTCCGCTTCCAAACAAGGGTTCGTTGTCCTTGATGTCTTCCGGGGTTGTGTCCTCAAGTTCCAGGGAACTGATGATCAACTCCTTGATTTGTTTCTTAAGCTCTTCCATAATGATTTTTAAAGTATAAAGCGCTTTTATTCCTTTGTCAAGGAAGGCGGAGACGCGCGGCGTCAAAGGCGGAACGGAGAAAATTTTTCCAAAAATCGCTTTTGTTGCGCAATATTGGTGAAAATCGTTATATCTTTTTAGAAAAAATGCCCTTATAATTTAAAAAAACTGAAAAATAGTTATGTTTTTTGCAACAAAAAAAACATAAAAAAAAATTTGACAAAAGGCGAAAGCCGCGCGATAATGAGGAATATGGACAACCGGTTGCGCAATGCCGACAAGATTACGATGGACGTAATAGCAAAGAACCTTGAGGTTTCAAAGACGACCGTTTCCCGGGCGATTTCCGGAAAGGGGCGCGTTGGCCGGGAAACTCGCGACAAGGTTCTAAGATACATAGAATCCTTGGGCTACAAGCCCAATTCTATGGCCAGGGCGCTTGCCGGTTCAAAGACATTCAACATTGGCGTTGTGATTCCTGACACTGGCGACCGCGGAGATTCGCCCTTCTTTAAGGACTGTTTGATTGGCGTTACGGCGGCTTCGGCCCGCAGGGATTACGACACGGTTTTGGCCGTCGTTTCGGAAGGCAATTACGGCAATTTGGAACGTTTGGGCAACGTGCGGCGGGTTGGCCGGATAATCCTCCCTCGCCAAGACAAAAGCGGCAAAATGCTTTCGTATTTGCGCCGGCAGGACATGCCCTTTGTTTTGATCGGAAGCGATTCCGACAGCGGCGTCTACCAAATCGACAGCGACCAAAAGGACGGCTGCTGCGAGCTGACGGCAAAGATGTTGCGGCAAAGCCCCAAGGGGGTTGCCTTGCTCGCCGGCCCAAAGGATATGGGAGTCGAGCGCCTGCGTTACGAAGGGTACGCCCAGGCTTTTGAATTGGCCGGCCTAAAGGTCAACGAAAGCTTTGTCTTTTGGAATTCCGAAAGCCGCCTTGACGGGGCTTTGGACAAAATATTGAAGGCTGGAATCAAATGCGCGGCTTGTTCCGACGATTTGATTTGCCTTAAGGTTATGGAGAGGCTCAAGCAAAAAGGAGTTTCTGTTCCGGAGCGACTGCAAGTTGTTTCCTTTTTTGACAGCGAGGAGCTGGAGAACAACGATGTTCCGGTCACCTCGCTTCATGTCGACACAAAGTTCTTGAGCCAAAAGGCCGGAGATTTGTTGATCGACATATTGGACGGCAAAAACCCGGACGTTTGCAATTACGCAAAATGTTCGGTTTTGTATAGAAGTTCATTCCGCTCTAACGCGGGTTGAAAAATTTAGGCTTTAATTTTCATAAGGAGGATATTTATGAAAAAGTCTTTGGTACCGGTATTGTTCGCTTTGATTCCGGCTTTGGTTCTTGCTGGATGCTCAAAAAAAGCTTCCAAGGCTGAGGGACCTGTAACGCTTAAAGTTTGGGAATCAGACAAAGGACCGGATGAGTTCATTCAGAAGGCTGGAGAAGCTTACACAAAAGCCCATCCGAATGTAACAATCGAATACGTTCACGTAGAGCTTGGCGACGCCGCCGGACAAATCGCTCTCGATGGACCTGCCGGAGTTGGACCGGATTTGTTCGCCGCTCCCCACGACAAGCTTGGCGAGTTGGTAAATTCTGGCCATGTCGCTCCTACAGTAAACGCCGCCAACATCAAGGGAAAAGTTCTTGGCGCCTGCGCCCAGGCTTTGACTTACAACGGAACAATGTACGGCTATCCTGTTTCTGCCGAAACATACGCTTTGTTCTATAACAAAGACCTCATCAGCGAAAGCGAGCTTCCCAAGACTTGGGAAGACCTTGCCGCTTTTGCAAAGAAGTTCAACGCCGCCAATCCTGGAAAGTACGGCTTTGTAATGGATGTTGGAAACGCCTACTACACAATCGTTTTCACAACAGCCAACGGCAACCGCTTGTTCGGCGCTTCTGGAACTGACACAACAGACACAAAAATCAACTCAGATGATTCTGTAAAGGGAATGCAGTTCTTCCAGAAGACATTGCGCCCGGCTTTGAACGTTCCCGCCGCCGACCTTTCTACATCTGTAGCCGACTCTGCCTTCGCTTCAGGAAACGCCGCCATGCACATCACCGGCCTTTGGAACGTAAAGCCCTTTGTTGACGCCGGCGTGAACTTTGGCGTGGCCGCTCTTCCGGCCCTTCCCGGCGACAACAAGCCTTGCGCGTCATTCTCTGGAACTCGCGCCATGTTCGTTTCAGCCTATTCAGAGCATCAGGAAGCCGCCGCTGCCTTTGCCGAGTTCTTGCTTTCTCCCGAAATGCAGAAGCTCCGCTTTGACATCACAGGCGCCATGCCGTCAATCAATGTAAAGGTTGACAGCCCCTACATGCCCGGCTTTATCGCGCAGCTTGACTACGCTTTCCCGATGCCGTCTATCCCGCAGATGGGCGCTTATTGGGACGCCATGGGCAACGCTTCAAAGAACATTTGGGACGGAGCCGACGTTAAGAAAGAGCTTGACGCCGCCAACGCCGCCATTCTTGGACTTTAATTCGGCGCGATACTTGTAGCCGAGCCGAATAACGGGCGGGGCAGGGCCTTGGGCGAAAAGCCCTCCTTGGCCGCTCGTTATTCGCCGTTATTGTGTTTTAGACGTCTTTTGTTTAGGAGGAAACATGGCAAAAGAATTGCCCGCAGATGGAAGCGCCCTTAAAAAAATAAAAATAACTTCCCGATGTTTTATGGGCCTTAGCCATTTACTATATTTAAAGGAATACATAAAGGGATCCTTGTTCGCGGCGCTTGAAGTTTTGTTCATTTGCTTGCTTCCAATGTTTGTCCGCAAAATCATTCAGTTGGTTACGCTTGGAGACCCGCATCCGGAACTTCCGTTGCTTAAGCGCGACAACTCGATTTTTATGTTGATTGACGGAATTTTGGCTTTGTCAATCATCGCGATTTTTGTCATCGCATACATTCTTTCGGTCAAAAGCGCCGAAAAGTCTTATAAAAAATATTGCGCCCTCAAACGCTTCTCTAATCAGAAAAACGCCATTCAAGAGCTACTCGGCAGTTCCTTTACCGTTTTAGGTTTGACGCCTGCCGTGATTATGCTCATTATATTTGTTGTCGTTCCATTGGTTTTCTCGGTTGCCGTAGCCTTTACAAACTATTCGGCGCCAAACCACATCACGCCCAACAACACCGTTGACTGGGTTGGCGTGTCCAACTTTAAGTCTTTGCTTTCTGGCGGAACAAACTGGTCAGTGGGTTTTGGCCGCGTGGCTCTTTGGACAGTGATCTGGGCTTTTGCCGCGACCTTTACCTGCTACTTTGGCGGTTTGCTAATCGCCGTAATGCTAAAGGAAGCCAAGATAAAGTTTGGCTCTATATTTAGAGTCATCTTCATTTTGCCTTACGCGGTTCCTGCGGTAATCACAATGATCACATGGAGGAATTTGCTTAACGGAACGTTTGGAACGGTAAACAAAACCCTATTGTCGCTTGGCTTGATAACGCAGCCAATACCTTGGCTCGGCTCGCCCGTTTTGGCGCAAGTCATGTGCATCGTCATAAACCTTTGGGCCGGCTTTGGCTACTTTATGATGCTTTCGATGGGTTCGATGACCGCCATCAACGGCGACCTTTACGAAGCCGCCTATATCGACGGAGCTTCCGGCGGACAGGTTCTTAGAAAGATTACCCTGCCTTTGGTTTTGTTCCAAACGATGCCGCAAATCATCATGTCCTTTACCCATAACCTCAACAACTTTGGAATAATCTTCTTTCTTACTGGCGGAACGCCGACAGCAAAAGACTCCTCGACGACTCTCGCCGGAGCGACTGACATTTTGGTCACTTGGATTTACAAGCTTACGATCACTTTGCTCAAGTACCACTACGCGTCGGTAATCGCGGTTTTGATCTTTGTCGTTATGGCGCCGTTTGCCATATTCTTGTTCAGAAACACAAGGTCTTATAAGGAGGGCGAACTATGATTAGAGATCCGATAACAGTTTCCGCAAAGAACTACAAGACAACTCAGTACATTCTAAAAGTCTTTATGGTGTTTTTCTTCATCATTGTCTCTCTTTCCGTTCTCTATCCGATGGTGTACGTGATTTCCGGCTCTGTAACGCCCGGAAATTCCATCGCGGACATGGATCCCAAGCCATTCTCCAAAGGCGTCACATTCGAGCATTTTAAGTATTTGTTCTTTAAGAGCGATTACGGCCTTTGGTTTATGAACACTCTTAAGATCGCTGTGTCGACTTCTGTCATAACAATCGCGATAACGTCGCTTTCGGCCTACATTTTCTCCCGCTTTAGGTTTACCATCAAGCAGCCGCTTTTGATGAGCCTCTTGATTTTGCCAGTCTTTCCTTCTTTTGTAGGAATGATCGCCATCTATGTAATCTTGCTCCGAATCGGCGGCCTTGACACTTTGTGGGGCTTGGTCTTGGTTTACGTAGCCGGAAACATTCCATACAACGTGTGGATGGTAAAAAGCTACATCGACACGATTCCCAGAAGCTTGGACGAAGCCGCCCGCATCGACGGAGCCAGCCACTTTAGAATTTGGGCAACGATTGTAATGCCGGTAGCCAAACCGATCATCACCTTCTTGGGAATCACGACGTTCACAGGACCCTGGATGGACTTTGTCTTCCCAAAAATGGTTTTGCGCTCGGTCAACAAGCAGACGCTGGCCTTGGGCTTGTTCAGCTTTGTCACCGACAAAAAGAACGACTTCACGACCTTTGCGGCCGGCTCTTTGATAATCGCGATTCCCTTTGTAATCTTCTTCATCTTTGGACAAAAGGCCATGATGATGAGCATGGGCGGCGGCGCTGTAAAGGAATAAAGGTAAATAAAAACCGCGGGAGATGGAGGCCGCGCTGGCGAAAACACTCGCTTTTGCGCCTGCCGCGCGAGCGGCAGTTTAGGATAGTTACCTAACGAAAAAGCGCGTGTAGCGACGCTAGCTAGCGGTTTCGTCACGCGCGGCCGACATCGGTAGCGGTTTTTATTTATATTTTTTTGGAGGAAAAATGAAAATGCAAACTGTCGCGGCGACAACGGCCGCTTTTATTTTGGCAATATGCGCAACAAGTTGCGCAAAAAAGGCGCGCGTATACACGGAAGTTCCGCAAGAAAATCCAGGAATCTTTTTGCCCAAGTCCGCAACGGCGCGGCCGGACTTTATCCGCGGCGTCGACGTTTCCACCGTAATCGCGCAAGAGGAAAGCGGCGTAATCTATCGCGGTTGGGACGGGCAGCCGCAAGACATTTTCAAGACCCTGCGCCAAAGCGGCGTAAACTACATACGCGTCCGCGTGTGGAACAATCCCTGGACAGAAAGCGGCGCCTCCTTTGGCGGCGGCCACAACGACGTTGACACGGCAGTCCAAATCGCAAAGCGCGCGGCCAAGTACGACTTGCCCTTGCTTGTAGACTTCCATTATTCGGACTTTTGGGCCGACCCCAACAAGCAAAAGGCGCCGCGCGCCTGGGCCAGCATGAATATGGAACAAAAGCAAAAGGCGCTCCACGACTTTACCAAAGAAAGCCTAAAAAAAATTCTTAAAAGCGGCGCCGCCGTCGGCATGGTTCAAATCGGAAACGAAACGACAACCGGCATGGCCGGCGAAAAAAACTGGATGAACGTCTGTAAGCTTATGAACGCCGGCAGCCGCGCCGTCCGCGAAATTTCCAAAGACATAAAGGTCGTCGTCCACTTCACCAACCCGGAAAAGGCCGGCGAATACGAGCATATCGCGGACATACTGGCCCACAATAAGGTTGACTACGACGTCTTTGGCACCAGCGACTATCCCTACTGGCACTTGGGGACAAAAAACTTGGTCGCGCTCTTGGACAAAATCGCCGACAAGACCGGCAAAAAAGTGATGGTCTGCGAGTTTTCCGCTCCCTACACATACGCGGACGGAGACGAAAGCGGAAACTCGATTAGCGAAGACTCCTACTTTTACGGCGAAAAGCAATACTCGGTCAGCGTCCAAGGCCAGGCCGACATCATTTACGACTACATAAACGACATGAGCGCGCTTGGACAAAAATGCCTTGGCGTCTTTTGGTGGGAGCCGGCCTGGATTCCGGTTCCCGGAAACAGCAGGGAGGAGCGGCAGGCGCTTTGGGAAAAACACGGATCCGGCTGGGCTTCAAGCTACGCCGCGGACTACGACCCCGACGACGCGGGAAAGTACTACGGCGGTTCGGCTTGGGACAACCAGGCGCTCTTTGACTTTGAAGGAAAGCCGCTCGCTTCTCTTGCCGCTTGGGGCCTTGTTTCCGTCGGCGCCCAAACTGACGTCCGCCCGGACTTCGCCCAGCCGATAGAAGTCCGCGCCCGCCTGGGAGAGCCGGTCGTTTTGCCCAAAGAGGTCGCTGTGACCAACAACGACGGAAGCGCGGCCGCAGTCCCGGTCGTATGGAACGACAAAAGCGACGACGGAGTTCCCCTTTCGGAACTCACTTCCCACGGGCCGCGCGACTATAAAGTTCACGGACAGGCGGGCGCTTCTTTGTCAGCGAACGCTTCCGGCGTTCCTGTCTTGGCGCGCGTCGCGGCGATAGAATTGAATTATATAGAAAATCCTTCGTTTGACGAGCGCGACCTTTTGATGTGGCAAATCCAAGACTTGAACGGCAACTGCAACGAGCTTTTGGTTGTGGAAAAGGCCGACGACGCCAAGACTGGAACAAAGGCCTTGCATTGGTGGTCTGAAAAGGAAGTCCATTTTACGGTCCAGCAAACGGTCAAGGGGCTAAAGCCGGGCCGCTACAAGGCTTCGATGCAAATTCACGGCGGCGACAACGGGCCGCGCGACAAGCAAAAGATATTCCTCTTCGCCAAAAGCGGCGGCAAGGAATGGAAGGCGGACGCCTTCACCGACGGCTGGAGAAATTTTTTCAATCCTTCAATAAATGGCGTCGTTGTCGGCGCTGACGGAACGTGTACGGTCGGAGCGGAGGTTCATGGAAAGCCGGGGTCTTGGGGAAGCCTTGACGATTTTGTTTTAACTCCGCAAAAATAAGCCCAACTCGACTCAAAAAAGCGCTTCAAACGGCGTATAAACGCTCAAAATGGGCTAAAAATGCCTGTTTGGGCGTTTTTTTTAAATTTTTTTTACGAATTTTGTTGACAAAGTGAAAAAACAGAGTGATAATGTTAGTTACAAAAAGGGAAACCGATTGCCTTGACAGTCGATTCCTAGTCATTTTATTAAATCATATATCCTGGAGGAAATATGAAGAAAAGTCACGTTATTCTTGCATCGGTTGCTGCCGCTGCAATGCTTCTTTCAGTAACAAGCTGCGGAAAAGCCGGCGGAAAGGAAGAAGCCAAGAAATTGGTTGTTTGGTCTTTCACAGACGAACTTCAGACAATGATCGACAAGTACTACAAAGTTGATCGCCCCGATGTTGAAGTTGAGTACTCTTTGACACCGACAGACCAGTTCCCCAACAAGTTGGACCCCGTTTTGGCCTCAGGCAACGGAGCTCCTGACGTTTTCGCTTTGGAAGACGCTTTCGTACGCAAGTATGTTGAGCAGGGCGACAAGCTTATGCTTGACCTTACAGACGTTTACAACGAAGTAAAGTCTAAGATGATTCCGTATCCTGCCGAAGTCGGAATGAAGGACGGAAAAGTTTACGGACTTTCTTGGCAGGCTTGTCCTGGCGCCTACTTCTATCGCCGCTCATTGGCCAAGAAGTACCTCGGATCTGACGATCCCGCCACAGTTCAGAAGGCTTTCGCCAACTGGGACACATTCCTTGCCACAGCCCGCGACCTCAAGAAGGCCTCTGGCGGAAAGTGCGTTATCCTTTCTACAACTGGCGACTTGTTCAAGCCGTTCCAGGGCGCCCGCAAGGGACCGTGGATCCAGGGTGGAAAATTGGTTGTTGACCCCGCCATGGAAGACTACATGAAGATGGCCAAGACTCTCAAGGACGAAGGACTTGAAGGACGCCAGGGACAGTGGTCAGAAGGCTGGTTCGCTGGATTCAAGGGCGAGCTCAAGGACGAAGCCGGAAAGCCGGTTGAAGTATTCGGAACATTCTTGCCCACATGGGGACTCCACTATGTTCTTAAGCCCAACGCTGGCAACACAGCCGGTGACTGGGGCATGATCGCTGGACCCGCTCCCTACCGCTGGGGCGGCACTTGGGTTGGCGCCTACAAAGGAACAAAGGTTCCCAAGTTGGCCAAAGACTTCATCAAGTACGTTGCCACAGACGACGGCTTCTTGACAAAGTGGGCCAAAGACACAGGCGACGTTGTTTCTAACAACAACGTTATCAACGCCATCAAAGACACATACTCTGAGCCGTTCCTCAATGGACAGAACCACTACGCTGAGTTCGCCGCCATGGCCAACAACGTAGACGGAAAGCTCAACCAGGGAACTGACCAGGCTGTTGAAGGATTCTGGGGCGAAGCTGTAGGATCTTATGTAAACGGCGAAAAGTCTATGGATGATGCTATTGCTGATTTCAAGCAGCATGTTAAAGACGAGCTTGGATTCTAATCCAGCTTAAAATTCAGGATGCGGTCCGTTCTATGAACGGATTGCCTCCGCCAAAGGGCGCAGGAAGATTAATCAGCGCGATTTGTCGGACTGCGCCCTTTTTTTAACCTATTATTTGAAAACAAAACAATAAAATTTTATTCCCTCAAGCGATGGATTCACAAAATGGGTTTTTTAGGAGAAAAAAAACATGCCTTTATTAAAAACTAAAAAAGCGAAAGGATCCGAAGCGCGTCTTGCAAAATACGGCGTGTTCTTTGTTCTGCCCTTCCTTTGCGTTTACGCGATATTCAATTTGTGGCCTACGGTCTACACAATTTTGCTTTCCTTTACGGATCTTAATAAGTTTGATACATTGAAAGACGCCGATTGGGTTGGCGGAGCCAATTACGCGGCGCTTATAAAAGACGGCAACTTTTGGGGATCCGTTATCAATACTTTTATCATGTGGGGCTTTAACTTCGCTCCGCAGTTGGGAATCGCCCTTATTTTTGCGGTTATCTTTACAGATCCGGGAATGTCCGGACTTAAAGGAAAGAACGCTTTCCGCGCGATTTTCTATCTTCCAAACTTGCTTACAGCGGCTTCTGTAGCGATTTTGTTCCGAAGCCTTTTTGCATATCCGATTGGACCTGTAAACCAGTTCTTCACAAAGATTGGCATTCAGGCCACAACTATTCGCGATGGCGAAGTTATCAAGGAAGGAATCAACTTTTTCCGCAGCGTCGCTTGGTCGCGCGGAATCGTTTCCTTCATCCAGTGGTGGATGTGGTGCGGACAGACATTGATTATGTTGATGGCCGGCATCACTTCAATTTCTCCTTCATTGTATGAGTCGGCTGTAGTTGACGGCGCCACCCAAAGCCAGCAGACTTGGTACATCACGCTTCCGCTTTTGCGCCCGATGATGCTCTTCTTGCTCGTAACTTCAATCATCGGCGGAATGCAGCTCTTTGAAATTCCCTTCTTGCTGACAGATATGCGCGGCGGCCCTGACTACAGAATCCGAACGATGGTTCTTTACATGTACAACACCGCCTTCCAGGGCGTAAACAAGTACGGTTACGCTTCGGCAATAGCCATGGGTGTATTTGTAATTACAATGTTCTTCTCTGCGTTGGTATTCTTCTTTATGCAAGACCGCTCAGAACCCAAAGGCAAAAGGTAGGAGGTAAAAAATGGATTATAAAGCTGCTAAAACTGCCAAACAGAGCGTAGTTTACTTTTTTATGGTTCTGTTTATTTTGATTGCTGTAATTCCTGTTTGGTTGATGCTTGTAAACGCTACAAGAACAACCGAGCAAATAAACGCCGGCGTAACATTGTTCCCCGGCAAAAGCCTCATCAACAACTGGAATATTTTGATTACAACAGGTTCTGGACTTAAGGTTGCCGCCGGCGGACGCTTGATTGACGAGCTTACAAAGCACGCCAAAGAGTATGCCGGAAAGTTCGCGAAAATCGGCGATTGGATTATCTTCTTTAAGGCTGGTAAATTCCAGATTTGGCAGGGCTTCCTTAACTCGGCCATCATCGCGATTTGCTCAACCGGATTGAACGTGTACTTCTCTTCTTTGACAGCCTATGCCTTGCACGTATACCGCTTCAAGGGACGCGCCTTCATCTGGGCCTTTATCATGTTCGTTATGATGATTCCGGCTTCTATTTCGTTCGTCGGTTTCTATCAGTTTATGTCGAGCATCCACTTGGTAGACAGCTTCATTCCGTTGATTGTTCCTGCGATAGCCAGCTCCGCCACGGTATTGTTCATGCGACAGTATATGGCGTCAGTTCTTTCTTTGGAATTGATTGACGCGGGCCGCATTGACGGAGCGGGCGAGTTTAGGATTTTCAACCAAATCGTTCTTCCGATTATGTCTCCCGCCTTGGCCACGCAAGCTATCTTCTGCTTTGTAGGTTCTTGGAACAACTTTGTAACTCCTATGATTTTGCTCCAGACCGACAGCAAGAAGACATTGCCGATTTTCGTTCAGTTGCTTCGCGGCGACATTTACAGAACGGAGTTCGGCGCCATCTACATGGGTATCGCCGTTTCGTTGATTCCGATTATCATCTTCTACTGCTTCATGTCACGCTTCATCATCTCGGGCGTTTCAATGGGCGGCGTAAAAGAGTAATATCGCTAAAAAAAACCGCGGCATCGCGGTTTTTTTTAGGCTTGCGAGTTTGCCCGCCATTTTCTATGGCAGGCAAACATCGCGGTTTTTGTTGAAAATTCCCATTTTGAGGAAAAAAAAGTGTCCAAAGTATTCAATCCTATCTTGACCGGCTTTCACGCCGACCCTTCCATTTGTTATGTAAACGGCGAGTATTTTATAGCCAATTCAACTTTTGAATGGTATCCAGGCGTTGAGTTGCACAGGTCTAAGGATTTGGTTCACTGGACAAGCGTTCCTTCTCCATTGAGCGAGGAGCGCCTTTTGAATATGGCAGGAAACATTGAGTCCTGCGGAAT
>ODAI011662653.1_pt1 | contig 18035 bp, 12 predicted proteins | sample 1539321 | NCBI WGS metagenome assembly ODAI01 (sample SAMN02144231, study PRJEB22623) | gut metagenome | biome: sheep rumen | host: Ovis aries | place: New Zealand | reverse complement strand
TTTAAATGAAGAATATAATGATAACAGGAGCTGCAGGATTTATCGGAGCAAACTTTGTAGAATTAATGGTAAAAAAATATGAGGACAAGTACAATTATATAGTTTATGATAAATTAACATATGCGGGAAATTTACACAATCTAGACAATGTAAAAGACAAAATTACATTTGTACAAGGAGACATATGTGATTTCAATCAAGTAATGAAAACATACAAAAAATATAACATAGACGCAGTTGTGCATTTTGCAGCTGAGTCACATGTAGATAATTCTATAAAGAATCCATTTATATTTACTGAAACGAACGTAATAGGAACACATACTTTATTAGAAGCTGCAAAACAATATTGGGGAGAAGGAAGCGAGAATAAATTTGTACATATTTCCACTGATGAGGTGTTTGGCACATTAGGGGATGATGGATATTTTACAGAAAAAACACAAATCAAACCTAATAGCCCATATTCAGCATCAAAAGCATCATCAGGTTTAATTGCACTTGCATATGCAGAAACATTTAAAATGAATGTAAGTGTTACAAATTGCTCAAATAATTACGGACCATATCAACATCATGAAAAGTTAATTCCACACATGATTTCTTTAGCGCTTCAAGATAAAAAATTACCAGTTTATGGAGAAGGACTAAATGTTAGAGATTGGTTATTTGCTGAAGACCATTGTGAAGCAATCGATTTGGTGCTACATAATGGAAAAAAAGGAGAACGTTATTGCATAGGTGGACACAATGAGAAAAGAAATATCGATATTGTTAAACTTATATTAAATAGACTAGGAAAATCTGAAGATTTGATTGAGCATGTTACAGACAGAAAAGGACATGATTATAGATATGCCATAGATCCTACAAAAATTCATAAAGAACTTGGTTGGCTTCCAAAGACAAAATTTGAAGATGGAATAATTAAGACAATTGATTGGTATGTAGAGCACAAAGAGTATTTAGATATTTAGAGAGGAAATGATATAAATGAAAATAGCAGTAGCAGGTACAGGATATGTTGGATTATCACTAGCAACACTACTTAGCCAAAGTAATGAAGTAGTTGCACTAGATGTGATTTCTGAAAAAGTTGAAAAAATCAATAATAGAATTTCACCAATTCAAGACAATGAAATAGAAAGATTTTTCAAAGAAAAAGAATTAAACTTAAAGGCTACATTAGATTACAAAGAAGCATTTAAAGGAGCAAAGTACGTTATTATAAGTACACCTACAAATTATGATGAGGTTGAAAATCACTTTGATACATCAAGTGTTGAAGACATAATTGAAAAAGTAATATCTATGAATGACAATTCAATAACAATGGTTGTAAAATCAACAATTCCTGTTGGTTATATAGAAAATATAAAGAAAAAATATGGCATAAATAATATATTTTTCTCACCAGAATTTTTAAGAGAAGGTAAAGCCTTATATGACAATCTTTATCCATCAAGAATAATTGTAGGAGATAAAACAGAAGAAGCAAAAGCATTTGCTAAACTTTTAGTAGATAATGCAGAGAAGAAGGACATCGACGTATTATATATAAATAGTACAGAAGCGGAAGCAGTAAAGTTATTCGCAAATACATATTTAGCATTAAGAGTAGCATATTTCAATGAACTTGACACTTATGCAATAAGCAAAGGACTTAATACGAAAGATATTATAAAAGGTGTATGCTTAGATCCAAGAATTGGTGACTTCTATAACAATCCATCATTTGGGTATGGTGGATATTGCTTGCCAAAGGATACAAAACAACTTTTAGCAAACTATAAAGATGTACCACAAAATTTAATAGAAGCAATAGTTACCGCAAATAAAACAAGAAAGAATTTTATAACAGAACAAATTATTTCAATGAAGCCAGATGTTGTAGGAATATATAGACTTACTATGAAATCAGGATCGGATAACTTTAGGGCAAGTGCCATTCAAGATATTATAAGGAACTTAAGGCAAAACAATATAAAGGTGATTATATTTGAGCCAACATTAAATAGCAACGAATTTGAAGGCTTTGAAGTTGTAAATGATATAGAGAAATTTAAAGAACAGTCATCTGTAATACTTGCAAATAGACAAGATGAAATACTTCAAAATGTAAAGAACAAAATTTATACAAGAGATTTGTTTTCAAGAGATTAAATTACTATATATAATAGAATGCCTTTAGATAGGCATTTTATTATATATAAAAAAGGAGAAAAAATGGTATTTAGTTCAATGATTTTTTTATGGGTATTTTTACCCATATTATTGCTTACATATTTTTTAGTTAAGGACAAATATAAAAATTATGTGTTATTGATATTTAGTTTGATATTTTATGCATGGGGGGAACCAAAATATATAGTATTAATGCTAATATCTATTATATTAAACTATATATTTGGAATATTAATAGACAAGACAAATAATAAAACAAGGTTGATTGTTTTAATACTATGTATATTAACAAATATTGGACTTTTAGCTTATTTTAAATATTTTGATTTTTTTGTGGAAAATATAAATAGAATCTTTGGAAATGAAGTATTAAAGGCTAAACATATTGTACTACCAATAGGAATATCTTTTTATACTTTTCAAATTATGTCATATTGCATAGACTTATATAGAAGAGATATTAAAGTACAAAAAAACATTTTTAAACTTGCATTATATATATCATTCTTCCCACAATTGATTGCAGGACCAATTGTAAAGTATCATGATATTGATGAACAAATTGATAAAAGAGAAGTTACAAGCGAAAAGTTTGCAGATGGCATTAGAAGATTTGTATATGGTTTATCAAAAAAAGTAATTTTAGCTAATACTTTAGCAATAGTTGCAGATACCTGCTTTGATGCAACATATAGTGAACTCTCTACTGTAACTGCATGGATTGGAGCTATCTGCTATACATTACAAATATATTATGATTTTTCCGGATATTCAGATATGGCGATCGGACTAGGAAAGATGTTCGGATTTACATTTATGGAAAACTTTAACCTTCCTTACATATCGGGATCTATAACAGATTTTTGGAGAAGATGGCATATTTCTTTATCAACTTGGTTTAAGGAATACATATATATACCATTAGGCGGAAATAGAAAAGGGAAAAATAGAACATATATTAATCTTTGGATAGTATTTTTAGTAACAGGTATATGGCACGGAGCTTCTTGGAACTTTATTTTTTGGGGATTATTCCATGGTTTCTTTATATTTATAGAAAGACTAGGATTAAAAAAGTTATTAGATAAATGTAAGGTAATTAATCATATTTATACTCTGTTTATTGTTATTATTGCTTGGGTATTCTTTAGAGCGCCAGGGCTAAAATTTGGAATTGAATATTTACAAAGAATGTTTACAATAAATAAGATAAATATCATAAATCCTTATATTATTTATAATTATAAAAATGTAATTATAATGATCACAGCTATATTATTTGCAGGAATAATACAATTAGCTATAAAGAAATTAGATAAAAGGAAGAAAATTACAAATGTTTATAAAAAGTATGTTGAACCTGTTGCCATATTGGGGCTTTTAACAATATGTATAATGATGCTTGTATCAAATACATATAATCCATTTATATATTTTAGATTTTAGGAGGTATAGATAATGAAAAATAAAGTGACAAACTATGTAATTATAGCAATTTTTATATTATGTTTATATGCCCCTAACGGTATATTTTTCTTTGTGAAGGATAGAATAGAAGTTATAAATACAGAGAATAGAAATCTTGCAACTAAACCCGAGTTTAAGATTAGTGAAATTACTGAATATCCAAATAAATATACTGAATACTACAATGATAATTTAGCATTTAGAAGCTTTATAAAACAGGCTTGGTCAAATATATATTTTGATTTATTTAATGAGTCAACTGATAATAGAGTCGTTGTTGGAAAAAATGATGGAACAAAAGACACTACATGGCTATTTTATAATAGCAAAACAGATTGGAATGCAGTCAGTTTTGTTAGAAATGAGAAACCATACAGTGTAGAAAAATTGAAGAGTTATAAAGAAAGTATTGAGTCTAACACAAAGGAATTCAAAGATAAAGGGATTGATTTATATTATTTAGTAGTTCCAAATAAAAGTACGGTATATGTAGATTTTCTACCAGACAATATCAATATGCTAGATAATGAAAATAGAACAAAACAATTAGAAGAATATTTAATGAGTAATGATATTGAAAACTTTTTGTATTTAGACAAAGCGCTTAATGATGCAAGTGAAGAATATGAAACATACATAAGGCAAGATACACATTGGAATAATTACGGGGCGTTCATAGGAATTAAGGCATTAACCAAAATGATTGAAGGAAAAGATTATTTTTATAATGCAAAAATTCAATATAATGGATTAAAGAAAACTTCAGGAGATTTAATTAATTTTTCAGGATTAAATAATAAAGAATTTAAGAGTTCCAATATAACGATAGATATTGGAAAAGAAGATGCAAAAATAATAACTGAAAAAAATTATACATATGCTTATAATAATAAAGCAGAAATTAATAAAACAGTTTTGTTGGTTGGGGACTCGTTTAGAGATTCAATGATAAAATATTTAGCTAGCATATATAAAGAAGTAATAGTTTTACATAGAAATAATTATGAAAGTGAATATATAATTAAGTATAAACCTGATATTGTTATAAGAGAATTTGTAGAAAGATATCAAAATGATATGATAAAAAAGCTAGAACTGCCAAAGAACTAATTATGATGTATAGATATATAAGATATAAATTTTTATTAATTATTTATTAATATAAAATAAATAATATTGCTTTATATTAAAACACAGGAGAAAATAATCTCTTGTGTTTTTTACTACGCAAATAAGACTTTGAAACTAATATTACAAAAATATTACAAAAATTATTGCATAATTTCTTATATTATGATAATATAAAAATACATTAATTATTAGTAGATAATAATTAAAGATTTTTTAAGAAGGAGGTTTTTCTATGAAAAAACTGTTAATATCAGTATTATCAGTTCTAATGATGGTATTGACTATCTCTGCAATATATACAAATGTATTTGCAGATAGCTTAAATGGATGGCAAAAAGAAAACGGGAAATGGTATTACTATGAAGAGGGCTACAAATGGAGGACAGGCATACAAGAGCTAGAAGGAAAACTATGGATGTTTGACGAAAATTCAGCGTTGATTGACAAAGTGGGATGGCAAAAACAAACAGACACATGGTATGACGAATATGACAAACCACATTACACAGATACTTGGTACTACATAAGAACAGGAGGATCATTAGCAAGAGGATGGACGCAAATAGGAAAAACATGGTATTGGTTTTATGATACTGGAGAAATGTTTAGCGATGGGACATGCCAAATAGACGGAAAAGTATACATGTTTGACGAAAATGGAGCAATGGTAACAAAGTCTGGATGGTATAATAAAACATATGTAGATTCTTGGGATGGAACTAAAACAACAGCGTGGTTTTTCTTAAATGGAAATGGTACTTGCAAAACAGGATGGATGCAATCAGGAAATACTTGGTATTATTTTAATGAATATGGAAGAATGACTACAAGCCCAATGTTAATAGACAAGAAAATATATTGCTTTGACAAATCAGGAGCATGGATTAAACCAAATGGTTGGTATAGTTTTTCATATGCATATGGAGCAGAAGTTAGTACATACTGGTTTTATTTCAAAAATGGATATGGAGTAACTGGATGGATACAATTAGGAAATACTTGGTATTGGTTTGATGAATATGGAACAATGGTTAACTATCCAACAGAGGTTGATGGAAAAATAAACTACTTTGATAAATCAGGAAAGTGGAGTACACCAAACGGATGGATTTCTGTAAAGAACACATATAGTGATGGATCATCATATACATATTGGTATTATTTTGAAAATGGATATGGAGTAACTGGATTTAAAGATATTGGAGGAAAGACATATTATTTTAGTCCATATAGTGGAACAATGCATGAAGATGGAGCATACGAAATAAATGGCAAAACATATTGTTTCGACAAATCAGGAGCACAAGTAAAAAGCGGATGGTTTGAGCACATTGATAGATGGGGTGGCTCTAATGGAGAAGAACAAATAGATGATCAATGGTATTATGTTGGAAAAGATGGAACAGCTGTAACAGGAATGCAAACAATAGGAGGAGTTTCATACTATTTTGAAAGTTGGAACTGCAAAATGGTAGCTAATACTTTGAAAAAGATTGAAGACGATACATATGCATTTAATAAGAATGGTGCAATGATAAAAAAAGCTTGGTATATGGATAAATGGTCAAATTGGGAAGAAGACAAGAAGATAGAATATGTTGAATGGTACTATTTAGGAGAAGATGGAAAGGCTCTAAAAGGATTTCAAACAATAGGTGGAGTATCATATTGCTTTGACGATTATGACGGTAGGATGCGTAAAGACGAAGTAGTAAGATATTGGGATGATGAAAACAATACTGTTTATGCTGTTAACGAAAATGGAGTGGTTATCACAAATAGTTGGTATGATGAAGAACAGTATAGGTTTAATGAAAAAACTGGAAAAGAAGAAACAGTTATTGTTAAAATATATTTAGGAAAAGATGGAAAAGCTGTAAGTGGACTACAAAAAATTGATGGAGAAATGTACTATTTTAACGAATATAGTTTCGATTTAGTAGTAAATGAGATCAGATGGATTGATGAAGATATATATGGTTTTGGCTCAAATGGCAAAATGATAAAGAAAAACTGGTATAAATATATTGGATTAAATTGGGACGATGAAGGAAATGAAAAAGAAGAAATTCAATGGTACTATTTTGGCACTGATGGAAAAGCAGTAAGTGGCATACAAACAATAAATGGTAATACTTATTACTTCAATCCTTATATGAAGACAGATTCAGTAGTATTTCTTGAAGATATAACTTACGCATTTGATTCTAATGGACACATGATTAAAAAGAACTGGTACAAGACAGTTGATACTTGGAATTCAGGCGATGAGCAAATTACAGAAATAAAATGGTACTATTTAGGAGCAGACGGAAAGGCTCTAAAAGGATTACAAGATATTGATGGAGACACTTACTATTTTGACGAGTGGAGTGGAAGTATGATAGCAAATCAAGAGAGATATATTGATGGTGTAAATTATGTTTTCAATTCATCAGGAAGAATGGTAAAGAATAGTTGGTATAAAAGAGATGTTATATATACTGATCCAGAAACTGGAGTAGAAACACCAGAAGTGGTATGGTATCATATTGGTGCAAATGGAGCACCAGATACAGGATGGTATCAGGAAGGAAGTACATGGTATTATCTTAATAGTTGGGATGGCAGTATGGTAGTAAAGAAGAGTGAATGGGTAGGTGACAAAAAATACTATTTTAATGAATCAGGAAGAATGATAAGAAACACATTAATTTGTGAAGAAATGCAACAATGGAATGTCGATCACTATGATATGATACCTACATGGTCATACTATGGACAAGATGGTGCAGCGATATCAGGATGGAAAACAATAAATGGTAAACAATATTACTTCATGGCAGCAGCTAGCTATAATGCAGCAACAGGAATTGAATATATAGACGGAGAACCTTATAAATTTGATGAAAATGGAGTCCTAATAGGAAAAGTTGAAGAATAGTCAATTTAAATACTAATACTTTTATATTAACTAAATAATCAAAAAACTACGGAAATAAAATTTTCGTAGTTTTTTTGTAGAAAAATTGACATTTATTACTATTTTAGTATAAAATTATATACACAAATATAAAAAGGAGATAATAAATAATGAAAAATTTTACAAAAAAAATATTACTAAATTTTATACTGCTATTGATAATGATTATAGGAATTATAACATTAGGAACAACAGCATCATATGCGGCTGAAAATATAACAGAAGTTACTGTAGCATTAACACTACCAGAAGAAGGGAAAAAACCAACTTTAACAGGAGAGGTTGGAGACAGCTCAAAATATTATATATCGGGTATAAGCTTCTATGATAATGACGCAATGAAGGAAGTACAAAAAAGCGAGTTTTTTAAAGTTGGAGAAACTTATACGATATATGTATCTTTAACGCCTAAATCAGGATATAGTATACCAACTGATGTTAATGCAGTGATAAATGAGAGAGCAGCAGCTTTTCATCAAGCAATCAGTGATGGAAAAGGTACGAAAATGTTTAGAGTGTATTACACGGTACCAAGTTCTAAAACTGGAGTGATAACAGCAGATAGAACAGATGTGGATTTTGGCGAAATTCAAGTGGAGTTCGATTCTACAGAGGCTGAAGCAACAGCACAAACAGTAAGATTCACTAATACAGGAAATTCAACAATAACTCTAGAAAGAACTTCCAATAGTAATGGTATATTTGGAAATTATTCTTTCGATTCTGATAAAAAAATTAAGCCAGGTGATTATATAGATGTAGAGCTAATGGTAAGTTCAGCTGCAGCTAAAAATAAAGAAGCAGGAGTTTATAGTACAGTATACAAATTTACAGCAACTAATATTAATGATGAATCTGATAAATATACTATTGATATCATTGCAACAGTAAAACTAACAAAAGAAGATACATGTTATTTTAAAATACAGCCACAAAATGGAAAAGTAAAATCAGGAGAAGATTATACATTTACGTGGAAAACTTCTTCATCAATTACAGAATGTGTGCTACAAGTTTACCAAGGATTTGGCCCAAGTACATTTCAAGTGATTGAAACATCACCAGCAACTATAGGATATTGGGATGGAGCAAACAACTCAACACAAAGATTTCGCTTAAAAGTTATACATCATAATAAAGAATATTATAGTAATGATTTTACAGTAGAATGGGAAGGAAAAACACCTATTGCGAGTGGATGGAAGAAAGATAGCACAGGATGGTGGTATCAAAATTCAGATGGAACTTATCCAAAAAATACTTGGAAATACATAAATGGAAATTGGTATCATTTTAATCAAGCAGGATATATGCAAACAGGTTGGATAATGGATAATGGAAAATGGTTTTATTTGAATCAAAATGGAGAAATGTATAAAAATGATAAATATTGTATTAGTGATAAGTATTATCTGTTTAACAAAGATGGCGAAATGATAGATAAATATGGCTGGTACAAATCTGAATATATATTAAGTTTTGGAGGCCATAAATATACTGCTTATGAATGGAATTTTATTAACAAAGATGGTTCGTTACAAACAGGATGGAAAAAAATAGGAGATTACTGGTATTATTTTGAGATATCAGGAAGAATGATTTCAAATTGTTCATATATTATAGATAAAAGTACATATATTTTTGATAAAAATGGTGTTATGGTTACAAAAACTGGATGGTATAATATAGAATACAGCGAAAACAGTGTTGAATGGTATTACTTAAAATCTGACAATACAGCAACAACTGGTTGGAAAAAGATAGGAGAGAAATGGTATTATTTTGATCTAATAGGTATTATGTCAGATTGTCCTACTAAAATTGGAGATTATACATATTGCTTTAATAAATCAGGAGAATGGGTAAAACCAAAAGGATGGTACAAAGCAGAACATACAGGATGGCAAAATGAACCTTGCTGGCTATACTTTGAAAATAGCAATGGTACAGCAACAACAGGATGGAAGCAAATTGGAAGTAATTGGTATTATTTTGATGAAGATGGAAAAATGGTTGATAGTCCAACTAAAATCAATAATAAAATAAATTACTTTGATAAATCGGGAGCATGGAGTAGAAAGTACGGCTGGCAGAATAGCAAAGAGACAAATTCCAATGGAATAACCTATGAAAACTGGTATTTCTTTGAAAATGGTTATGGAGTAACTGAGTGGAAAGAAATAGGAAATAAAACATATTATTTTGATGAATACAATGGAACAATGTATGCAGACGGCGCATATCAGTTAGGAGAAGATATATACTGCTTTAGGATATCAGGAGAATTAGTAAAAAATGGATGGTACAGTAAAAAACTCTATATAGTATCAAATGGAAATGATGAAAAAAAAGTTACAGAATGGTACTATGCAGGAGATGAAGGCAAGGCTGTAAAAGGATGGCAAACTATTGATGGAGTTACTTATTATTTTAACGAATGGTCCGGACGAATGGAATCAAATCGTATTTTAGAAATAAATGGTGTAAAATACGGATTTAATGCATCTGGTGCTATGATAAAAAACAACTGGTATAACGAAAAAAATAGTGGTGAATCTAAATGGTACTATTTTGGTAGTAATGGTAATATGATTTTCGGATTAAAACAAATAAATAAAAGTACATATTATTTTAAAGAAAACGATGGATATATGATAACAAATGAAACTCTTGAAGTAAATGGGGTCACATATTACTTCGATGAAAACGGGCATGGAACAATACAAAATAATTAATTAATATTTTCATAAAAACTACGGAAAAAATCCGTAGTTTTTTGTCTAAATTGAATGAGAAATTATTGAATATAGGGTCTAATTATGATAGAATTAAATTAATCAATAAAAAAGGAGGTATATTATGAAAAAGTTATTAATTTCTTTTTTTTCTGTAATTATAACAATTTTCACAATTTCTGCAATTAATGCAAATACACTAGCGTATAATCAAACAGGATGGCAAGAAAAAGACGGAAAATGGTACTATTATAGCCAATATGGAGAAATGTATAATAGTGGAAAATATGAGATAAATGGCAGATATTATATATTTGATGAAAATGGAATACTAAAAGATACAACAGGATGGTATAGAGAAATTGATGAATGGTATGTAGGAGATAAGAAGATTACAAATGTAATTTGGTATTTTATAACAGAAGATGGTTCTTTAGCAACAAGATGGAGACAGGTTGGAAAAAACTGGTACTATTTTGATAATGAAGGTAAAATGCTTCACGGAGAGACTATTAAAACAGAAGACAACAGGGTATATATATTTGATGAAAATGGGGCAATGATATCAAAAACTGGCTGGTATAAAGTAATAAAAAACAAAGACAATAAATCAAAAGTAGTATGGTACTATCTAAAAGGAGATGGAACTGTAACAACAGGCTGGAAACAAGAAGGAAGAACATGGTACTATTTTGACGAAAGCGGAGAAATGGCAGATAAACCAACGAAAATTTACAGTGATTACTATCATTATAAGATTTATTGTTTTAATAGCTCAGGGGCTTGGATTAATTTTACTGGATGGTATAAGACTACAGAGATTGCTGGAAAAGAAACAATAATATCATGGTATTATTTGGATGAGGGAATAGCAAGAACAGGCTGGTGGCTAAAAGGAAATATAAGATATTATTTCGACGAAAATGGAAAAATGGCAGATAAACCAACAATCGTGTATGAAGATATATATTATGGAAGAGATGCAAAAATAGCATTTTTTGATAAATCGGGAGCACATTATGCATATAATGGATGGTATGCAGATACAAAGAAATATAATGATGGTACAAGTGAGATAAATTGGTACTATCTTGAAAATGGGTATGGTGTAACTGGATTAAAAAACATTGGAGGAATTAACTACTATTTTAGATATGATGGAGTGATGTGTGCAGATGACATAGTATATGTAGATGGAACAACATATTGCTTTAATAAATCAGGAGCACAAGTAAAACAAGGATGGTTTAGACATTTAGCTAAATATCAGTACAATGAAATAGAAGATTATATAGAAGAGCAATGGTATTATATTGCAAAAGGAGGAGAGTTTTATAAAGGCTTTCATACAATTAACGGTATAACATATTATTTTGATCCTGACTGTCGGAAAGATGGCATCAAATGAAATAGTAGATGTTGACGAAACGAGATATGCATTTAATAGAAGCGGAATGATGGTTAAAAATAATTGGTTTAAGAGTGTAAATGAATGGTGGCAAGATGGAGAAAAACATCAATATATATCATGGTACTATTTTATAGAAGATGGAACTGCAGCAAATGGATTAAAAGAAGTCAATGGAAATACATATTATTTTAATATTGCTGGATGCATGGTCACAGATACAATAGTTCAAGATGAAAATGGAGATACATATAAGTGTGATGAAAATGGACATATAATCAAAAATCAATGGATTGAGACAGAAAATAGATGGTTTGATGAAGAATACAATGAGCACGTAGAGATACAAAGATATTATTTAGGATCGGATGGAAAAGCAGTAAAAGGAATCAATAAAATTGATGAAAAAATGTATTATTTTAGTGAATGTGGAATAATGCAAACGGATTGTGTCATAGATATAGATGAAGGTAAATATGTATTGAATGAAAATGGAATAATACTAACAGAACAATGGTATAAACATATTGTAAACATTTGGTATGATGAAGAAACGAATGAACAGCATGTAGATTCAAATATGTATTTTTTAGGCACAGATGGAAAGGCGTTAAATGGATTACAAGAAATAGACGGAAAAATATACTATTTTGACGACTATAGAATGGTCACGAATCAATCTATAATAGTTGATGGAATTACATATGAATTTGATGAAAATGGGAATGGAACAATACAAAATGACTAATAAATTATTAATAAAAACTACGGAATAAAAATTTTCCGTAGTTTTTTGTATTTTTTTCTAAAAAAGTATTGCATTATATTTTTATTAGGTGTACAATTATTCTTGTGTTCAAAAAAAATAAAAAAGGAGAAAAAATGAACAAAAAAGAATTTGATATTTTAAGAATTATCAAACAAGAAAAAAATATAAATCAAAGAAAAATAGCCGAAATTACAGGACATTCATTAGGGACAGTAAATGCCTCTATAAAAAATTTAATAGAAGAAAAATATATTGATGAGAAAATGAAACTTACAGAAAAGTCTACTAAATATATCAAAGAAAAATCTCCTAAAAATGCGATAATCCTTGCGGCAGGTTTTGGGATGAGAATGGTGCCAATAAATTTAGAAAGACCAAAAGGATTGTTAGAAGTTAACGGAGAGGCTCTTATAGAAAGAATTATAAAACAACTTAAAGAGGTAGGAATTAAAGAAATATATGTAGTTGTTGGCTTTATGAAGGAAGCATATGAATATTTAATAGATGAATATGGAGTTAAACTAATTAGAAATCCAGAGTATGCAGAAAAAAATAATTTGCATTCACTTAAATATGCGATAAGCAATTTATCTAACACCTATATTATTCCATGTGATATTTGGTGTGAAGAAAATCCGTTTAATAAAGATGAGCTTTATCCTTGGTATATGGTTAGTCAAAAAAATGATAAAAATAGCATTGTAAGACTAAATTCTAAAGAAGAACTTGTTATGGAAAGAGAAGAAGGAAAAGCTAACAAAATGATAGGTATTTCATATCTAGATAAACAAACATCAGATTTTGTAAAAACAAGATTAAAAACACTTTGCGAGAATACAAAATATGATAATGCATTTTGGGAAGAAGCGCTATTTGAAAAGGATAAAATGATAGTATTTGCAAAAAAAGTTGATGAAAATAAAACATGTGAGATAAATACTTATGAACAGTTAAGAGATTTAGATGATAAATCAAAAAATTTGGAGAGTGAAGCAATTACAATAGCAGCAAATGCATTTAAAGTTGAACCTACAGAAATAACCAATATTACAGTACTAAAAAAAGGAATGACAAACAGGTCTTTTTTGTTTACTTGCAAAAACAAAAAATATATTATGAGAATCCCAGGAGAGGGAACAGACAAGCTAATCAATAGAAGAGAAGAAGCAGAAGTTTATGATAAAATTAAAGATTTATCAATATGTGATAACATCATATATATTAATTCTAAAAAAGGGTATAAGATTACAGAATTTTTTGAAAATGCAAGAGTATGCGAAGCACTTGATAAAGAAGATGTAAAAAAATGTATGAAAAGGCTAAAAGAATTTCACGAGAAAAAGATAAAGGTAGGGCATGAATTTGATATCTTTAAGCAAATAAATTTTTATGAGAAACTATGGAACGGTCAGCCATCAATATACAAAGATTACAAAGAAACTAAAGAAAAAGTATTTTCACTTAAAGAGTTTATCGATAAAAATGTTAAAGAAAAATATTTGACACATATAGATGCTGTACCAGACAATTTCTTGTTTACAAAAGATGAAAATGGAAAAGAAGATATTAGACTTATTGATTGGGAATATGCCGGAATGCAGGATCAGTGTGTAGATATTGCAATGTTTGGTATTTATGCACTATATGATAGAAAAAAGATTGAAAGACTAATCGACTACTATTTTGAGGGTAAATGCGATAGAGTAACTAGAATAAAAATCTATTGCTATGTTGCTGCTTGTGGGCTTCTATGGAGTAACTGGTGTGAATATAAAAGAAATCTAGGTATAGAATTTGGAGATTATTCAATTGCACAATATAGATATGCTAAAGAATACTACAAAATAGTAAAAGAAGAATTGGAAGGAGATGAAAAAAGTTGTATAGAGTAGACAAGGCAATCATCATGGCAGCTGGCAAGGGAAAGCGAATGAGACCTGTGACTGAGACAATTCCAAAACCATTGATTAGTGTAAACGGAAAGCCTATGATTGAAACTGTTATTGAAGGACTGAAACAAAATGGTATTGAAAAAATATATATTGTTGTTGGATATCTCAAAGAACAGTTTAATTATTTAAGAGAAAAGTATGAAAACATTGAATTGATAGAGAATGAGCATTATGATGAATACAACAATATTTCTTCATTGTATGTAGCAAGAAACTATATAGAAAATGCAATTATACTTGATGGGGACCAAATAATCTATAATAAAGAAATTTTAAAACCAGAGTTTAAACATTCAGGATATAACAGTGTATGGACCAATAAAGAGACAAAAGAATGGCTTATGACAGTAGAAAATGGAATTGTAACGAGCTGTAGTAGAACAGGGGGAAAAGATGGATGGCAGTTATTTAGTATTTCTAGATGGAATGCAGAAGATGGAAAAAGATTAAAAAAACATCTTGAAATAGAGTTTGAAGAAAAAGAAAATAGGCAAATTTTTTGGGATGATGTAGCACTTTTTTGCTATCCAAATGAATATAAACTAGGCATTTATGAAATGAAATATGGAGACGTAATAGAAATTGATAATTTGGATGAATTAATAGAGATTGATTCAAGTTATAAAAAATATAAAATGGAGGATTAAAAATGGAGGAAAAAAAGAAATTAAGAGAACAAATTGACTGGGTTGCAACTATAGTACCATTAGTATTTGTAGCAGTACTATTTGTACTATTTATGCTAATGCCAGAAGCATCAAGAGACATACTAGACAAAATACGTAATTTTATCGGAGATGATTGTGGACTATATTATGCATTATTAGGAGTAGGAGTTTTCATCATTACAATGTATATAGCATTTTCAAAATTTGGAAAAATTAAGCTTGGAAATGTTGATAAACCAGAGTATTCATCATTTAAGTGGGGAACTATGATATTTACATCAACAATGGCGGCAGATATATTATTTTATTCTTTTTGTGAATGGGCTTTATATGCAAATGAAGATTATATAACACAACTTGGTGGAATGCAAAAATGGGCAGCAACATTCCCACTATTTCATTGGGGACCAATAGCTTGGTGCTTCTATATAGCATTAGCTGTTGCTTTTGGATTTATGCTACATGTTAGAAAAAGAGAAACACAAAAATTCTCAGAAGCTTGCAGACCTATACTTGGTAAAAAAGTAGATGGATTCTGGGGAAAAGTAATAGATTTGATTGCTATATTTGCTTTACTTGCTGGAACTGCAACAACATTTTCACTAGCTACACCACTTGTTGCAGCTGCAATAAGCCATGTATTTGGTATACCAACAGGAGTTGGACTTACAATAATGATACTTTTACTTATAGTCACAGTATATACTCTAACAGTAATCTTTGGAATGAAAGGTATTTCTAAACTTGCTGGAATTTGCTCATATTTATTCTTTGCATTATTAATATATTTTCTTGTACTTGGAGGAGAAATGTCATATATACTTGAAACAGGCTTCTCATCATTAGGAAATATGGTACAAAACTTTGTAGGACTTTCAACATGGATGGATCCATTAAGGGAAACATCGTTCCCACAAAACTGGACAATCTACTACTGGTCATATTGGATGGTTTGGTGCGTAGCAACTCCATTCTTTATAGGTGTAATTAGTAAAGGTAGAAAGATAAAAGATGTAGTTCTTGGTGGATACGGATGGGGACTTGCAGGAACATTTACATCATTTATAATCCTTGGAAATTATGGACTAGCACAACAAATGAAACATGGACTTGATATATCAGGAGCAATAGCGGGAGGAAATGATATTTCAAATGTAATTGTAAGTATATTTGAAACAATGCCACTTGCAAACTTTGGATTAATACTTTTAGTAATAACAATGATTGCATTCTATGCAACAACATTTGATGCATTAACAATGGTTATTTCATCATATTCATATAAAAAACTAGATGTAGATAAAGAACCAGACAAAAGAGTAAGAGTGTTTTGGGCTATAATGTTCATAATATTCCCAATAGCATTAATATTTGCTAATAACTCAATGAATCAATTACAATCGGTATCGTTAATTGCAGCAATGCCAATAGGAATTATTATACTTTTGATTATAGCAAGCTTCTTTAAGGATGCGAAGAACTATTTGAATGAAAATAAAATTGGAATAGAAGCACCTAAAGATAAAAAGAAAGAATAAAAAAATAAGAATAACCGGTTGAATAAGTGCAACCGGTTTAATTATATAAATAAGGACTTGCTATTTTTAACAATATGATATAAAATAAGAATAATCGAATAGAATTAAAAAACAACCAAGGAGACGTGATTCATATGAAAAAAGCAATAAAAATAATATTACTACTAGCCTTAGCGGTAGGGTGGATGTTTTGCATATATAAGCTATCTGGAATGAATTCCAGTAAATCAAATGGGAAGAGTGCAGATATATTAAGCATAATTATAGCAGATGCATTAGATGTGACAAATGATTATGGAATCACGAATTTGCATCCAGATGACGCAAAAATAGAAAGAGCATCAACTTTGATGAACACACCAATGAGAAAAGTGATGCATGCATCGGTTTATCTTGTTTTAGCATTTTTCTTGATGATACTATTAAATATTATATCAAATCATAAATACTATTGGCTTACACTGCTAATAGCACTTGTATTAAGTGTTTTCTTTGCATTAACAGATGAATATCACCAGACATTTGTTACAGGAAGAACAGGACAAATAATGGATGTAGTTATTGACTCAATGGGAGCAGTAGTTGGATTAGTATTCTATACCACATATCATTTTGTATACAAGATAGGATACAGAAATGCATTAAAAGAAATAGAAGAAGAAAGTGAGAATGAAGAAGAATAAAAAAATGCCGGTCAAAATGACCGGCTAAAAAATTATCTTTCATTCAATATACTCTTTATTCTTTCAATTATCATATGAAGTGCAACTTTGTTGTGACCGCCTCTAGGAACGATAATATCAGCATATTTCTTTGTTGGTTCAACAAATTCATCATGCATTGGTTTTACAGTATTTAAGTACTGAGATATAACAGAGTCTATGTCACGACCTCTTTCATATGTATCTCTTTCAAGTCTTCTTATAAATCTAATATCTGCATCTGTATCAACAAATACTTTAATATCCATGATATCACGAAGTGCCTTGTTTTCAAAAATCAAAATTCCATCAACAATTATAACTTTGTTTGGACATACAGTTGTTGTTTCATCTTCTCTTAAATGTGTTGTAAAGGAATAGTTTGGCTTTTCAATGCATTTTCCTTCTTTAAGCATTTGTATATGGTCAATTAACATTTGTGTATCAAAAGCACTTGGATGGTCATAGTTTAAAAGTTTTCTTTCGTCAAAAGTAAGCTCTTTGTGGTCTTTGTAATAAG
>ODAI013502252.1_pt1 | contig 18037 bp, 19 predicted proteins | sample 1539321 | NCBI WGS metagenome assembly ODAI01 (sample SAMN02144231, study PRJEB22623) | gut metagenome | biome: sheep rumen | host: Ovis aries | place: New Zealand | reverse complement strand
TTCTTCATAAAACCTCCTAATATGTTATTACTTTCTTTAACTTTTTATTAAACTCAATACGAGGCATCATAATAACTCTAGAACAATTAACACATTTAATTTTTATATCCGCACCAAGCCTTACAATTTCCCACTCATTAGTACCACATGGATGAGGCTTTTTCATAACAACTATACTACCTAACTTATAATCCTTATCCATTATGAATCACCACCTGAGTAAATGGAATTTCAATATGATTTTTATCAAGAGCAACTTTGATAGCTTTCTTTAATTCTCTCTCAATACGTAAATGTTCCATAGGAACAGTATCAACACATACTCTATATGTAATAGAACTATCATCATAACTTTGTAAACCTAATAATTTAATCTGACCCTTTAAACCAGTAAGAGACTTATCCAAATCAGCAAACAATTCATTAAGAACCTTCTCTAACTTATCAATATTTGTATCATAAGAAACAGGAATATCAACAACCGCAACAGATTTTTCTAAACTATGATTAATAACCTCTTCAATTAAATGATTAGGAACAATCATAATCTCACCAGTCAAAGAACGTAACCTTGTAGATTTAATACCTAGAGAAATAACCTCTCCTCTAAAACCCTTAATAGTTATTGTATCACCTACACGATATTGATTCTCCAAAATAATACTCATACCAGCAACAAAATCCTTTAAAGTATCTTGAACAGCTAAACCTGCAACCAATCCAACAACACCTAAAGAAGCAATCAATGTCTTCGTATCAATACCAAATATATCAAGAATCATTACAATATCAACAACTACAATAAAATACTTAATTAAATTATCTATAAGGCCATTAATAGTTTTAGTCTTTCTTTTATCTATATATCTACTTCTGATTTTAAAAATATTATCAATAATACCTTTTAAAATCAAATAAACAACAAAGGAAATTAATACAATAAGTATTGGACCTATTACCTCTTTTACCAAAATCTTATCTAAAACCTTATCCATACTATATATCCTTAATATCTAAAATTTCTAAAATACGATTTAACTCAGCAGAACTTGAAAAACCAATTTCAATTTTTGTTTTTCCAACCTTTACCTTTGTATCAAATTTATCTCTTAATATATCCTCAACATACTTATATGGACTAGTAGTAGCCTTACGAGCAACCTTTACCTTTTTAGCAACCTCTTCAGTACCAGTAATATTTTCAATATCACGAACAACTAAATTATCATCAACAATTCTATTGGCTAATTTAATAATTTCCTCATTAGACTCTAGCTTACTTAATGCTCTAGCATGACCCATAGTAATACGACCATCACTAACCATTTGTTGAACCTCACCAGGTAATCTAAGTAAACCTAAAATATTAGTAACATGACTTCTACTCTTACCAACTCTCTTAGAAAGTTCATCTTGAGTCAAATTCAAATGTTCTATCATGGACTTATAAGCAATAGCCTCCTCAATAACATTTAAATTTTCACGTTGAAGATTCTCTAAAAGCGCAATTTCCATCATCTGTTCATCAGTAAAATCACGAATAATAGCAGGTATTTTCTCTAATCCAGCAAGTTTACTAGCTCTAAAACGACGCTCACCAGCTATAATGTCATAACCTTTTATACTTTTTTTAACAATAATAGGTTGAAAGACACCATGCTCACGAATTGAATCAGCAAGTTCATTTAACGCCTCTTCATCAAAAACTTTTCTAGGTTGATAAGGATTAGGACGTAATTCACTAAGATTTAACTCAACAATTTCTTCATTAGTAGCACTCTCATAAATCTTTTGTTCAACACTATCAAAATCTAAATTTTCACTGTTAAACAAATCCTCTAAACCTCTACCTAACGCTCTCTTCTTAGTTTCCATTTCTATCAATCACCTCTTTAGCCAAATTAAGGTATGCTTCAGTTCCTCTACTATGAGGATCATAAGCAATAATTGGTTTTCCATGACTTGGAGCCTCAGAAAGTCTTACAAGTCTAGGAATAATAGTATCATAAACTCTTTCTTTAAAATAACTCTTAATCTCTTCTACTACCTCTAAACCTAAATTAGTTCTATTATCAAGCATTGTTAAAAGTACACCCTCTATATCAAGATTAGGATTTAAACTCTTTTGAGCCAACATAATAGTATTTAATAATTGCATAATTCCTTCAAGAGCAAAAAACTCACATTGAACAGGAATAATAACACTATTAGCAGCAGTCAAAGCATTAGTTGTTAAAATACCTAAACTAGGTGGACAATCAAGAATAATATAATCAAACATCTCACTAGCAACATCCAAATACTTCTTTAACTGAGTATTCTTAGAAAAACCAGGATCTAACTTACTCTTCTCAATTAACTCTATATCAGCACCAGCCAAATTAATAGTAGCTGGAATAACACATAAATTCTTAAATTTAGTCTTAACAATTGCTTCATTCAAAGTAGCTTGATCAATCAATAAATCATAAACACTCTTACCAATTTCACCCTTATCAATACCAATACCTGTACTAGCATTTCCTTGAGGATCTAAATCAACTAATAAAGTTTTTTTACCAAGTGCACCAAGCGATGCAGCTAAATTTATACTAGATGTAGTCTTTCCGACTCCACCTTTTTGATTAACTAAGGCAATTATCTTACCCATTATATCACCATCTTCTATATAACTCATTTATAATTTTATCATACTTTATTAGAATTTACCATCGATTTAAACAAAAAGTAAAAAAAATATTAAAACAAAAAAAGATAATACTTTACACTTACATTACACTAAGCAAAAATATATATTATTTTACAAAAATATTACCTTCCAAACATTAAAAAAGACTTATCTATACATAAGTCAATCTAAAAAAATAACTATTTTCTATCAAAATATTCATCAGTACAATAATTTTTACCATTATGATTTTCTATTTCATTTAATTTAACAGTTAAATCAGTTCCATCTAAATCTTTAAAATTACAATTACTTCCAGAAACAGTACCACCTATCTCCTGACAACATAATTTACCAGTAATCGATGTAACTAATTGTTTCTTAGTAGGTTTATACAATAACATAAGTAAAAAAATTACTAATACAAAAAAACAAACAACAACTATTACTATTTTAGTAGATTTATTCATAAAAAAACACCTCATTAATATGATAACATAACTATTAAAAAAAAAGAAGAATTAATCTTGTAATTCTTCAATTAACTCTTCCTTAGTCATTTTACTATAACCTTTAATACCTTTATTCTTTGCTAACTCTTTTAACTCATTAACACTTAAATCTTCAAGATTTAAATCACGAGCTTCTTCCTCTTCACCTTCAACAGGTAACTTACCATAAAGAACTAAATGATCGATCTCCTCTTTAGTAATAGTTTCTTTCTCTAATAATGTATTAGCAATTAAATCAAGTAAATCTTTATTGTCTTCAAGAATTTTTCTTGCATTCTTATAACATTCATCCATAATCTTACGCATCTCTTGATCAATCTCAAAAGCAACCTGACCAGAGAAATTACGAGACTTGTTATAATCTCTACCCAAGAACACACTACCCTCTTGTTGTTCTAATTGAACAGGACCTAAACTACTCATACCATATTCAGTAACCATAGCACGAGCAATCTTAGTAGCTTGCTCAAAGTCATTATGAGCTCCAGTTGTTACCTCATTAAACATCATCTCTTCAGCAACACGTCCACCCATTAAACCAGTAATACGTTCTAACAATTCCTTCTTAGTAGAAGTAAATCTTTCCTCTTTAGGAAGCATCATAGTATAACCACCAGCATAACCACGAGGAATAATAGTAATCTTTTGAACATCATTAGCTCCATCAAGCTTAATACCTATAACAGCATGACCAGCTTCATGATATGCAACTAACTTCTTATCATTTTCAGTATATTTCTTACTAACCTTTGCAGGACCCATTAAAACTCTATCATGTGCCTCATCAATCTCAGACATAGTAATACTTTCTTTATTACGACGAACCGCAAGTAATGCAGCCTCATTTAATAAATTCTCTAAATCAGCTCCACTAAATCCAACAGTTCTCTCAGCAATATTCTCCAATTTAACATTCTTAGCAAAAATCTTATTTCTTGCATGAACAGCTAAAATCTCTTTACGGCCCTTACAATCAGGTAAATTAACTTGAACTTGCCTATCAAAACGACCAGGTCTTAACAATGCAGGATCAAGTACATCAGGTCTATTAGTAGCTGCAATAATTATAATACCTTCATTAGCACCAAAACCATCCATCTCAGTAAGCAACTGATTAAGTGTTTGTTCACGTTCATCGTGACCTCCACCTAAACCTGCACCTCTTTGACGACCAACAGCATCAATTTCATCAATAAAAATCAAACATGGAGCACTTTGCTTAGCTTGCTTAAACATGTCACGAACACGAGAAGCACCAACACCAACAAATAACTCAACAAATTCAGAACCACTTATAAAATAAAATGGAACATTAGCCTCACCAGCAACAGCACGAGCTAACAATGTCTTACCAGTACCTGGAGGACCAACCAATAAAACACCCTTAGGTATTCTAGCACCTAACTTTTGGAACTTCTTAGGACTCTTTAAGAAATCGATTAATTCAGCAACCTCTTCCTTCTCCTCAGTCAATCCGGCAACATCATCAAAAGTAACCTTATTATTATTTTCACTCAAACGAGCTCTACTTCTACCAAAATCCATAGACTTATTCGCACTACCCATTTGTCTAGTTATAAAGAAGAAAGCAGCGCCAAGAATAATAACCATAGGTAGAACATTTATAATAAAAAGTATAATCGTACTTGAGTCAGGATCAGCAGACGCATCAATTGTAAAACTATGATCCTTCTGTAAATCCATAATATCAGAAATAACCTCATCAGAAAGTGGCATCTTAAAAGTAAAATACTCATTTTCTGAATAATTAGTAGTTGTACCTTCAATAGTATACAATCCAGCACGAGAATTTGGAGTAATCTTAACTTCCTTTAAAACATTCTCATTCGCAAAACCAACAAACTCATCATATTTAATAACATTTACTTTCTTGTTCGCAACATTAAGAAAATAAACAACACCTAATATTACAAACAATAAAAATAAATATGGTAATAAACCCTTCTTAACAGTTTTTTTATTCATTAAAAACATCCTTTCTAATAATACTTAAGTATTATATCACACTCTTCATCAATTCTTCTATCAAATTTAGATTTTTTTAATCCAGGCAACCATACAATATTACCCGCACTATCTAAAACAATAGGCCATATATTTCTATCATTCATAGGAACCTTACAATCAATAAAAATATCCTTAATTTTCCTACTACCATCCATATTCTTAACAAACATCCTGTCACCATCTAATCTAGTTCGAACATGCAAAGGAAGTAAAATATCGGCACTATTTAATCTTATCACATAATTACTATTTAGGCTAGTATTTTTAACCAATTCAATATTTTTTCCATTAGGTAAATTAACAAAATCATTAAACTCTAAATCATATTCTTTAACATCATTATTTTTAATAAATCTTAATTCATTATAACTTCTCACACATCTAAAACCATTAGGTAAATAAACAAAACAATTAGGCTTAGAAGAATAAATCAATTTATAAACTAATTCCACATGCTTATCATTGATACAATATAACTTATCACCATAGTAATATTCAAACATCCTATTAATTATTCTAAAAATAATTATCCTATCCAATTTCAAAACATTAGAAATATTCAAAACACCATCAACAAATACATCAGTTATACTATCAACATACTTATCAATAAAATTATCATATTCATTTAACATACTACTAAACTTATAAAACTTGTCATGAACAATAATATCCTCGTTCTTCAAAGCAGGTAAGACATACTTTCTATACCTATTTCTAGTATGAACATCCAAAAAATTAGTCTTGTCAATAACATACTCAATACAATTCTCTTTATCATACTCCAAAATCTCATTCTTAGTCATATGAATCAATGGACGAATAATACTATAACCATCTCTATAACTAATACGAGAAAAACCACTATATCCACCTAAAGAAGAACCCCTAACAATACGCATCAAAATAGTCTCCATTAAATCATCACCATGATGAGCAGTCAAAACATACTTACAATTATACTTATTAACTAATTCATCAAAAAAACTATATCTCTTATCGCGAGCCTCATTCTCAAAATTATACCCATCATAACTATCAATTTTCATATACTCAAAAATTAAATCATTTTTTAAACAATAATTATAAACAAAATCTTTTTCAGACTCACTCTCACTACGAACATTATGATTAATATGAGCAACAATTACTTTAATACCAGTCTCTTTTTTTAATTTAATAACCAAAGATAATAGTGCCATAGAATCAGGCCCACCACTACAAGCAACAATAACAATATCACTAACATTATCAATTAAAAAACTATAAGCCTCATCCATATGACACCTCCCCAAGCAATAATTATAAAAGAAAAATAAAAAATTATCAAGAAAAAAAACAAATTAAAAAACTTGTTTTACCACTTTATCGGACTAATACCATTCTTAACTAAAAAATCATTTGCTCTACTAAAAGGACGACTTCCAAAAAAACCACGACTTGCAGAAAGTGGACTTGGATGCGCACTCTCTATAATAAAATGTTTCTTATTAGTAATTAACTCCTTCTTACTACGAGCATAACTACCCCATAAAATAAATACAATTGGCTCATTCCTATCATTCAAATAACGAATAATGTTATCAGTAAAAATCTCCCAACCTTTACCCTTATGAGATAAAGGAGTATCCTTAACAACAGTTAAAACACTATTTAATAGTAACACCCCTTGCTTAGCCCAATCAGTTAACTCATTACCACTTCTAACAATACCCAAATCACTATTTAACTCTTTCAAAATATTATTCAAAGAAGGAGGACGTTTAACATCATCATGAACAGAAAAAGATAACCCATGAGCCTCACCCTCACCATGATAAGGATCCTGACCCAATATAACAACCTTAACCTCATCATAATCAGTAAACCTTAAAGCGTTAAAGACATCACTATACTTAGGATAACATATATGCTTCTTATACTCACTCTTAACAAAACAACCAAGATTCCTAAAATAATCCTTTTTAAACTCATCCTTTAATATAATATCCCACTTCTTATTAATCATACTACCACCAAATAAATACTACAACAAAACAATAAAAAAGTAAATACTACTCCACCTTATCCCTTAAAACCCATATAGAATATAAATTAATAATAACCATAATACCAACCAATATATCAACAAAAGCCCATATCATACTAGAAGGTAAAACACATCCAAGAAATAAAATAACCAAAGTTATACCCCTTAAAACATAAATATATTTAATATTAACCTTATCAAAAAAATAATTAAAACTAGATTCACCATAATAATACCCAGTAATAATAGTAGAAAAGCTAAAAAGAACTACACTTATTACCAATATATAAATACCTATATTACCAAAATGATAACTAAAAGCATGACTCGCTAACTCAATACCATTAATATTACTCAAATTAAAACTAGAAAAATCACTAAATAAAATAATAATCGCAGTAGCCGTACAAATAACTAAAGTAGTAATATAAACACCAAACACCTGAATAAACCCTTGTCTACTACAATCACCATTACCACTAGAAGCAACAATACTACTAGTACCAATACCAGACTCATTAGAAAATATACCACGTTGAATACCAATAATAACCATTGGAATAAAACCACCAAAAAAAGACTTAATATTAAATGCACTTCTAAAAATATTTAAAATAACATCACCTATAATATCATAATGCAAAAACAAAACTAAAACACTAGAACCAATATAAATCAAACACATAATAGGAACAATCTTATTACAAACACCTACAATACTCTTAAACCCACCATAAATACAAAAAAAAGTAACAACAGAAATACATAATCCTATAACATAAGGACTAAAAGGAAATAAACCTGTAATAGATTTAGTAATAGTATTAGATTGAATACATAAAAAACAACCAATATAACTAACAATAATTAATATAGAATAAATACCTCCTAATAACTTATTACCCAAGCCATCACGAATATAATAAGCAGGTCCACCATAACTGCCACACTTATACCTAACACCTAAAACAACCTCAGAATAAGTTATAACAGCACAAAAAAATGTAGAAACCCACATCCAAAATATAGAACCCGCACCACCAACATAAATTGATAAACAAACACCTGCAATACTACCAACACCAATACGACCCGCCAAAGAAGTCATTAAAATACCAAAAGAAGATCGACCACCATGAAACACAGACTTAAAAATAGACCCAAATCTAAATTGAACACCTTTCAATCTAATAGTAAAATAAATACCAAAAAATATAATAAAAACCATAACAAAAAGCCAAATAAACCTATTAATTAATAACATTCTATCACCAAAAAACATTATATAAAAATATAATGTTTTATTTTGTCAAATTATTAGCGATATCAACAAATATATCAATACCGAGTGCTTCAGCACGAACACTTAAATCATATCCATACTTAGAAAGAACATCTTCAATAATATTCAAATCATAACCATTCAAATTATTACGAATAGTCTTCCTTTTCTGTCTAAAACTATCACGAACTAACTTAAAAAACAATTCCTCATTCTTCAAAGAAAAACTATTTTCTTTTCTTCTAAACTCAACAACAATGCTATCAACATTAGGTTTAGGTATAAAAATATTACGACTAATATCCATCAACTTAACAACATCAAAATAATAATTTAAAAATATACTTAAACTACCATAATCCTTGCTCCCCGGTAAAGCCTTAAACCTATCCCCAACCTCTTTTTGAACCATAACAACAATTTTATCTACTGGTATCTTATCCTCAATAATCTTCATAATGATTGGAGTAGTAATATAATAAGGAAGATTCGCAACAACATATAACTTATCATAAGAATATTTCTTTAAATCACTTAAAACATCACAATTCAAAAAATCTCCAAACTTAACATCAACATTATCAAATTGAGATAAATTACTAGACAAAATATCCTTTAAAGTTTCATCAATTTCATAACACAAAACATTATGACTAGCTAAAGCCAACTTATAAGTCAAACTTCCTGCTCCAGGGCCAATTTCAATAACCATCGTATTCTTATCAACACCAGAACCTAATATAATCTTATCAATAATATTTTGATCAACAATAAAATTTTGTCCAAACTTCTTCTTAAACTTAAAATCATTACTATCAAGTAATTCATTCATCTTACGAGGCGAATACTCCATTAAACCATCTCCAAAAATCTATAAAGATTATACTAAATAAAAAACAAAAAAACAAGTAAAAATTACTCGTTCTTTCCTCCACAATTTGGACAATAATCACTATCAACCTTACGGCCACAATAAAAGCAAAAATTATTCTTATACTTTATCTTACCAGGTTTTAAAGAAACCTTCTTAACCTTACCAATAACAATAATATATAAAGATATAATAAATATGAAGAATAATCCTATAAATAAAACCCTTTGTGAAAATAAACAATAATCATAAAATCCATGTAATAAAACAGGAATAAGAATACTCAATAAAATATTATTTTTTTTAGATTCCTTATCACCTTTAACATCAAAAACCTTTGCCATTGCTAAATAATATCCCATAAAAACACCATCACATGCATGACCTGGAACAGCAAGTAAACCTCTTATAATACCTGTACCAAAACCATGTTCAAAAACATAAAAGATATTCTCAATACAAGCAAACCCCAAAGAAACAAAAACCGCATAAACAATCATATCATACATTTGATCAAACTCTTTGCTATTATAAGAAATATTATAAACAAAAATCCACTTAGAAAATTCCTCAATCAAAGCAACACCAAAAAATACATGAAAAAATAAACTAATCAAATCAGTATCCATAGTATCCGATAACAAACTAGGGAAAAACAAACTAAGCAACAACGTAATAATAATAGTTAAAACAAAAGCGCCTAATCCTCCTAAAAATAATTTAATAATTAAACTTCTAGGTTCCTTATCCTTATCCTTTTTATAAATATAACGTGCAACTAAATAAACAGGTAAAATTGAAATAATTAATAATAGTAGTTCTCTCATAACATCACCAATTTATTTATAACATAAAAATTAAAAAAAAGAAAGATATATAGTTACCAACCGTTTCTATATACCTTAAACTTTACATTGCCACTTCTATTAGTAGCGTTATTAATTCCATTAGAATTTTCATAACTAAAAGCAATATCAATTAAAATATTACCATTACTCCATGCATCCCTCATCGCACCGCCAGTATCTAATACAATCGCCATAAAAGGATCCATAATACCATTATCAATTTCCATAACAGTACCACAAGAAAACTTACTATTATCAGCAGCTACGATCCTAACTTTACCATACTTAGAATCATTGTAATATATTCCATCTCTAATTAAATTATGAGTACTATGAGACGCCGTCGAACAAGCCACATTACCACTACATCCAACACAATCTGCACCATACCCAGTAGTCGATCCATAAGAGATATTAATTGGTCCCCTTCCTACCTCTATAACCTCATTAATAGGTTCCACTAAAACTGTATGAGCCCCTTCCAAAGCATATCCATCAACACCCTCACTTATAACATTTTCCTTACCATAAATAAGAGAATCATTATAAATATATTCAGTATCATACTTAACAGGTACAATAGATATATTAGAAGTCTTACTAAAGCTATCATTAGAAACAGCAATAACAGAACTATTAATAGTCATTCCAAATAATGAACAAAAAGATAAAAAGAATAAAGCAAAATTTCTATTCATCATTTGAATAATAGAAAATATCATATTTCACCTCTCTAATGAAACGCGAATATCATACCACAACAACTATCTAAAATCAAACAAAGAATAAGAATTTCTTTTGGTAATTTCTAACACCTCTTCTAAACCAATACCTTTAATATCAGAAATCATACGAGCAACATAAACAATATTATAAGGTTCATTACGCTTACCCCTAAATGGCTCAGGAGTCAAATAAGGACTATCAGTCTCCAACAATAAATTAGAAATATCAATGTTCTTAACAACATTCTTTAGCTTTTCCGCATTTTTAAAAGTAAGAACACCTCCAATACCCAACTTACAGCCAAGTTTCACAAACTCCAAAGCCATTTCTAAAGACCCAGAAAAACAATGAATATCAGTACACATCCCAATATTATACTTCTTAATAATATCATAAGTATCACTAATAGCATCTCTACTATGAACGACAATTGGTTTATTATTATCAATCGCAATTTCAATCTGACGAGAAAATAAATCAATCTGAAGTTCACGATTATCCTTAGTATAATAATAATCTAATCCAATTTCACCAACAGCCACAATTTTAGAATCATTAATATGCTCACGAACAAAATCTAAATCATAACTATTACTAGCCTCCTCAGGATGTATACCTAAAGTGCCATAAACATTATCATATCGAGCACATAAATCCAAAACCTCTTTATTAGAACTATCATCTACACCACTCACTATAATTATATTCCCATCCATCCTCTTTATTACATCATCAATATCAGGATAATCAAGAAAATTAACATGACAATGAGTATCAACCATAAAACCCTCCAAAAACTAATCTCTATTTAAAACTAAATATCTAGTAGCAAAAACAACTACTAATATAAAATAACAACAATCAATAACATGAAAATTATTAACCATTAAAAAAACTAAAATTAAACTGATTACTGCAAAAAACAACATAACAAACTTCGTATCTTTATTTTTCAACATGTATATTTCTCCTTACTTTACAGCAACAAAAACATAATAACACATTTACCAATAGAAAACAAAGTATAAACCAAGAAAAATTAACAAAAAAATCCAACAATTTACACATATTTACACCATATAATGACAAATAAAACAAAATAAAAAAAAAATACGACAAAAAAAGATAATCAGAATCAGACTAATTATCTTTATTATTTAACTCATCAAGTACAGCCTCTTTATCAATACGTGCAAACAATACCTCAGGATTTTTTAAAACAATTCCAACATCTAAACCATCAAAATTATTTAAAGAATCATAATATCTATTTTCAGTATTTAATTGTTTAAATATCCTATCAGCAGTATCAGGTAAAATACATTGTAATAATACCGCACCATGACGAATAGACTCCAACAAATTATACATAACAGTAGCTAACCTATCACGATTAGAATCATCCTTAGCTAAAACCCAAGGAGTAGTCTCATCTATATACTTATTGCATCTCTTAAATATATCAAATACACAGTCTATTGCCTCAGAAACCCTTAACTCACACATTTTTTCTTCCATTAACTTAGGCGCATTCATAACAATATCAATTAAATCCTTATCAATATCATTTAACTCACCAGGAGCTAAAACCTCGCCATCAAAATATTTCTTACTCATACTAATAGTCCTATTAACCAAGTTACCCAAAACATTAGCTAAATCACTATTAACTCTTTCAATAAGCAAATCATAAGTAAAAGTACCATCACTAGAAAAAGGCATTTCATGAACCATGTAATATCTTACCGCATCAACACCAAATCTATCAACTAAATCATCAGCATAAACAATATTACCCTTACTCTTACTCATCTTGTCATTACCAAACAATAACCATGGATGACCAAAAATCTTCTTAGGTAAAGGTAAATCCAAAGCCATCAAAATAATAGGCCAATATATAGTATGAAATCTTAAAATATCCTTACCAATCAAATGTAAATCACAAGGCCAATACTTCTTAAACTCATCACTAGAGCCATCAGGATCATACCCTAAAAAAGTAATATAATTAGTTAAAGCATCAATCCATACATAAATAACATGCTTATCATTAAAACTAACAGGAATACCCCACTTAAAACTAGTACGACTAACACATAAATCCTGTAAACCAGGCTTAATAAAATTATTAATAATCTCATTCTTACGACTAACAGGTTCAATAAATTCAGGATGACTCTCTATATAATCCTCTAACCTTTTAGCATACTTATCCATTCTTAAAAAATAAGCCTCTTCACTAGCACTATGAACTTCCCTTCCACAATCAGGACACTTACCATCAACTAATTGAGACTCAGTAAAGAAAGACTCACAAGGAGTACAATACAACCCTTCATACTTACCTAAATAAATATCACCCTGATCATATAACTTCTTAAAAATCTTAGAAACAACAGCCTCATGACTAGGATTAGTAGTTCTAATAAATTTATCATAACTAGTATTCATTACATCCCAAATACGACGTATTTCCAAAGAAACATCATCAACAAACTTTTGAGGTTCAACACCAGCTGCAGCGGCCTTCTCCTCTATTTTAATACCATGTTCATCAGTACCAGTTTGAAAATAAACATCATAACCTAACAATCTCTTATAACGAGCAATAACATCAGCTAAAACAACCTCGTAAGTATTACCAATATGTGGCTTACCAGAAGTATATGCAATTGCCGTTGAAATATAAAATTTTTCCTTCATACTATCCCTCCTTAGTAGTACTACCAATTCCAGAAACCCTTGAACCAGACGCATCATCATCATCAGTAACTAAAAATTTAGTAAATACCCCTTGACCAAAAGCTTGCCCCTTTTTACAAACAAAATCCTTATCTCCATGATTCTGTAAACTTAACCACATGTGGCCTTCATTATCAGGATTATTATAATAATCACTATCAATTACACCAACCTGATTAGTCAAACGAACATTATATTTAAAACCCATACTACTACGAACATATAACATAAGAGCCTCATCACCATTCATAATAACCTTAACACCAGTAGGAATCTTTAAAACCTCACCAGGATGAATAACAAAATCACTTATCGCATAAAAATCATAACCTGCACTCTTTAGAGTAGCCCTCTTTGGTAAATTATATTCATCATATAAATCTTTATCATTACAAATATCTTTACTAAATTGAGAAAAACTAATTTTTTCAAACTTTCTCATATAATCACCGCCAAAAAAAATCACATCAATAGATGTGAACAAAAATACAATGCATCCATTGAAAACTAGAAATATTATAACATCAAAAATCCTATTCTTCAATAGATTTAGAAAGAATTTTACTTGCAAGAGAAGCAATAAGCATATCATCATCCCCTATTTCATCAGGATCAAAAATGATTACTAATCCAACACTGTCACCATTCGCAATAACAGAATTAATAACATACTTACACTCAAAACTAAAATCATCAGTAATAACTAAATTTTTGCTATATCTTTCTAATATACTCTCACGCCTTTTAATACAATTACTTAAAGAATCACTAACAGACTTATTTAATAAATCCTTCACATTATTACTACAAGCAATAACACTATCACCATCAGTAATAACAACACTCTTATGAATTAAAGAATACAACGAATCTACTAAATTAGAAGCATACTCATCAACATTCCTCATAATAGAAAATTTTTTCAAAACAATATTATTACCATCAACAAAAATCTCTAAAGACTCACCATCACGAACACGTAAATTACGACGAATCTCCTTAGGAATAACAATACGACCTAAATCATCAATTCTACGAACAACACCAGTAGCTTTCATAAATCACTCTCCTAAATAATATTTTGAATAAAATTACCAAAAATATACCAAAAATCAAAACTTATGTTATAATATAACACGTAGGAGGAAATATAATGAAAGAAACAAATGAAATATATGTATTTGGACACAAAAATCCAGACACAGACGCTGTAACATCAGCAATAAATTTATCATATCTAAAAAACCAACTAGGAATGAATACAACACCAAGAGTATTAGGAAATATAAATAACGAAACAGAATTCGTTTTAAACTACTTTAATGTTAAAAAACCAGAATACTTAAATAATGTAAAACTACAAATAAAAGATTTAGACTACAACAATAAACATCATATAGAAGACAACAACTCAATATACTTCGCATACAACTATATGACAGAAAACAATATAAATAACATACCAATACTAAATCCAAAAAACGAAGTAGAAGGAATAATCGCAATGAAACATATAGCTAAATATATGATTTCAGGAGACTCAAAAATACTAAACGCATCATACGAAAACGTTCTAGAAACACTAGAAGCAGAACAAGTATTAAAATTCGATAACATACTAGAAGGAACAATAAATATAGCAGCCTTCAAAAACACAACATTTATCGAAAACGTAAAAATAGACAATAACTCAATAATACTAGTTGGAGATAGATATAAAGTACTAGAACACTCAATAAAAAACAAAGCAAAACTTATAGTACTAACAGGAAATCATGACATCCCAGAAGACCTACTAAGTCTTGCAAAACAAAACAAAGTAAACATAATTAAAACAAACTTCCACACATATGAAGCATCAAAAATGATTTCACTAAGTAACTACGCAATACAAATCGCAATAAAAGAAAATATAGTATCTGTAAGCGAAGATGACTTAGTAAGTGACTTCATTGATTTAGCAAACAAAACAAAATATACATACTTCCCAGTAGTAGATAAAAACAAAAAATTTATTGGTAACATAGAACCAACAGACACAAGCAAACAAAATAGAAAACAAGTAATGTTAACAGATCATAACGAATACGATCAATCAGTTGATGGACTACAAGAAGCAGAAATACTTGAAATAGTAGACCACCACAACATCGGATCAATCGGAACAATGGCACCAATAAACTTTAGAAGTATGCCAGTAGGAAGCTCAAACACAGTACTATATAAAATGTATAAAGAACATAACATTAAAGTACCAAAAGAAAACGCTGGACTAATGCTTTCAGGAATCATTTCAGATACACTATTACTAGTATCTCCAACAACAACAGAATTAGATAAACAAACCGCACAAGAACTCGCAGAAATTGCTGGAGTAGACCTAAATAAATACGGACTAGAAATGCTAAAAGCTGGAACATCATTAAAAGGAAAAACAGAAGAAGATATCCTATTTGGAGACTTCAAAATGTACGAAGTAAACAATAAAAAAATATGCGTTACACAAGTATCAACATTCGATATAAACGACTTCAATAATAGTATAGAAAAATATAAGGATTTACTAAATAAAAATGCAGAAAACAATAACTATAACGTATTCGCATTCTTTATAACAGACATTTTAAAAAATGGTTCTTATGTATACTATAATGAGTCAGCACAAGAAATAATGGAAAAAGCATTCGATATTAAAAACATGGAACAAGGAACATACATAGATGGATGCGTATCAAGAAAAAAACAAGTTATTCCAAAATTAATGAGAGTATTAGATTAAAAGAAAAATTGTTAGAAAAAAATCTAACAATTTTTTTATATCATTCAAACTAATTAACCATTAATTTCTACAGTTCTATTCTTCTTTTTAGAAGACTTAAAACATAATACAATACATCTAAATAATCCGAATACACCTGCTAAAACAAATCCAGCCCCTATAAACACTACAGCATAATTAGAGCCATTTAAAAATACAACTTCATCAGGATTACTTGGATTATACTTTAAAGTTATAGTATCACCAATTGCAGGTAAACTAGTAGACTTGACACTAGAATAAACTTTATAATCAATACCTCCAACATTATATTGATAAATAGTATACGCACTACCATCCTCAGATCCAGCAGAATCAAAACCAATAACAGTAGCAGTTACCTCAATAAAAGGATCATTTTTATCAATAAACTCATTAAGAATTTTATTACCATAAAAACTCAACCCTACACCAATTAAAATCAATACTACCGAAGTAAAAAAAGTTTTAATAATTCCAATCATACAAATACCACCTTACTATACAATTAAAATATAACATAAAAAATTAAAAAATTAAACATAAATTATAACTAAATGACTATCATTTACACCCTAAAACGTAAAAAGAAGCCCTACTCGGCTTCCTTTTTCATATTTTCCTCTATTAACTTAAATAAATCAATCATATAGAATATAAAATGCTTATCTAATTTATTAGTATTCAAACTAATTAATAATCTCTTATTTCTAATACTAAACCTAAACATTCTACCAAAATTAGTACACTCAATAAATAACTGTTGAACATTAAGACTATTAGTTAAATCATAAGATAAATAAATCTCAATAACATCCCTAACCTGCTTAACATCATTAATACCTAACTTCTTAGCTAACTTTTCTAACCACTCTTGATGCATATAAATATACATATCATCAGTAATCTTACCAAATCTATCCTCTAACTCATACTTAACAGACTCTAACTTCTCATAAGAATCAATCATATTAATCTTCTTATGAATTAATATCTTAATCTCTTCATCACTAACATAATCATCATCAATAGATGTACTTACCTCAACTAATGGTTTTTCTTCAATCTCTTCAGTTAAATCCTTAACCTTCTCACCTTTTAATAACTTAACCTGATTATCAAGCATTGATAAAAATAAATCAACACCTACACTATCAATAAATCCAGACTGTTCACTACCTAATATATCCCCTGCTCCACGAATAGATAAATCACGCATCGCAATCGCAAAACCACTACCTAACTCAGTAAATTCCTTAATCGCATTCAACCTCTTAATGGCTATCTCACTTAAAACCTTACCCTTATCATACATTAAATAACAATAAGCAATCTTATTAGTACGACCAACACGACCCCTAATCTGATATAACTGAGCAAGACCAAATTTATCCGCATCCTCAATAATTAACGTATTAACATTAGGAATATCAATACCAGTCTCAATAATAGTAGTACATAATAATATATCAAACTCATGATTAATAAACTTAAACATTACATCCTCTAATTCAGTCTTATTCATCTGACC
>ODAI012612478.1_pt1 | contig 18040 bp, 18 predicted proteins | sample 1539321 | NCBI WGS metagenome assembly ODAI01 (sample SAMN02144231, study PRJEB22623) | gut metagenome | biome: sheep rumen | host: Ovis aries | place: New Zealand | reverse complement strand
GTTAACGCCCCCCCGCGGCCTGCGCAGCGCGGCATAGACCCGATCGATCCCCATCTGGATAACCTGGTCCGCCACGAAGTCCTTCCTCGTGCGGTTCGCGTCGACGATGGCCCCGATCAGGTTCTGCGGCACCTTGTCGTAGTTGGCCAGCAGCTGCTTGGTGTCCTTCGGCAGGCAGTACCCGCCGTATAGTAAAGAATCGCAGGCTCAAGACAGCAACTAGTCAATCATCTTACGCCGTGCCTGCTTGAGGTAATTCGCCCTGAACTGCCGCCGCGTACCATAAACCTTCTCATAGGTCGGGCTTACTTCCCCATCAAGGAACCGCAGATTGGCGAGCTCTATCGAGCAGAGATAGTCTGCAACCTGAGAGAGCCGCCGCTCTTGAAAGCGCAGCTTTTTATAATCGGCGACATTAGACGAGAGCTCCTCGTCGAAAGCGCCGTGTACCGCCTGAGTAACTGCAGACTGACCCCCATCGTAGTAGACGGCAACCATATCAAAAGACTGAAACTCCTCGAGATGGCTCTCTATGAACGCCTTAAGTTCCCTCTCCATACGCTGAGAGAGCTCAACATAACTATCAAACTCTGAGCGTCGATAGGCAAAGGTGTGATACCGAATGGGAAGCCTTTGCACAAATGAGTTGAACGACATCAAAAGCCGCTTGCGGTCAGCAAGCTCAATTCCCTCGTAAGAGCGCCTTCCATGCATAAGTTCAACCATGTGGAAAGGCACATCGGGAAGCCCCTTACGACGAATGTAGTCCTCATACGCGGCGATGTGAGCGGATAGGTCGTCGCTCTGGTCGTGCAGCACAAGCGTGAGCAAATACCACTTTGCACCCGGCTCGTACTGTCTCTCCTGGCCCGCCTCGTCAAAGAAGGCGCTGAGAATCTTTGGCAAGACGCACCTCCTATGAAAACAGAACGCGCGGGGATATGCCCCGCGCACTAGGAAGCCCCCGCGTCTTGCGCAGGTAGCCACGAATAGTATCCCACTTTTCGAGGCCGCTCACAATGGCGTTACGTGCGAACGGGGAGTTTAGTTTGAGTTGCTTTGCAAGCAATAGACACCTCGTTGCCCTAATAACACTCTCTAGCAACACAGCTGACACCCCCATCATTGTCCGACTTCGGCTCCTCATACCGCTCCGACTCATTCTCACCCATTTGTAGGCCGACCGTCGCATACTTATTTACCGCTAACTTGACTATACGCCTATTTTACCGCTAAAATTTTATTTACGGCTAATTCATGATTTAGGAGTTTTGCCATATGGACAGATTGCTTGCGATAAATGACGCGATAGCCGTCTATTACCATGACGGGTCGGTTCCCAACAAGAAAATCGATCCATTTAGATACCTCAATGCGTTACTAAGCATCCGTTCGGCAAAAGGCCTCGTGTCCTTTTTGCAACAGTATCCCGACGAGCTCATGGTTATGCACGAAGCTACCGCTTTCAAAAGTGATAAGGACGGTGGATATGTAGTCGGTAACTATCGCACCAGAAAGCTCAAGACCGTACGCCCAAAGCGCGGTCTCCTGTACGGGCTAGGTGATCATTGGAAGGACCTCTCCGTTTCAGGCGCAAAACCAACGAATGATTCATCCACATCATCCGATCAATCCGAAGCGTCAGACGATGCTGGGATCACCACGCGCGTGTCTTGTTTTGCTTTCGGGGAGACAGCGTTGATGAACGCTGCTTCGGAGTTCAACATAGACTACTTTGATGCCTTGACCGATCTGGAAAGGTACACCCATTACGGTGAGGCGCTGGAGAAATGGATGGAAACACTCCCTACGTCAGAAGCAACGTGGACTGCCGAGGAAACACGTCGCTACTATGAGGCCGAGACGAATAGGCCCAAACCAGAACTACGTATCGTCTTCTTCAAGGAGCTTGAATTGCTGATGCTGCGAATCAGCGCAATCCTAGAGATGGCCGCGGTGTCGCGTGGGCTCCGCGACAGTGTTACTACAGATGAAGAGATGTTCGAGTTCGAACACGTTAACGGCGCGATGGGGCTCTGTCGAGCAGTGTTTCCCGAACGCTATATCACCGACCTGTTGCCGATTCCGCAGGCACTTTATGCCCTCGATAATCTTCATACTGATTTCTATTCGCACGCACCGACCCGTCTACATCTAGAGGACGACGGAGGAGTATCATTCCTAGCCCACACCAATGACAAGAAGCTGGCAACACAAGACGCCGCCGGTTGCATCGTTTCATTCGTCTTAACCGAGTGGTCTCATTACTACAATAAGACCGATGCCATGTCATACGATGTGAGCTTCGGCTATCGCCTTTACGAGCAGAAGAGCACCGAGGCGGTAACGGAACTGTGCCACATCATCTCAGAGGGTCGTATGGGTATCTGTCCAGTATGCGAACGGCCCTTCGTGGTCAAGCGTCGCCCGGTTAACGGTGCCATCAACAAGACGTTTTGCACCAACAGTTGCAAGGTCAAGAGACACTTATCGAATGGTGAGGAGTAGTTGCTGGCTGCTTCTCCTCACGGCGGGTACCACACGAACAGCGCAGAACAAATAAAGACCATTGGAGCCAGTTGTGGGACAGCCTTCCCATAACTGGCTCTATCATATAGGCGCTTCGTTACAGCACAATCTTCGCAGGTTTTCGTTCCACGCGACCATGAGTAATCCCATGGCATGAGACAGGCCGTCTTGTTCATCACGCTGACGCAACTCTGCGCGAGCCGCGTACCTTGTCGCTCAAGTTCTCGCTCGCGTAGTCCGGTACAGGTGCGCCGAAGATGCCGTTGCACACCATCTCAACAGCCAAGCCCACTGACTGCGGTAGAGCGATCATGTTACCGGCGCATTAGCAATATCGGCCGATTGGGATTGGCGAGGCTCCTGTTCCAGGTCATATCGGCCGCCTACGAGCGCCAGTCGGTGGTGTTCACCACCAACCTCGAGTTCAGCATGTGGGGCAGCGTCTTCGGGGACGACCAGATGGCCGCGGCCGTGATCGACAGGGTCGTCCACCACGGAAGGCTCGTGCAGTTCAGGGGCGAGTCGTGGCGCGTCCGCCACGCCCTCATGGGCGGTGGCGCGGCGTGACGGGACCGGCTCGGATTCCGGTGACGGGAGTGGCTCACTTCGTCGTGACGGACCCCGTCGGGCGCCCGTCGTCTGGTGACGGGAAGTGGCTCACAAATCCGTGACGGGAGCGGCTCAACAAGGCTTGACAAAACACACCGAGATGCCCAACGACCCGCACCTGGGCGAGCCGGGCCGCGTCGACCGGTACCTGCCGTGGTCGGACGACGTCCCCGCCTCCTGCAGGCTCGCGTCCGGGAGGGTCTGTCTGACGCGATTAACGTGGTCGATTGGCATAACGGTCAGCTCATGACGCACGTGCTTCCAGCGCCACCCAACAGAACCCATAGTCGCATAGGCCGTGAACGCCAGCAAAGCAAGGTAGCGTGAAGCGCAAGTTGCCCTTTGCAGGGCCCTCCCCCACCTGCTCGGGCACACCCGTCCCTCGCCCATCTTTCTTCGGTTCGCGCTATCCCGTAAAATGGAAGATTGACCACACCCCAGCGCGACCCAAAGAGGACACGACACGTGGAATCCCCCGCCACAAGGCGCGACGACGCCAGCCAGCCCTGCGAGGACAGGCCGCTGGTCTCCGTCGTCGTCCCCTTCTACAACGTGGAGGAGTGCGTCGCGGACTGCATGGACTCGCTGGTCCACCAGGACTTCGACGGCTACGAGGTGGTCTGCATAGACGACGGGTCCACCGACGGCACGGGCGCCCTGCTGGACGCCTACGCGGAGCGCCACCCCAACGTCCGCGTCTTCCACTTCCCGAACGCGGGGCTCTCGGTGGCGCGCAACCGCGGGGTCGAGCTCGCCCGGGCCGAGCTCATATCCTTCGTGGACGGGGACGACTTCGTCTCGCCCTACTACCTATCCGCGCTCTACCGCGCGTACGATGGCGTGGAGGGAAGGATGGTGCAGGGGAGGGGAATTGCAGGCACACGTCAGAGGCTCAGGAAGGTTGAGTGGCCGAATGCGCCGATTGCGGCCACGGAGCTGCTGAGCGGTAACGATCTCAAGCGCGCCTTCCTCCTAGGCAAGCTGCCTGTTTCAGCTTGGGCGCGTATCGCTCACCGCAGCCTCTACGAGACCGTACCTTTTACCGTCGACATGGTCTTCGAGGATCAAATGTCCATGCCTGAGACCATCGAACACGTGAGCGAGGTGGCCATGCTCGACCAGCCCGTTTACGCGTACGTTAAAAGAGAAGGGTCTATCTCCAGACCTAACATCGTAATGCACAACTTGCCAAGAGACCACTTGCGGGCACTGCTACATACCGAGGCAGTTGCAGGCAGGTGGGACGATGAGGCGCGCGAGCTTCTTTCCTGGCGGTTGGTGCGCTTAGCTGCATCGGTCGTTGGGTTATCCACAGCCTTGCCCAATCGAACGGTCTCGAAGCCGTATCTACAAGAGGCGACGCTCGTCATACGCCAGCACCTCCCACAGGCGCTTGTCATCCGTCGACGTTACCGTTTATCGTGGAGACTCATAGCACTCTGCATACTCGCACTGACATCCCCACGCCTGTACGGGATGCTGCGGAAGGTAAAGCACTGGTTTGCCACACACAACCCTAGCGCCTAGCAGCAGCACTGCATCACTTTACTTTCAAATAGAAGCGTTTCATTTACGAGTTTTATGGCAAGACCTAAACACGATGAGCGCACTTGAACCTGCATAACAAAGGCGGCGCCGCGCTTGTCGCCGCGCGGCGCCGCCCGTGACTCCAGTCGATTGGCGTGTGGGGCCTGCCTTGTCCAACTACCCTGTGCCGCGTACCTCACCTCGGTGGCCTCCTTGGCGGGCCTTCGCCAGGCTTCATTGTCGGCATACCACGCGATGGTGGCGGTGAGGCAATCCGCGAAGTCAGTGTGCCTTAGCCCCCAGCTCAACTCGCGGCGGAGCTTGGAGGAGTCGATGGCGTAGCGGCGGTCGTAGAAGGGCGGTCACGCACCCAGTCGAAGGCGTCGGGCCCCCGCCCATCGCGTCGAAGGTGTCGCGCATGACCGTGATGTTTTCCCACTCGCCGTCTACGCCGACGAGGTAGGTCTCGCCGGGGACGCCGCGGGTGAGGACCGCCCACGCGGCGGAGCTGTGGTCCTCGGTGTGGATCCAGTCGCGGACGCTCTTGCCGTCGCAATAGAGCTTCGGGCGGATGCCGCAGAGAACGTTGGTCACCTGCCTCGGGATGAGCTTCTCCACGTGCTGGTAGGGGCTCGGGTTGGCGTTGGTGTTGTCATTGTGGCTCTCCGTCGCGAAGAGGACGAAGCTAGACCAGATTAATCAGCATCACGTCCACGAATCCAGCCTCGGTCGAAACCCCTCGGCTTGCGAGTAGCCATCAGCACGTTCATACCCCACGCCAAACAAGTCAAGAAGGTAAGGCGCTAGCCAATAGTCGAATGACGCCGCACTCGGATCACACGCATAGCGCCCGTGCGATGCGCCTTGCTCCGGCACCGTCCACCTCGTCCGCGAGTCTGCCCGAGACAATCGACCGAGCTTCTTGACTTGCGAGGGATTCCAGGCACGCCCCCACGTCGGCAGCGTCCCACCCAAGCCGCGTCAACGAGGGGCCGAGGCCCAGCCTCCCGAAGCCCTCCGCGTTGGGCAGCTGGTTCTCGACGATGGGCAGGGCGACGGTAGGCACGCCCACGCAGGCGAGCTCGTACAGCGTCGTCCCCGCCGCCGACACCACCACGTCAGAGGCCCGCATCAGGCCGGCCATATCCGACACGTCGTGGAGGACCTCGTGCTCGCATCCGGCCAGGCACGTCTCGTCGAATGCGGCCTGCCTCCCCACCACGACGGTCAGAACGCGACCGACACCCGACGAGCGGACGCCTTCAACCATCCTCTCAAGGGCACGGTCGGGGTTGGTCGACCCACTCGTGACCATGACGCGCCCGACCCTATCGCGCACCTCGAACCCACCGCGAAAGCCGGGTCGCACGGGGGAGTATCGTGGGCCGGCGAGCACGGTCGCCCCACGCGCCAGCGCGGAACGATAGTCGCCTTCGGAGAAGGCGAAGCCGTAGTTCACGACCAGCCCGACGCCGCGGTCCCTTGGCGAGCCCATCCTGCCCTCGGAGTAGGTATAGCAGTCGTCGACGTGCGCGACGATGACCCCGCTTGGCAGGCAGCCAGACAGCGCGGGGAAGAACCCGTCCTCTATCGCGTACGTGTCGACCAGGACGGCCGAGGCACCGACCTCGCGGCAGAGCTCGCCGAGAGACTCTCCGTCTGGCGCGCCAAGCGACATGCAGTCACCCCCGACCACCCTCACGCCTAGCCCGAGCGAGGCGGCAAACGCCTCGGACTCCCCGTCCGAAACGGCGAAGAGCGACCCTTCGCCCATACCAGAGAGCTCTGCGGCAATCGCCCTGCACCTCATGGCGTGGCCGGAGCCGATCCGCCGGTTGGCGTCGAGCCGGAAGACGACCATGCTACCCATCCCTCTCGATGGCGTAGACGAGCTCCGTCTCTGCGAGGCCGGCCGACAGCGCGGTGCGGACCGACGCCTCGTTCCCCGGGAGGATGCGCGCCTCGACGCGCGTGGCACCGAGGGAGTCGAAGGCGAGCCCGCACATGGAGCGGACCATCTCGGTGGCGTAGCCGCGCCCCCTGGCGGACCTCTCGCCGACCATGTAGCTGACCTCGCAGACGGCGCTGCCGACGCCGGACAGGCCCGCGGTGCCGATGGGCGTGCCGCCGCCGTCCAGCACCATGAAGTCGAATCTCGTGGGGTCCTCCAGGTATCGCCGGTACCACGCGAGGTGCCCCTCCAGGGTGACGGGGGTCTGGCTGAAGAACCACCGGTAATTCTCGGGGTCGGAGCGCCACGCGACGATGAGGGGGGTGTCGGCCTCCGATATGCCCCGGTAGGACAGTCTCTCAGACGAGAACCTGTGGTCCTTCGAGATCACTGCCGCCCCTCCCAGACGATGGGGTCCCCGAACGCGTAGGCGCGGTCGGAGACGCTGCCGACGATCTCATGGTAGTACCTCGGCGCCGCGCCTGCCGAGGGGCGCACCACGCGGACGTTCTCGGTGGTGAACACCTCGCCCTCCGCAATGGGTGCGGCCGCGAAGCACGAGCGCCGGAACCTGAGGTTGGCGCGCTCCGCCTCCGACGGGCCGAACGTCGGGGCACCGACCGCCGCAACGGCGGCCCTCACGGCCGCAACCATCTCGGCGTACTCCGCGGGCGTCATCGAGAACTCGACGTCGGCGGACTTGACCTCCTTGCTGAGGCAGAAGTGCTTCTCGAAGACGCGCGCGCCGAGCGACGCCGCGACGACGTCCGCTAGGTGCCCCATCGAGTGGTCGGAGAACCCCACGTGGCAGCCCGTCAGTCGCGAGAGCTCGGGGATGGAGGCGAGGTTCATGTCGGCGGGGTCCGCCGGGTACTCGCTGCAGCACCTCAGGAGCACGATGTCGTCGTTGCCCGCCCGGCGGCAGGCCCCCACGGCCTCCGCGACCTCGGCCTCCGTCGCCATGCCGGTGGACATGACCATGGTCTTGCCCTTGGAGGCGGCGTACTCGATAAGGGGGGTGTGCGTGAGCTCGAAGCTGGCGATCTTGTAGCTGTCGCAGCCCAGGTCGTCCAGGAAGTCGACCGCCGTCTCGTCGAAGGGCGTGGAGAGGAAGTCCAGCCCGCGCTCGAGGCACCTGTCGCGGATCGGGGCGTGCCACTCCCAGGGCAGAGACGCCCCCGAGTACAGGTCGTAGAGCCGCTGGCCGTCCCAGAGGCCGCCGTGGATCATGAAGTGCTCGTTCGAGCAGTCGAGCGGGATGGTGTCCGCGGGGTAGGTCTGCACCTTGAGGCAGTCCGCCCCGGCCTGCGCCGCCGCGTCGACGATCGCGAGGGCCACCCCCAGGTCGTTGCCGTGGTTGGCGCTCATCTCCGCGATGAAGTAGGGCTCGTTCGCCCCGATCCTGTCCCTCATTCGGCTCATGCGCGCACCATCCTCTCGTACTTCATCTCTGCGATCTGCCAGTCGGTCTCGTTGTCTATGTCCTGCACCTCGGTCTCCGGGACCTCGTACGCCGCCGTCGTCGGGCCGAGCATGCTGCCAGTCTCCCTCAGGGCGGCCGCCCTGCGCACGTAGAGCTGCCCCGCGTCGTGATAGACGGGCTCGAGGTCCTGGCTGCGCGCCGACTCGAACTCCGGCATCCAGTAGCGGACACCGCCCCCATCGGCGACCAGGCCGCGCTGCGGGGGGAACGAGAAGCGCGTCACGGAGAGGACCGCGTCCGCACCGGAGGACTCGTACAGCCCCATGGCCCCTCGCAGCTTCTCCGCGGTCACGAACGGGGCCGTCGGGTAGACGCAGCACACCGTGTCGAAGGCGCGGCCATGGCGCCCGTACTCTCCCAGCACCTCGAGCAGTACCTCAGCGGTAGTGGCGAAGTCGTCGCTCGCCTCGGCGCTGCGCATGAACGGGACCTTGGCCCCGCAAGCGCGAGCAACGTCGGCTATCCCCTCGTCGTCGGTCGAGACCATGACCTCGTCGAAAAGGCCGCTCTCCAACGCCGCCTCTATGCTGTATGCGATGATGGGGCGCCCGCAGAACTCGCGCACGTTCTTCTTCGGAATGCGCTTCGAGCCGCCGCGGGCCGTTATGACGCACAGGGCGCCAGACATCAGCCGGCCCTCCCTTCGCGACACGCGGCGGCGACCTTCCCCACAGCGCGGATGACTCCCCCAACCTCCCCGTCGGTGAGACGGCAGTGCAGGGGGATGGTAACGGCCTCCTCGTAGTAGCGCACTGCCTCCGGGCAGCAGTCGGGGTCGTAGCCGAGGTCGGCGTAGTAGGGCAGGCGGAACACGGGGATGTAGTGCACGTTCGTGCCGACGCCCTCCGCGCGCAGAGCGTCGAAGACCCAGCGGCGGGTGGTGCCGAGCGCGTCGAGGTCGAAGCGCAGGCAGTAGAGGTGGCGCACCGTGGTCGAGGGGCACCCGTCGACCTGGTACGAGACCTCGGGGACCTCGGAGAACGCCTCGTCGTACCTCGCCACTACCTCCTGCCGCCTCGCGGCAAACTGCGGGAGGCGCCTGAGCTGGCTCTCCCCGAGGGCCGCCTCGATGTCGGAGATTCGGTAGTTGTAGCCCAGCACCTGCTGCTCGTACCACCAACCGCCCACGCCCGGGTCGCGCAGCCACTCGGGCCTGCGCGTGATGCCGTGCTTCGCGTAGAGCTCTATGGCTTTCGCGAGGTCCGGGTCGCTCGTGCAGACGGCGCCGCCCTCCCCGGTGGTCACCGTCTTGACCGGGTGGAACGAGAGGCAGGTGATGTCGGCCACGGAGCCCACGAGGCGGCCGTCCGCGTGGCGCGTCCCGATCGCGTGCGCGGCGTCCTCGATGAACGTCAGGCCGTGGCGGTCGCATATCGCGCGTATCGCCGCGGCGTCCACCGGCACGCCGCCGAAGTCCACGGCCACGACGGCCCTGGTGCGCTCCGTCACCAGCGCCTCAATCGAGGCGGGGTCGACGTTCCAGGTCCTCGGGTCTATGTCCGCGAACACGGGGGTCGCGCCTACGTAGCGCACGCAGTTTGCGCTCGCGGCGAAGGTGATGGGGCTGACGATGACCTCGTCGCCGGGGCCTATGCCCGCGGCAAGGCACGCCACGTGGAGCGCCGCCGTGCCGTTCGCCACGGCGGTTACGTGCGACGCGCCGGTCGCCTGGCGGAGCGCCGACTCGAACCGCTCGGTCGCGGGGCCGCAGGTGAGGTAGTCGCTCCGGAGCACGTCCACGACGGCTGCGACGTCGCTCTCGTCAATGTCCTGGTGGCCGTAGCCGACCAGGTGGTCCAGGGCGGGCTCGCCGCCATCAATCGCAAGTCTCTCCATGGCAGGCGCCCCCTAGTAGTGGATGTCCATGGCCGCGACGCGCTCGCGCAGGTCCTCGACGGAGAGCCACTCGGTGTTGTTGCCGGAGCTGTACACGAAGCCCGGCTCGACCTTCCTGCCGTCGCCCAGGTCGAGCTTCGAGAGGTCGCACCACTCCATGTGCGGGAAGATGATGAAGTTCCTCTCGTACTCGTAGGTGGTCAGGGAGTCGGCGTCGGGGACCATGACCTCGTGGAGCTTCTCGCCCTCGCGGATGCCGACCTCGACCTGCTTGAGGCCCGGCGCCATAGCGGTGGCGAGGTCGGTCACGCGGAAGCTGGGGATCTTGGAGATGAAGGTCTCGCCGCCGCGGGCCTCGCGCAGCGCCTTGAGCACGAGCTGGATGCCCTCGTCGAGCGTGATCCAGAAGCGGGTCATGCGCATGTCGGTGATGGGGAGCTCGGTGGCGCCGGAGCGGATGAGGTTGTCGAAGAACGGGATGACCGACCCGCGGCTGCCCGCGACATTGCCGTAGCGCACCACCGAGAACGTGCACCCGCTCTCGCCGGAGTAGGCGTTGGCGGCCACGAAGAGCTTGTCGGAGACGAGCTTGGTGCCACCGTAGAGGTTCACCGGGTTCACGGCCTTGTCGGTGGAGAGTGCGACCACCTTCTCGACGCCGCAGTCGAGCGCCGCCTCGATCACGTTCATAGCGCCGTGGACGTTGGTCTTGATGGCCTCCATGGGGTTGTACTCGCAGGCCGGCACCTGCTTGAGGGCTGCCGCGTGCACGATGTAGTCAACCCCACCCGCGAGCGCGCGGCGGAAGCGAGCCTCGTCGCGGACGTCGCCGATGAAGTAGCGCAGGACACGGTCGTAGTCCCTGCCCGCGGCGCGCCCTAGCTCGACAAACTTGTTGCGCATCACGAACTGCTTGTACTCGTCGCGCGAGTAGATGATGATCTTTTTCGGCTCGTAGTTCTCCAGCACATGCTGGACGAACGCGTTGCCGAACGACCCAGTGCCTCCAGTTACGAGAATTGTCTTTCCATGAAGCATAATAATTTCCGTCCTTTCGTATCCACTATTTACGATTGATACCTAATGCCTTCTTCGATTAGAAAACACTTTTGGTTCTATATATCCTCATAGCAACTAGTAGGAGGAGCAATATTGCTGCACCCCATCTAATAATATAAAGTGTTTCGAGCGGATAGCATGTGATACAAGAAATAACAACCATTGCAAGTCCGTATAAATAGTACTTAGCCGGATAATTATCATCGCCCAATACATATCGCGCTATAAAGAAATGGAAGGCGAATAGTCCGAGATATGCAAGCATTGTTGCAACCGCAGCACCCATAATACCGAATGAGGGTACCAATATAATGCAAAATGTAACGTTAGCAATCGCAGCTAGCAGCGTTCCAACGGCAACTGATTTGGTACTCATTTTGTAAAACTCGTAATTAACGGGAAAGCTATACAAGAATACGCAATACTGCCCAACAACTAACGGAGGTAGCACCGTAGTTGCGTCCCAATAGGCATCGGTCGACATAATCTTAAGCATCTCGGGAGCGATCAACGCGAAAGCGCAAGTACCAAGTGTGAATGAAGTAAAATAGTTCTTGAAATGTGATATCTTCTTTTCATCGCTGGTCTTGCCTGCCAAATCGTCATACATGAAGGGGACAAACGCGTTGTTCAATGCGTTATATATAGCGTTAAGCAAAGAAACAATTACAACAGCTATACTATAAACTCCAGCTAAAGAATCACTGTAATAACGCTGAATAGCAATCTTTCCAGTCTGAGCTAACAGTATCTGTGACAATCCATGAAATACGAGGGGTAGTGATAGCGCCAGGCAAAACCTCCAATATTTGATCTTAACTGTTGATTTGTGTTTAACAGCTAAATGAAAGAATAGCCCAGCAGCAATCAAAAGATTCGGTACAGTCAATCCATAGATTCGTCCAAGATAACCACTATCGCCCCTAAACATAAACAAAATAAGTAATATGGATAAGACCGTTGTTGATACGCACAGTCCAACAGAAATCAAGAAGTTATAACTAGCTTGTTTTCTAAAGATAAACCTCATGCTGAAGAAAGAAATAATGAACGCACCGAAACCCTGTAGCACTGTACATAATATTAGATTGCTCTTCATATCAAGTAGCATCGACAATGGTTCGCTGAACAACATGGCAATCATGAGAATAGCCATAAATGGAATCAGCGACATAACGAGGACGCTTAGCTGGTAGGAGTCTTGTTCACCTTCTGGAAGGTTTGCCGACGCGCTACCAATAGAGCCATCCGCCTTAAGGCCGATAACTACAGTGCAGATTTGAACCCAAGCAACATATATGTTAACTATGCCGTACCCACTGGTGTTAAGCATGCGCGTAAAAATGGGTATTGTAATAAAATTGATTCCTGCAACTAAAACAGTAGAGGCAATATTATATATTGCCATTCTATTTTCTGAAAGTGATTTCAATGTTAAGGCCTCATTATATCGCACTAGAATCGTGTGAATTATCGGTAATATATCTTAAGATAAAATATAAGTATGTCGCTATTGATGGCAAGTCAATAAAATCAAAGAAGAACATGCCGAGTGTTCCGCGCAATACTACTGTCATCCTGACAAGCAAGAATGAGTCAATAAAGCGAAGCTTGGTTGATGAGTGTAAAAGAGCATTTACCACAACTCCGATTGAAATACCCATAATAGTAGAGAAAAGAATTGTGCCAAATGGACCAAAGTAATAGAACATGGCAGCATATCCAGCCTCTGTATAGCATGATCCCAATGCAATCTTGGAATCGATTAATGATTGCGGCGCTGCTAAATACATAATCTTGTAGATTCCATAATTGGAACCAACATTTTGTGAAACTGCGCTTTTGCCGTTACCTATTGCTTCTATTTCGTTCCTGAACTCACTGACATGTTGCGCCCCTCCACTTATATCATATATTCGCCACCATAGCTGGCCTTGTTGGGCAGCACGTTGTGCTATATACTCAGATGCATTTAGCGTTGTTGAACTCTTCGAAGAAACGAATACAGCAAATACCGCAATTAACGAAAGGGATGCTATAACTGAAATAACTATCTTATTTAATTTGCCTCTTTCCAGTATTGAAATCTTATCATAGTATATCCAGATTGCAACACAAAGTATCGCAAATAAGTTTCCGAATTTCGTCCCTGTCCAAACAAGAATTATTGAGTAGCATAATACTGACAGCGCACCAAGCCATCTTTTACCATATCGTGTAGATAATAGTGGAATCGTGATAAGATACGGCATGTAGCTATTCAGATAGCCAATGTATCTATTGTTAGCGTACAACTGAGCATAACTAAATCGATCTATCCCCAATGAAATAGCAGAAGGCCTTTTTATGGTCATTAACAATGCTATGATTAAGGCAACAGTCATTGCGCCTGTAACTGTATCCAAAAGTCTAACCGTATTGTCAGACAAATAATGATTAACAGCAAGCTGCTTGTCATCAACACCAAATAGAGTGTCATATACAATTAGGATGATTATAAATAACCATCTGCTTAGTATCAATAGCGGCAGCGAGCCAACATATCCTGCGAATACCCTAACTTCTCCAAGAAACACGCTGCTAAACTCTGCGATTGCACATCCAGCAATGTTGGTAACAACCGCAAAGATAAACACCAAATACTTTAGTATGAACCTTGGTCGAGTGATGAATAGCCCTAGCATGTATAGGCATAGTACAACCAATGATATCTCACTGAGCATTCTGCTTGGCATGATGCTCGAGACACTAAAAATCCCTAAGCAGATAAAGAACACCAGTAGATTACTTGATGATATTCTTTTCGCTTCAATTACGTTCATTCTCTACCAGTCGTTTAATTATTTCAGTATATTCGTTAATACTCTCTGGCAAGAAGACTCTACTCTTGTCTTCAACCACATCTAAATAGTTCTTAGCTACCTCTATCAAGCTTTTACGTGCATGGTAGTCCTCAGGCAATATCAATGGCAGAAAGACTACATAGGGTTCGATCGAGCATAATTCCTTGGGCGTTGTCTGGGCAGTTGATCCGAAGCCAACCAGAATTGTCCTTTCAGACACTGCACCACTTAGGCAATATGCTTCCCACAAACCACCTTTACTAATTGAAAGTCCTCTTGAGAATGTGTTTCCATCAATAAGCTTTTCCACAGATATTAATCGCGGATGTAGTCTTAGTACTGTTTCACGATTTATGTTAGAGACAGATTGACTTATTATCTCTCTTTCGATTTCAAAAACACGCTCAGGGACATCCTCTGGCAAGGTCAACAAATAGCAATTTCCATCTTCGCAGATTTCTGTGTTGCTGTCACAAAATATCTCTAACATAGCATTAGATGCTTGAGAGGATAATGTAATTCCTCTTACATAGATGTTTGGATACATCTTTCGCAAGACATCTTGCTTAAAACCATGCACTTCATTTATGCCGAGCTGATATCTTCTAAATGTACATGCGTTTACTAACTGCTTGATTACTCTACGAAATCCATGTACCTCATGTTTAGTGTCTACAATCCGATCTAGGAATGCCATATCGTTTATGACAGAATAATTATAAAGACCGGACCCATCTTCTAACAGCACGACATTGGTGTCATTTCTGCCACAATACAATCTGATATCATGAACTATAGGAGTTGCTGCACAGAATCGAATATCAGTATATTCCCCGCTACTATGTAGATCTGAAGCTGCCTCCAAGAACCTCTTAAAGGATCTTTTCGGAAATACAGTGCTTCTTATGTAGTATTTTATGTTCCAGTTTCTCTCATGCTCAATATATGGATTGATATAGAATACTTTATTAAAAGTGCTACTCTCTTTTAACCGATGGGCAATTATATTTGCATCAGTAAATTGACCATATATTGCTATATCCGCCTTTCCTATTCCTGATGAATATAAATCGCATATGCTTACCGCAATCTGGAATGGCGTATCTACAATGTATAGCACCTTATGTCTCGATGAGTATTGTTCATTTACTATTTTCTGCTGTCTTATTTGCATTATTATTGCAGATTCCTCTTTTTGAATAGCTATTATGATTCTCTGCGTTATTCTTGTTTTTACTATAACTTGATCCGATGTTAGCAGTCTCTTTGCTTCGACAGATTCACTAGCTGTCGAATCGCTTTTAGCGTAACGCTTGGAGCTATTGCCATCGCTGCAATTCTTGCTCTTTGTATGATAGGCGCCCTTTGATTACTAATTGCGCCCTTCATGTTCATCTTCAAACATCTTGACGTAAACCTTTTTACTTCACCTATTGACGCGTTCTTGATACTGATGTTTTGACACATCTCATATAATCTGCAGCATTCAAGACACGACCGAAACGCTGCTGCACTCTTTAACTCAATTGAATACTCTGACGAACTCGTTTCATTTAGCATTTGTTGTATTGACATCGAGTAATCTTTAATTGAGCTTAAACTGGCCGATTTTGCATCAGAAATCGATTTGGGGCGTTGTCTGTAGAAATACAATTCATCTTGTAGCAATACTGCTCGTTCTGATTGGATAAATAGTTTCCAAGTGACTGGCAGGTCCTCATACTTTCGCCCTTCGGGAAATTCGACACTCTTCCAAAGAGAAGCAATGGCCAATTTTCCCCATGCGGATGTGCTAGCCCTCTTTTCTGACAGAACCTCACAAGCAGCCTCTACACCTTCGAGAACTATGCCGTTCCCCAAGGTTTCACTTGATTGATCCGGCATTTCGTTATAGAAGATTCTGAATTTACAGCTGATAATTGGAACCGAATTCTTCCGCGCTGCATTCAACATTTCGCTGATGTAATGATTGTCGACTGCATCATCCGCATCAACGTAGACAATCCAAGCGCCTGACGCTAACTTTGTTCCAACGTTCCTTGCCGCTGATAATCCCGCGTTCTTTTGATGAATCACATGAACCCTATTGTCATTCTGACTATAGAACTCACATATATCTCCACTGTTGTCTGTAGATCCATCATCAACAAGAATGATTTCTATTTCTTCATGTTCTTGACAGAGAAGGCTGTCCACGCATTCTCTAAGATACTGTTCAACATTATATACTGCAACGATAACACTTACCAGATTGCTATCTGGTAAGTCTGCTCTAGTCCATTTCTTCAAATGCTTTGTATAATCATAACCAATACTATCTGATCTATGCCTATTTGACATTTCCGGGATGAACCTTTCTTTCAAGAAAAGAGGCGCCTTTTCTTATCCAGTGCTGGTTCTCGAGATTTACTACAGGCATCTCAATATAATTCAACCCATTGCTCTCAAGCCAGTAATCAAGCAACCGTTCGCTTACGAAGCCAAATACCCGAGCGTCATTTGTGTTGTAGTTACTAATATCAAGGCGCTCTTCAAGCTCAAAGAGAATGCTAAACAGCCACTCACACCATGCGTTGGCCAAGTCTCGACGCATCACAAACATGTTGAATCGATGGCCATATGTGCGATTCATAAGCTCATCGTACTTCCAGATTGTCTCTGGCTCCAACTCAGCAATTATTTCGCGTGTGATTGCTAGATCCTCTGCGTGATGCGCATGGACGTACTGGCTGTAGTTCGTTTCGATGTAGTAGTTGCGGTTCTTTGGGACGACTATCCCCGTAGAATCCAGTGCGCTCATGAGTTGCTCGCCAGTCGCTACACGCGACTTCTTCTCTCCAATACGTGAAGCAGCAAAGTGTCTGCGGTAGTGAGCGAGTCCGAAATAGTCAGCTTCCAGGTTTTTCCACGCCCAGTACAACCCAGTAAGCTCGCAGTAGTTTGGGTTCTTCTGGCTAATGTTCTCGCCCTCATCGTCGCGCTGAAATCCCGGTATCGTATCCTTTCCCGCTGCACCGACCTGCACGGGCAGGTAGCAGGAGTCTTCCGGAATCCAGTATGGCTTGTGAGAGGCGACCACTATTTTCAGATCCGGCATGGCTACCTCCCCGTCCTTTCCTTGCCGAACATGGTCCCGAACGTCCTCGCAAAAACCTTTGCATCAAGCCCAAGGGACTTGTTCCGCACGTACCAGAGCTCGAGCTCCTGCCGGCGTCCGTTCTCCCAGGTAGCGTCGTTGCGGTCCGTGACCTGCCACCAGCCGGTGATGCCGGGCCGCACCGAGAGCACCTCGTCGCGGTCGCCCCCGAACTCGTAGGTCTCCTCGAGCGTCACGGGCCTCGGGCCTATGACGCTCATGTCGCCCATGAGCACGTTGAGGAACTGCGGCACCTCGTCCAGGCTCGTCTTGCGTATGAATCGCCCGATCGGCGTGACGCGTGGGTCGTCGTCCACCTTCTGCTCGCGCGTCCACTGGGCCATCTGGGCCTCGTCGAGGTACCTATCGGGGTGCTCGTGCGCGTCGGAGTACATGGAGCGGAACTTCCAGATGCGGATCTCGCGCCCGTCCCTGCCGATGCGCCTCTGCCGGAACATCGGGCCGCCGGGGCTCTCCAGCGATATCGCCGCGCCGAGCGCAATCCCCGGCACGAGCGCCACGGCGAGCACCCCCGCGCTGAAGCAGACGTCGAACGCACGCTTCGCGATGCGATAGGCAGGGCCGCCCGTCGCCGAGGCGCTGCTAATTGTTTTTTGGAGCAAGGTTCTCTCGCTTCTTTCGCGATTTGTTTCCTCAGGACGCATCGCGCGGGGCGTCAGGCACAAGTTCCGCAGGTTGCCCGACCGACTACTCCCCCGGCAGCACCGCCAGCCCCACGGTCGTGCGGATGGTCAACTGCCCTGCGTGAATCTCCAGCTCCGCCAGGCTCTGGCGGCGCTTGATCCGCACGATCATGGCCTCGTGACCCTTTAGCGGCCCCTCCGTCACCACAAGCTTGTCGCCCACCTTGTGTGCGACGCTCATGGGTATGGTTCGGTCGCCCTCGTGCGTCCACCGCTCGATCCAGCCACGGTCGTCGTCGCTCAGGGGCAAAAACGCCTCTCCCATCGTGAGGAGCCTGGTGAGCCCGCTCACCTGCCGCAGCAGGCGCATGAGCCGCCACGGGTCCGCGGTGACGGCCACCACATACCCAGGCAGCAGCAGGC
>ODAI013437199.1_pt1 | contig 18041 bp, 14 predicted proteins | sample 1539321 | NCBI WGS metagenome assembly ODAI01 (sample SAMN02144231, study PRJEB22623) | gut metagenome | biome: sheep rumen | host: Ovis aries | place: New Zealand | reverse complement strand
TATTATTATTATTGGAGTAAAGCGATTTGAAAAAGTATCGTTGCTATTTTTCTGGTGCAAAGGTACACAATATAAAGATAAAGGACTTTTCGTCTTGTAACATGCATTTTGTTTTTCGTAACACACTACAAGAGCCTTACGGCTCGTGGTTGTTTTTGTTACAAGATGAAAATAGAGAATGGAAGGTGGCTTATTTCGGCATTTCGATGATGATGCGACAGCCTTCCTGGTAGCTGTCGTCCAGGTAGAGCTTGCCTCCGAGGTTGAGGATGTGGCGCATAGAAAGTGGGAGTCCGAGACCGAGTCCCTCGCTGAGATCGTTGACCTTGGTGAAGGGTGTGAACATCAGGTCGCGATAGTCTGTGGGTATGCCTGCACCAGTGTCCTGAACGGTGAAGAGGATGGTGTTGTCGGTCTGCGAGAGGATAATGGCCACGTGTTGTCCGTCGGAGTATTTTGCTGCGTTGTAGAGCAGTTCGCGCAGGCTTCGCATGAAGTAGAGGTGGTTGGTGCGCAGAGTACAGCTGTCGGGCAGGGTAGACTCGAAGCGGATGTGGAGCTGCGGGAAGTGCATGTTGGTGAAACGAATGCACTCTTTGGCGAGATGGTTACAGACAATGTCCTCTATCTCGCTCTTGATAGCCAGTTCCTCGCTGCGACCTACTTCTGAGCTGTCGAAGAGCATCAGTATCATACGGTTGAGAGAATTGGCATTGTGGTTCATGATGTCGCCGATGCTGCGCACTTCCTCGTCGGACAACATCCCCATGCTGTCTCGCAACACTTGGGCAAAGCCCATGATGATGTTAAGAGGTGTGCGCACCTGATGGGTCATGTTTTGGATAAATATGGTCTTCTGTCTGGCAGCTTCGTCGGCCAGTCGGGTGGCTTCTGACAGTTGCTCGTTGCTTAGCTGGATATCTTTGGTGGCCTGCTGGATGGCTCCTATATGGTGTTCGAGCGACTGTTGCATGACGGAGAAGCTGTTTTGCAGCTTTCCGACGGCATCGATGCGCTCAGAACGGGCAATCTGCTGATTGTAGTTGCCAGAGGCAATCTGCCTTGACCGTACCAGCAGTCCCTGAATGGGATGGATAGCGCGGTTGACCAGTCGTCGGCACAGCAGTACGATGAGCACCAGACCGATGATGGAGATGGCAATAATGATATATACCAGTAACCGGTAGCTCTGCAGGATGTCGCTCTCCGGACATACAAGTGCCAAGCTCCACTGTGTGCCAGGCACACGCTGATAGCATACCAGGCAGGCGACACCGTCGACGACGACCTTCATGGTTCCCTCGTGTCCCTCGGTCATCTGGTGTCCCAGAGTGATGATGTCTGGTTGCCTGCGGGGGTCGGCATCGGTGAAGATGGTTTGTTTGAACAGTCGCGTGGAGTCTGGATGTACGAAGTAGTGGCCGTCTGGACCTATAAGCATATAGTAGGCATGTGGATAAGGCTTGCTGCTGAGTATAACCTTATCGAGGCTGCGAAGCGAGAGATCGGTAGAGATGACTCCGATGAACTCTTTTTTGTCTTTCACCTCTTTATATAAAGGCTTGCAGTAGGATACGATGAGCTCAGTGGTATATAATGTACCTTCGTTATAGTCGTCGAAGGGTTCTACCCAACAGGCTTTCCCAAGGGTCTTAGGCGTTTTGTACCATACCTTGTCGAAATATTCGTACTCACCCTCCCGGACGGTGGTTACGCTGTCGCCATCCATGATGGAATAGGCGGAGAAGTAACGGCCATATTGCGGAAAGAAATAAGGTTCGGTGGTGATGGAGCATCCGTTGACATTGCGGTTGAGCAAAACGATTCGGCGCGAAAGTTGTAGCAGCGAGTCGGGCTGCAGGTCTTCTAAAGCCATCCACTCATTAGAGTTGGTGGCAGTCTCGATGGTCGACATGAAGGAGCGTACCCGCTGCACATCGGTGTTCAGCACAGACATAGCGTATGCTTTGGCTTCCTTTCGGATGATGTAGCGAGACTGTAGGAACAGTATGCCGAGCGATACGACAAAGATAGGTACGGCCATCAGGAGATAGCCTAGTCCAAGCTTTGAGGAAAGCGATTGTTGGAAGTGTCGTATCGGGTGTATCATATTCTTCTGTATGAGCTTCTTTATTGTTCTTTTCTCAGCAGGTCGTCGAGCAGGTTGGTGATAGTCTGGGTCTGGGCCTGAATGTCTGCCTCCATGTGTTCTGCCTCTTCGCGGTTCATCTGGCTCCACTGTTGGCGCAAGGTCTGTACGCGTGACAGAATGGCTTCGGCTGGCTCGGTCATACGATTGGTCATGTTGTGGAGGACAGTAGTCTTGATGCGGTCGGCCTCTTGTGCATGTTGGTAGGCGGCCTCCAGCTCCGTACCCTGCTGCTGGAGTGAGGCATGGAGCCGTTCCAACTCGTTCATATGGTTTGCTAAAGCCTGCTGCATCAGTTGGAAGTGCTGCTGCAACTGTCCTATCTCGTCTCGGTGGTGGGTGACGGGAATGGGTTCGTCGTAATGGCCTTCTGCGATGTGCTGTGCCGACTGAGTCAGCATTCGCAGGGGGAGAAGGAATCTGTGGGCGAAGGCCGTGCAAGCTATCAGCAGCAGCAATATACCAAGTACAGATATGCCTATGACTGTACGTTTCAGAAGGTTATAGTCGCCCATGATGTCGTTCTCTGAATACATCACTGCTACACTCCAACCCATTTTGTCGTTTGAGCGGCCAGGTACTAAAGTACGCTCAAAGGGTTCGTAGAACGCATACCAGATGGTGTCGTTCTTGATGAATTGCGTGTGGCCCCGTTTGCCCTCCATCATGGCGCTGGCCAGCTTCTGCATCTCTATGTTGCTATCGTGCTGTTTTTCGGCAAGCTTGAAAACATTCAAGCGCCGATGAGTGTAGCTCTCGTTTGGATGGACGATGAACGACCCTTTGCGGCTCAGCATGGTGCTGTAGGCGTTAGGCGACGGTTTGGTGTCGAGCACTATGGCCGACAATAGACTTAATGGAACATCGACGCCTAACACACCGATGCGCTTGCCATCTTGCCAGATGGGCAGACAATAGGTGACGATAGCTTCACCATCGGGCTGGATGTCGTCAAGCGGGTCGGTCCAGTAGGGACGGCCGATTTCCATCGTCTTGGTGTACCAAATCTGTTCGTTATAAGGCTTGTTGCCAAAAGTGGCAGCTCGGATGATGGGCGAGCCGTCCATGCCCAACTCTTCTTCCTGATCGTCTGCGGGGCTACCGCCGGCAGTGTTTTTGCGGGAGCGATAGACATAGGCCATAAAGTACTTGCCGCGACTCTTGTAGAAGTAGGGCTCCATAGCGATGGCGCATCCTGAGATATAGGGGTTGGCCTCCAGCAACTTGCGGCAGTAGGTGAACATGCCGTCTGGGTTGTTCAAGTGGAGCAATATCTCCCAATAGACATTGCCTGATGCTTGTTCTACACTCAGCAGGATATTGTCAATATTCTGTACTGTTCCTTTCAACGTCTGTTCTGCCTTCTGGACCGACTGCTCTCTTACAATCTCCTGCGCGTAGTGCAGCATGATGAGCAGTGCTACCATCAGCAAGGCAGCAGTGGTCAGTGCTACCATCAAACTTAGGCGTACTGACAGCGAGCGGGCTAGGTATTGGCGCAGGCGTTTCATTATTGGTATAAAGCTTATGCTTAACGTTTGTTATGCGGGCAAAGGTACAACTATTTTCTGTCTTTCATCGCTAAAATAATAAAAAAATGTTTTTTCGTGCTAATATCTGATACAAAATGCGTGTCTTTCCTATTAAGGAATGAAAAAAAGTAGCATTATTTTCGCTCTTTTCTTGATTATTTATTACCTTTGCGGGCAGAATACGACTAATCTAAATGAGTAATTTTATATTGAAGCAGATATTAATTGCTGTCCTGGCTCTGTTACTCGCTATAGTGAGTGTGTCAGCAGGCAATGACGACTATAAGAAGAGCAAGGAATACCAGACGCTGCGCGACTCGGTATTCCACTCTTTTAATGATGGCGATAGCGCACGGTTCTATGTGTCGGTAAAGATGTATCAGGACTATCTGCTGGAGCAGGACGACCTGCATGCCTATTATACCCAGCGGTGCAATGAGATTGTGTTCGAGCTGAACCGCCAGCATGTGTTCGAGGCCTACAAGCTGGCCCGACAGCTATCGAAGGAGTTGGCAGAGCGCAAGTTGGACAAGGAAATGTATATGGCCTACAATATGATGGGGCATATCTATAGCTATAGCGGCAACAAGGAGAGTGCCAAACGCTGTTTCTGGGAGGTGATTCACCGTATGGAGAAGGAAGGGTATACGGAGAGTATCCCGCCTATTTACATGAATCTGGTCAATATCTATATCGACGAAGACCCCGAGGAGGCACTAAAGCTGATTGACAAGGCAGAGTCTATTGCATCGGGTATCTCTCCGGAACGGGTTTTCGACATTGAGACACGACGGACACTGGCCTACTATCTGATGGGCGACCAAAAACGCTTCCTGGAGGGATACAAGGCCTATCGGGAAGGAGTGGAGAAGGGTCTTTCATCGGTTAACGGTAGAAAGCTGGAGGTTTACTATCTGGCTCAGCAGGGCAAGACTGATGAGGCCATCCGGCTGGCAGCTGAAAGTGATGACGATCCCTATGAGACCCAGGCTGAGTTGTATTCCAAAGCCGGACAGTGGGAGAATGCCTTTCATGCTTTGGAGTGTGCAAGGAAGGAGAACGATTCTATCAACAGTGTCATTCTGTCAACCTCTATGCAGGGTATTCAGCAAGAGCTGAGAAATATTGAGTTGCAGAGGCAGGCGGACAGACGCAGAACCTATCTGATAGCAGCTGTGGCAGGAATGCTCTTGCTGCTGGTTATAGCCCTGTCGTACATCATCCTGAGTCGTCGCCGCCACATCCGTCAGATGAAAGCTGCCTATCAGCGCATTCTGGAATCTGACAAGATGAAGATGGCCTTCATCCAGAATGTGAGTCATGAGGTTCGCACACCCCTGAATATCATCAGTGGCTTTGCCCAGGTGATTGCCGATTCCGACTATGAGATTACCCAGGAAGAGCGCCAGCATATTTCTGGCATGGTGATGACCAACACTCGGGTGATTACTACGATGATCAACGAGGTGTTGGAGATGTCGAACGTCGATGCTATCGTGATAGACAAGACGAAGTCGACAAACTGTAATGGTGCCTTGCACAATATCATAAGCCATTTCTGTAAGGACTTCAATATAAGCGATAATATGGTTCGTCTTGAGACTACGCTGGCAGACGACATGACCATCTCCTTAGAGGAGTTGACATTGCAGCGTATTCTCTTCCCTCTGTTAGACAATGCCGTAAAGAATGGTGGCGATCAGCCGATAAAGGTGAAGGCGTGGAACGAGAACGGTCGTCTGATGCTTACGGTTGAGGATCGCGGTTGCGGCATCCCCGCAGAGGAGGCAGAACATATCTTCGAACGTTTTGTGAAACTCGATACCTTCAAGAATGGGCTTGGACTGGGACTGACCTATAGCCGTACCGTTGCCCGCCGGGCTGGGGGTGATGTGAACTTGGACACTAGCTACCCTGGTCCAGGAGCTCGTTTCAAGGTGATGATATAGTGACAATAAACCTTAAACAAACTGATAATGAAAAGACTGGTCTTATTGCTTTTTTGCGCCTGTTGGTGTTTCTGTACACAGGCTCGTGAACGTAAGAACTTCGATGCAGGATGGCGTTTTATTCTTGCTGACTCGGCACAGATGTCGAGGATGGATTATAATGACTCACATTGGCGGAGACTGGATTTGCCCCACGACTGGGCTATTGAGGGCGACTTCATGGCCTCGAATCCGTCGGGTGCAAGTGGAGGTGCCTTACCAGGAGGTGTAGGTTGGTATCGTAAGCACTTCAAAGTAAAAGATCCACTGAAGTATTTTATCGACTTTGATGGAGTCTACATGAATGCTACGGTCTATATCAACGGTGAGAAGCTGGGTACTCGCCCCTATGGATACAGCTCGTTCCAATACGATATTACACGTTACCTGCGGGCTGGCGATAATGTCGTCGCTGTGCGTGTGGACAATTCCGACCAGCCCAACTCACGCTGGTATTCAGGCTGCGGCATCTATCGCCACGTGTGGCTGACATCGACAGATGCCGTACATCTGAAACATTGGGGAGTCTTTGTGCTTACCGATGCCAAGACGGGCAGGGTAAAGGTGCAGACATCTGTAGAAGGTCGCGGCTATCGGGTGAGCAACACAGTGTATGACGCTGCCGGGCGCGAGGTGGGTATGAAGGTCAAAAATCCTCAGCTGTGGTCTCCTGAACGTCCTTATACATATAAGGTAAAGACGCAGGTAATATCGCATGGCCGTGTGGTGGATGAGGTGTGGACCACAACGGCCTTCCGCGACTTCCGCTTCGATGCGCGGACAGGATTCTGGCTCAATGGAAAGAATATGAAAATAAACGGTGTCTGCCAGCATCACGACTTGGGCGCTTTGGGTGCTGCCGTTCATGAGGATGCGATGCACCGTCAGTTGGTGAAGCTCAAGGAGATGGGAGTCAATGCCATCCGCTGCTCTCATAATCCGCCGGCCCCGGAGTTGCTGAATATGTGCGACACGATGGGATTTATCGTAATGGACGAGAGCTTCGACATGTGGCGTCGGCGCAAGACGCAGAACGACTATGCTCGTTTCTTTGATGAGTGGCACGAGCGCGACCTTTCCGATATGGTGCTGCGCGACCGCAACCATCCTTGCATCTTGATGTGGTCGATAGGCAACGAGGTGCTGGAGCAGTGGTCCAGTGCTGAGGCTGACACACTGACTCTCGAACAGGCCAACCTGATACTGAATGCAGGTCACGATGCCTCGCAGCTGGCTAAAGAGGGCGAGATGAGCGTACAAAGCCTGTTGACTCAGCACTTGTCTGAAATAGTGCACCGTTACGACACGTCGCGTCCTATTACGGCTGGCTGCAACGAGCCTTCGCCAGGTAATCACCTGTTTAGGAGCAAGGCCCTCGACATCATTGGCTTCAACTATCATCACGACTTTATCAAGGATGTACCCAAGAACTTCCCCAACCGACCGTTTATCATGACGGAGAGTGTATCAGCTCTGCAGACAAACGGTTTCTATAAGATGCCTTCCGACGCTATCTTCAAGGCGCCCCAGGAGTGGTGGCTGCCCTATTCCGATCCTACGTTCATGTGTTCTGCCTATGACAATATGCATGCCTCGTGGTCGACTACCCATGAGCGCAACTGGGATGTGGTGAAGAATACACCTTATTGCTGCGGTCAGTTCATTTGGACGGGGTTCGACTATATCGGTGAGCCAACGCCTTATGGCTTCCCTGCCCGTAGCAGTTATTTTGGAATCATCGACCTGGCTGGTCAACCCAAGGATATATACTATATGTATCAGAGCGAATGGACCAGCAAACCCGTGCTGCATCTCTTCCCTCATTGGAACTGGCTGGAGGGACAGCAGATAGATATGTGGTGCTATTATAGCAAAGCCGATGAGGTGGAACTCTTTATTAACGGACGCTCACAAGGGGTCCGCAGTAAGGCAAAGGCACTCGATGCCCAGGGACCGACACTTGCTGCAACCACTCCCTATCATGTATCGTGGCGTGTCACCTTCGAACCAGGAGAGGTGAAGGTCGTAGCTCGTAAAGCAGGAAGAGTGGTCGGCCAACAGACCATTCGCACAGCAGGTGAACCAGACCATATCCAGCTCGCAGCCGACTATCAGGGACGCAACCTGACATTCGTGCAGGCTACTGTTGTAGACAAGGACGGCAATCGTTGCCCGTGGGCCGAAAACGAACTCTTCTTTACGGCCGACGGTGCGCAGGTGATTGCCACCGACAACGGCTGCCAGACCTCTATGGAGCGGTTCACCGCACCGCAGCGAAAGGCTTTCTTCGGACGTTGTATTGCTATTGTCAAGGGACACGGCAAGATTACCGCTCGCTCATATGGATTAAAATCAAACATGCTACAGTTCTAAACCATTAATCGACAAGAATAAGACTATGAAACAGTTATCTTTCATCATCAGTATCCTATGTTGTAGCCTTCTGACTGCTGAAGCGCAGCTGGTAACCAATCAGGGTATGCAGTATTTGCAATGTATGCAGAAAGATATGTCAGGCGATTTCTACGACTTGTCCAATACCTATTTCCTGGCTGACTCGCTGACTTCGTTTGATGCGGCTCGTGGCGAGGGAGAGGTCAACTGGAAGCGCTATCGCTTGTCGCCTCGGCAGGCTTTCAACCTCAATGGATACTGGCCGGTACGGACACAAATGCTCGACTTTCCGGATGCTGCCTACGATAATGATCCGAACTTGCAGCTGAAGATAGACTTTATATCCTCCCGCTGTGTGCGCATCAGGATGCTCACTACCCCAGTGACCTCTGTTCGCAAGGATAACGACAGTCCGATGCTCTGTGGGCCTGTGCCAGTAGGTACTGCCTGGCATTCGGTAAACACCGGAAATGGTATAGCGTACAAGACGGAGGCTGGCACACTTGAGATACAGCGTTATCCCTTCCGACTGGTGCTGAGGGATTCACAGGGACGGGTGCTGACTCAGACACGGCATGTCATCGACAACGACTCATCGCAGGTGAAGTTGCTGCCTTTCTCGTTCATCAAGCGGGGCTCCGACAACTCCAGGTCGCTCAATCCAGTATTCACGCTTGCTCCAGGGGAACGAATCTATGGATGTGGGGAATCGTTCACGTCCTTGAACAAGGCAGGACAGAAAGTGCATCTTTCCGTTACCGACCCGCAGGGACCCGAGACCGATGGTCAGTATAAACCTGTCCCCTTCTTCTTCTCTAACAGGGGATACGGCATCTTCATGCACACCTCTGCTCCTGTTACCTGTGACTTTGGAGCCAGCTATATTGGTGCCAACCGACTGTTTATGGCTGACGAGGAACTGGACCTCTTCGTGTTCTTCGGATCGCCCAAGGAGATACTTTATGAGTATACTGGCATTACGGGCCGCTCGCCAATGCTGCCCCTGTGGAGCTTCGGCACGTGGATGAGCCGCATCACTTATTTCTCGCAGGAGGAAGGCCTTGGCATTGCCCGTCAGCTGCGTAAGCATAAGATTCCTGCTGATGTCATTCACTTTGATACTGGATGGTTCGGTGTTGACTGGCAGTGTGACTATCAGTTTGCCAAAGACCGCTTTCCCGATCCTGTGGGAATGCTGCGACAATTGGCTAATGACGGCTTCCATACTTGTCTGTGGCAGTTGCCTTACTTTACACCCAAGAATAGGTTCTTCTCCGAGATTATACAGAAGGGGCTTCATGTGAAAAATGCCAGTGGAGGCATGCCTTATGAGGATGCCGTTCTCGACTTTACCAACCCCGCGACCGTCAGCTGGTATCAACAGAAAATAGCAGGTCTGATGCAGCAGGGTGTCTCGACCATCAAGTGTGACTTCGGTGAAGCTGCCCCCTATAGCGGGTTCTATCATAACGGGCGGGGCGGACTTTATGAGCATAACCTCTATCCGCTGCGCTATAACAAGGCACTTTGGGAGCAGGTGGAGCGTTCGCATCCCGGTGAGGGAATTATCTGGGCGCGTTCTGCTTGGGCTGGCTCTCAGCGCTACGCCCTTCACTGGGGCGGAGATGCTGCTACGACAAATATAGGAATGCTGGGCGACTTACGCGGTGGCTTGAGCTTCGGACTCTCTGGATTTTCGTTCTGGAGTCATGATATGGGAGGCTTCGTTACTGCCTCGCCCGAGGACATCTACCGCCGTTGGCTGCCCTTCGGATTCTTGAGTAGCCATACTCGTGCACACGGTGCACCACCCACAGAACCTTGGCTTATTTCCGAGTCGTTCACCAAGGCTTTCCGCCAGTGTGCTGAGATGAAATACCGTCTGATGCCTTATGTCTATGCACAGGCAAAAGACTGTTCTGAACGCGGTCTGCCTATGGTGCGTGCACTGCTGGTCGAATTTCCGGAGGACAAGGGGGCCTGGCTGGTAGAGGATGAGTATATGTTTGGTTCGCAGATGCTGGTGGCTCCGCTTCTGGAATCTGGTTCGGGACGTGATGTCTACCTGCCCCGGGGCAAGTGGATAGACTATCAGACGGGACGGGTCTACGAAGCAGGCTATCAGCATATTGAGGCAGGCGAGATTCCTGCTGTCATCCTGGTGCGCGACGGTTCGCTCATCCCTCACGTACCTCTGGCCCAGCGTACTGATCAGATACGGTGGGACAAGGTGGAACTGAAGGCATACAAGGCTGATGCCAAAGTGTGTACCGGTCTGCTCTTCAAACCCGGCGATAAGCATATTCAGACAATTCAACAATAAGTGAGAGCTGGTTGTGACCTCCTCTCTTGTAAAATTAAAATAAATAGATGGAAAAGAAACCACTAAAGCCCGCCACTCTATGTGTGCAGGCAGGATGGGAACCCAAGAATGGCGACCCTCGTGTGCTCCCTATCATTCAGAGCACCACGTTTAAGTATGACAACACGGAGGAAATGGCCGACCTCTTCGACCTGAAAAAAGACGGTTATTTCTATACTCGTCTGCAAAACCCCACCAATGATGCTGTGGCACAGAAGATTGCCGCTCTCGAGGGTGGAGTAGGGGCTGTGCTCACGTCCAGCGGACAGGCCGCCAATTTCTATGCTGTCTTCAATATCTGTGAGGCTGGCGACCATATCGTTACTTCTAACGAAATTTACGGCGGAACATACAATCTTTTTGGGGTTACCCTGAAAAAACTTGGTATCGACTGCACTTTTGTCTCTCAGGAGGCGAGTGAGGAGGAAATTTCTGCTGCCTTCCGTCCCAATACCAAGGCGTTGTTTGGCGAGACGATTTCCAATCCGGGATGTAAGGTGCTTGACATAGAGAAATTTGCCCGTATAGCGCATAAGCACGGCGTACCCCTTATCGTTGACAACACCTTCCCCACGCCTATCAATTGCCGCCCCTTTGAGTGGGGAGCAGACATCGTAACTCATTCCACGACCAAGTATATGGATGGTCATGCCTGTCAGGTGGGCGGCTGTGTTGTAGATAGTGGCAACTTCGACTGGGATGCTCATGCAGACAAGTTCCCAGGTCTGACTACTCCCGATGAGTCGTATCATGGCATTATATATAGTCAGCGCTTTGGTAAAATGGCATATTGCACCAAACTTGTTGCACAGCTGATGCGCGATTTGGGATCCATCCCAGCTCCACAGAACTCGTTTCTGCTTAACCTGGGACTCGAAACGCTCCATTTGCGTGTCCCCCGTCATTGCGAGAATGCACAGCGAGTGGCTGAGTATCTGCAGAGCGACCCGCGTGTGGCTTGGGTCCACTATAGCGGATTGCCCGGCGATGAAAGTTATGAGTTGGCCAAGAAGTACCTGCCCAACGGCTCTTGTGGCGTTATTGCTTTCGGGCTGAAGGGTAACCGTCAGACTGCCATCCAGTTTATGGATTCATTGCGACTGATTGCTATCGTCACCCATGTGGCCGATGCTCGTACCTGTGTGCTCCATCCTGCCAGCCATACCCACCGTCAGATGTCGGATGAACAGTTACGCGAGGCGGGCGTCGCCCCTGACCTGATCCGCCTGTCTGTGGGCATCGAGGATTGCAGCGACATCCTGGCCGACATCCGTCAGGCACTGGATAAGATATAGTAAACACATGAGAGGACGCTCAACAGGGCGTCCTCTCATGATAGGACAGTTGCTATAACTTAACCTTTTGCGGTAATTATTGATAGTTGCGTATGCGGACATCAATGCCTGAACCGCTGAGCTGTACTTTGATACGGCTCACGGGGGTGTTGTTGTAATGGTACGGGAAGAGCACTTTGGGCCTGATGGTCTTTGCTGCGCGTCCCAGCTGGTCGGTGGTCATCGTATAGGGCTGGTTGCAAGGCAGAAAAGCGATGTCGATGTTCTTGATGTCTGCCATTTCTGGAATGTCTTCCGTGTCGCCAGCCACATAGATGCGCAGTCCGTCGAGCGTCAGTATGTAGCCGTTGTCGCGTCCCTTGGGGTGCATCTGTTCGCGCCCCGGGGTGGTGTTATAGGCAGGTACGGCCTCCAGCGTGATGCTGTCGCCAAAGACAACCTTTTCTCCGTTCTTCATCACACGGGCGTTGCCGTAGAGACGGCCTACGTTGGGATTGCTGAATACTACGGTATTGCTGCTCACAAGTTGTGTCAGGGCCATACGGTCGAAGTGGTCGGCGTGTTCGTGGGTGATGAAGATGTAGTTGGCACGAGGCATCGAGGTGTAGTCGGTCTCAGGCTTCAGCCCCGTTACGGGGTCGAAGTAGAAGGTCTTGCCGTCATAGTCGATGAGTATGCTGGCATGTTTGATACACGTGAAGGTGACCTCCTTGCCCGAACGGGTCTTGAAGGTGTCGGTCTGGCGCGTCTGGGCATTGCCCGTGATGACTGTGCCAAGCAGCAGGCAGAGTAAAATTAACTTTTTCATTCTATGATTCGTTTCTTTTCAATGACATATCGCTGGTAGTAGGTGATGAGCAGGGTGGTCATGGGCAGGGCGATAATCATGCCGAGGATTCCCATGAGCGAACCCCAGATGGAGAGTGACAGTAGGATGATGGCTGAGTTCATTCCCATGACACGCCCCATGATTTTGGGCGTTAGTATGGTGTCCTGAATGACCTGCACTACGGCAAAGACAATCAGTGCTCCGAGCAGGATGAACCAGAAGTTTTCTCCCGTTTCGGCGGCCTTGACCACGGCGAGCAGTATGGTAGGGATGAAGCCCAACAGCTGCAGATAAGGCACCATGTTCAGCAGTCCGATAAACATGCCCAGTCCGATGGCCATTGGGAATCCGATGATAAGGAATCCTATGCTGAAAAGTACTCCCACGCAGAATGCCACGATGCCTTGTCCGCGGAAGTAGAGGTTCATGCCCTGTGTGATGTCATTCACCAACTGCACCGCAAAGGAACGGTAGCGCACAGGCAGGAGGTCTACCCATCCGCTGGAAATCTTTTCATAGTCCAGTAATATAAATAAGGTATAGAGCATCACCATCGTGAGTGAGAAGATGCTGTTGAGGATACTGAACGACTGCGAAATGACATCCCAGACCTTAGGGATGCTTTGCTTGATGGTGTCAATGAATCCTTCTTGGGTGATGAAAGCCTTGATGTCCTGTGTAGAGAAGTGGTCGTGGATGAAGTCCTCTATCGTATCTGGAATATTATGTAGATTGCCGTTGTGCGATACATAGTCCGTCAACAGGTCTTTCACGCGTAGCGTTTCCTCCACCATGGGGGGAATCATGAGCATGAACAGGCCCGTCAAGACCACACCCACAACGAGGAAGGCGCAGAGGATTCCTGCTATGCGGTACTTCAGGTGGCATCGATACTGGAAGAATTTTACTAGCGGAAACATGAGATAGGCGATGAGCCATGCCAGGAAAAACGGTACCAGCACGGCACTGAGCCGGTTGAGCAGCATCACGATACCCGCGATGACGGCTATGCTGATGATGCCACGAATAAAACTGTCAAAGGTGATTTTCTTTTGTTCCATGCTGCAAAGGTAAAAAAAAGCAGGGAAAATGCAAAATTATTACGATTTTTTTGTACTTTTGCATCCCATGAAGATAGAACCGATAGCTTACTTCCGCTCTCCGCTGACCTCCAAGTTTGGCATACCCCGTCAGAGCGGCATCGTTCACGACTTGCGCGGACGAATAGAGTTCGTACCTGCCTATCGTCAGCCAGAGGCACTGCGCGGGCTTGATGACTACGACTTCCTGTGGCTCATCTGGGGGTTCTCAGAGAATGTGGATGCAGCGAAGCATCCTACCGTGCGCCCGCCTCTCCTTGGAGGCAATGAGCGCATGGGGGTCTGGGCCACACGCTCACCCTTCCGTCCTAATAATCTGGGACTCTCTTCCGTCCGCATAGCGCAACTGGATACTGAAGGGCCGACTATTGAAGTGCTTGGTGCTGACATCATGGACGGTACTCCTATCTACGATATCAAGCCCTATCTGCCCTATGTAGATAGCCATCCGGAGGCCCGGGGCGGTTTTACCGATCACCGCGAATGGCAGCAACTCACCGTACAGATACCAGAGACCTTCCGCCGGCAGTTCTGTTCTTCCGACCTACAGGTACTCCGGCAGTTGCTGGCTCTCGACCCCCGGCCACACTATCATCATGATGACCAGAGGCAGTACGGACTGCCTTTTATGGACCGCGACGTACGCTTCCATGTCGCGAACGGAGTACTCACTGTCGACGATGTGATTGCGCCGTAAATATTGGCTGCGGGGCAAGATATGCGCTGTATTTCGTAAAAAAGTGTCGAATTTGTTTGGTTTTTTGCAGATTATTTCCTAAATTTGCGGGCGCAACCCTAATCATATGATGCTGATGGAGTGGATTTTAGTCATATTAGCCGTAGCCTTAGCCGTAGCTTTGCTATTGCTGCTTGTGTTGTGGAACAAGATGAAAACCTTCAGTCGACAAGAGCGGATGAGGGTGTCTTTCCTGCGTAATATTGACCATGAGATACGCGTCCCTCTGAAGTCGTTTGTCTCCTTGGCTTCTACTGTGGGCAAAGAAGATCTCTACTTGTCTAAGAGCGAGAAGCGCAATATCTCCGAGCAGATGGTCTTTAACGCCAATCTCATTGGGACGCTTGTTGATGAGATGATGATGTTCTCTGAAGCCTCGGAGTCAGGGCATCAGCTGTTAATGGAGTCATTTAGCCCTAATGCCTTGTGCCAGCGCTGTCTCCAGGCAAACATGATGAGTATCTATCACCGTAAGGCTGTCAAACTCAGCTTCAAGCGAGAGCTCAGCGACGAGTTCTTTGTGAAGAGCGACCGTCACATGGTGGAACTCATAGTCAACAAACTCGTCATCAACGCATGTAAGTTTACTGAGGAAGGTGAGATAAAGGTTGGATGTAATACTACTGAGCATCCTGACCTGTTGACCATTTATATCAGCGATTCAGGAAGAGGCATTCCCCAAAACCGTCTTGGTAATATCTTTGCCTATTTTGACAAGCCCGACGACTTGCAGGATGAGGCTGAGCTCGACTTGAGCATTTGCCGCCAACTGGCACTGAAACTGGGCGGCGAACTGCAACGTGACTCCCTCTTTGAGGAAGGTACGCGCATGATGCTTATACTGCCCTTGCGCTAATTCCCCTTAAACTCCATCTTCGTCCTCGTCTTGAGGCAAACCTTGCTGAGGAGCGGTGTCCATCTCAGTGTCTTGACGGATTTCCAATACGCCCATGCGCGATAGACGAATCACCAACGGGATATACTCGTCTGTCTGAGGATGCCCTACGCTCGCCCCAAACACCAGCCAGTCTCCATCGGGCTTGTCGAATACGATGCCCTCCAGAATGCCTGTATCCCGATAGTCTTCGTTGATATACTGAAGAAAGTTGGCCTTGGTGAACTTGCGGTTGTAAAATACAGAGCCGTCGGCCCTTGACACTGTAAGGGTGAATACGTTGTCAACAAATTGTTGCCCATTCTCGTCTTTGACTGTCGGCAGGGAGTCAGAAGGCTGGCGCGATACCATTACATGATATTTCCTGCCTATCCATTCTACCGTGTTCGTGTCGTTGTATTCCTGCATCTTGATAGGGCCAGAAGGCTTCGCCTTTTCTACACGCTGAGTGATAATCACGTCACTCTTCTTCTTGTTACCACAGGCAGTCAGCCCGATTGCCAGCACCGTCAGTGCTGCAGCTGTTAGGATTGTTTTCATCTCGATGAATTATATAATTTATATTAAAGTCAGAACCCGCAGGGCAGAGCGGATAGTTGATAGTACAACGTGCGGGCTATGCGTTCGTGTCCCTTGTCGTTGGGATGCAGACGGTCTGTTGTGGCGTCTTTGAAGTATTGGGCATACTCGTCGGCCATGGGGTAGAGCCCGCTGACGGCATTCAGGTCAATCACCGGGACTGCCCAGATGTTGCCGGCATCCTTCACAGCATTGACATAGTCGTCCAGATAGCTGCCGCACCCGTTGGCATAGTCCTCCGTAATCTGCCAGTTGGTGTCGCTGCGGTGGAACTGTGCACGGTGGATGGGGGTCAGCAGCACAATCTGCTTCGTGGGATACATCTTCTTGACCTTGTCCAGCGCAATGTTGATGCGACCGCGATAGGTCTCCGGGTCCATCCTCAGATAACGACGCTCTCTGTCTACCAAAGCTTTCGGTTGTCCGTGGCCGTAAATCACTTGCTCTTTCTTCACCTCGTACCACTCGCCCAGCGGTACGGCATTGTTGTAGTCGTTGGTGCCAACGAGTATCAGGATGGCATCCACCGAGTCTCCATGTTCGGCGTGCAGCCGGTCGGCCTGACGGGGAATGTCGTTCCACTGCCGGCCACTGACTGCATAGACATAAGGCGTGATCCCCAGCCAGTCGCGCAGGAAATGCCAGTACTTTATCTTCGATCCGTCATTCCGGGGGTCGGTAATCGAGTCGCCGAAGAAAGCCACACGCTTCTGCATCCATGGGTGTACATGGGCTGACTGAGCATTGGCAGTCCCCGACACGAGGACTGCCAACAGTAAAAGGATAAAGTGTCTTTTCACCTTTTTATCAGTATTCTATCACGGCAGGCAGCTCCTTAGCCTGGTCTATCATCTTCTGAATCTCTGAGGCGACAGGAACGCGGTTCGTCAGGTTCTTCTGGGCATTCACCTCTTCAAGCTTCTTCTGAAGGTTCTCGGCCACACGGTGCTTCAGCTCCTTCACCGTGTCAACACCAGCTGCTTCCAGCAGTTCTGCAAACTGAGGCCCCACGCCATTGATGCGGTACAGGTCGCAATGGTTGGCCCATTTCAAAATCAGCTTCGGACTGATCTCGGTAGCCTCAGACAATGCCTTGCGGCCTGCGGGCTTCGCACATTTCTCTAGCAACTCTGCATCGGTCTTGATACCTGCTGCAATCAGTTTCTCCGCGTAAACTTCTCCTACGCCCTCAATGTCAATTACCTTGTAAGTCATAACTTAATATGGTTTTAGTTCGTTCTCACAGCATGCACTTTGCATTCTGCATGCGCAAATGTACAAAAAAATATTGTACTCTACAACGTTTTTATTCTTTTTTAATACAAATGATTCATCTTTCACCGAAATAAATGCGTATCTTTGCCGCGTCTTAATTATTAATAAGGAAATTTGAAACAATGGATTACAAAGAATTAAATTTTCAGGGAGTAACCTCAGAGCGGCAGTGGGATGTCTCTGTGGCTTTCCCTATTCTGATGCGTAAAGTGTATCTGTGGATGACACTGGCGCTGGTCATCACCGGCATTACTGCCTATGGCGTGGCCAACAGTCCCGGCATCCTGCAGGCTATCTACGAAAACCAGATGCTGTTTTGGATACTTGTCATCGCAGAGTTTGGACTTGTCATCGGTGTCAGTGCTGCCATCAACAAGCTGTCATTGACTACTGCCACCTTGATGTTCATACTTTATTCAGTCATCAATGGTGCCTTGATGTCCTACATCTTCTTGGCTTATACGGCATCTTCCATTGCTACCGTGTTCTTCATTACGGCAGGCACTTTTGGAGCAATGACGCTGATAGGCTATACCACAAAGACGGACCTCTCTTCGATGGGTAAGTTCCTGTTTATGGCCCTTGTCGGACTGGTCATTGCCACACTGGTCAACCTCTTCATCAAGAGCGACGGGCTGACTATGATCCTCAGCTATGTCGGTGTGCTGGTTTTTGTGGGACTTACTGCCTGGGACTCGCAGAAGATCAAACAGATGCTGCTCCAGGCTCCTGACGCAGGCGAGTCGGCACAGAAGCTGGCCCTGCTCGGTGCACTCACCCTCTATCTCGACTTTATCAACCTCTTCATCTACTTACTCCGCATCTTCGGAAAAAGAGAGTAGAGGAAAAGCTAAGAGGTTGAGAGTCTCTCACCTCCCGCCTCTATATATAATAAGGTATAATGGTT
>ODAI011243253.1_pt1 | contig 18041 bp, 12 predicted proteins | sample 1539321 | NCBI WGS metagenome assembly ODAI01 (sample SAMN02144231, study PRJEB22623) | gut metagenome | biome: sheep rumen | host: Ovis aries | place: New Zealand | reverse complement strand
CGCCCGAAACTATTGTGAGGCCGGGGGCGGCCGGATAAAATGGCGGTGTTCCCGTTCCGGACGTCTCGTATCAGAAAGGAGGGCAGCTGCGCAATCGGGGATTACTCTTGAAAAATGCCGGAAAGATAATACGAAAAACTGAATAAATGTATAATGCACTAAAATTAAAAACATTCAGTGAGTGATCACTGTCTTCAGGATATGATCGCTCCTGAAAAAGCCGCGTTTAAAACCACCGGCTTATAGAAAAGAGCAGTCCCGTTCTGTTTTTATGACAATGATGTTTTTTATTCGGAATCGTCTCGGATACGGTCCGCGGGAAGGAGGGAGTTTTTTCGGGAATCGGTCCCACGGATGATACCTCTTTTTGGGAAAACTCCTGTACATACATGTCCCGGATCAGGCCCGGGCCGCAGACTGCATGAAGTCCTGCGGTCTCAGTGCCGGCATGATGCCTGCATTTGGGCGCGAATGCGCGCGGCCCTGATCGTCTGAAGCTTCTCGTTTATCAGATCTATATGTCCAGTCTTCGGGAGAGCCTGTGCTGCCGCTGAAGGATGCCGGTGTAATGTGTGCTTTGTCTGTGCGATAAGAACACCAGCCGGACGGCAGACAGGCTCCGTCTTTTATATAAGAGTCTCATGTGCTATAATAAAAATTACGGTATCTGCAGGATTGGTCCCGCCGGCCATCGGTTTTACAGATCAGGAGAGGTTACACATGAAGAAAGCGATCCCTTATATTATCACTGTCGTTCTGATACTCGTCCTGGGGGGCACTTTCTGCAAGCTGTACTTCGACCACTATATGTATACAAGCGAGCGGGCGGACCTGAACGAATACTACGGGGTGCAGGATGAGAACGATTACCCGGTCATCTATGAAAACCTGGTCTCCGAGATGCACGCCAGAAAGTTCGGGGAGTCCTGCTACCTGGACCTGGACACGGTCAGAAGCCTGCTCAATGACCGCTTCTACTACAGTGCCGCGGACCAGACCCTGATCTACTGCCTGCCCGAGGAAAAGATCATTGCCAGGGCCGGCGTGAACGGCTGGGAGAGCGATGTGAACGGGGTGACGGAGGAGGCCTGGGCCCCTCTGGTCCTGGACGGGGACACCGTCTATGTATCCCTGGATTATGTGAGGAAGTTTACGAACTTCTATTTCAGCGTGCACACATCCCCTAACCGCGTCGTCCTCCGCAACAAGTGGGGGACGGAAAAGATGGCGACCCTCAAGGGGGACACAAATATGCGGACCCTGGGGGGCGTCAAGGCCCCGATCATCGCGGCGGTGCAGGAGGGGACGGACGTGCTGGTCCTGGATCCCCTGGATGACTGGACGCGGATCGAGACGGCCGACGGCTATTACGGCTATGTGGAGAACAAGTACCTCTCGGAGACGAGGGACCAGGACCTGGAGCCCGTGACGGATGTGCCCGAGCGCGAGCCCCAGTTCCGCAGACTTGACGGCCGGGCCTGTGTCGCCTGGAACGTGACGGCCTTCAAGGAGAGCAATGAGAGCATCGAGGGCATGCTCAAGGGCACCAAGGGGATCAATGTGCTGGCGCCGACCTGGTTCACCATGGTCAGCGACGACGGGGAGATCAACTGCAAGGCCTCCGAAAAATATGTCTCCATGGCCCACAAGAGGGGCATGCAGGTATGGGGGGTCCTGGACAATTTCCAGAATGAGGAGGGCCTGGTCTGCACCGGCTTTCTGAATACGCTGGAGGGCAGGAGCCGGGTCATCAATGAGGTCGTGGCGCTCGCCGGACAGTACGGGCTGGACGGGATCAATGTGGATATCGAGGGCCTGGGAGAGGCCGACGGACCAAATTTCGTGGAGTTTGTCCGCGAGATCTGCATCGCCTGCCGCCGGGCGGGGCTGATCTCCTCTGTCAATAACTATGTTCCCTACAATTTCAATGACTACTATGACTTGGAGGAGCAGGCCGCGTTCGCGGACTATGTCGTCATCATGGGTTATGACGAGCACTTCGCCGGCAGCGAGGAGGCGGGGAGCGTGGCCTCGATCGGCTACGTGGAATACGGAATCCAGGAGGCCCTCAAGGAGGTGCCCGCCGAGCGGCTGATCAACGGCATCCCCTTCTATACCAGGGGGTGGACGACCAAAGACGGCCAGGTCAGCTCTGTGGTCCTGGACATGGTCGAAGCCCGGGAGTTCGTCAAGAAACACAAGATGAAAGAGGAGTGGAACAACACGGCGGGGCAGAACTATGCTGAAAAGCAGTCCGGCTCAAAGCTCTACCAGATCTGGCTGGAGGACAAAAAGTCCGTCGGCCGCAAGCTGGACGTGATGGAGGACCACGGGCTGGCCGGCCTGGCTGTATGGGTCCTGGGCCTGGAGACCAACGATGTCTGGGATGTGGTCGAGGACTATGTAAAAGGAAAATAAACGGACATTTCAATATGGAGACAATATATATAAAAATGACAGAGGACCGGATCGACACGGACCAGATCCGGGCGGCCGGGCGGATCCTGCGGGAGGGCGGCCTGGTCGCTTTTCCCACCGAAACGGTATACGGGCTGGGCGGGGATGCCTTTAATCCCGCTTCTTCCAGAAAGATCTACGCGGCCAAGGGAAGGCCCTCCGACAATCCCCTGATCGTCCACATCTGCAGGCTGGAGGATCTGGAGAAGGTCGCCGCCGGGGTGCCCCGGCAGGCCCTGCTCCTGGCGGAGGCCTTCTGGCCCGGGCCCCTGACCATGATCCTGCCCAAGCGGCCTGAGCTTCCCCTGGAGACGACGGGCGGGCTGGACACGGTCGCCATCCGCTTCCCCTCCCATAAGATCGCGCAGGCCCTGATCGAGGCCGGAGGCGGCTTTATCGCCGCTCCCAGCGCCAACCGGTCGGGACGTCCCAGCCCGACCCTGGCCCGCTACTGCAGGGAGGACCTGGACGGACGGGTGGATATGATCATTGACGGCGGACAGGTGGGCCTGGGACTGGAATCGACCATTGTGGACCTGACCGGGGACCGCCCGGTCATCCTGCGGCCCGGCTTTGTGACCTGGGAAAAGCTGGAGGAGGTCCTGGGAGATGTCGACGCGGGGAGCCTCCTGCCCGGTCCGGAACCGGACGGGGCGCCCAAGGCGCCCGGCATGAAATACCGGCATTACGCGCCGCAGGGGAACCTGACGGTCGTGGAGGGAGCCCCGGACAGGGTGGCTGCCTATATCAATGAACGGATACACGCGCACAGACAGGCGGGGATCCGGACGGGCGTCATCTGCACGGACGAGACCTGCACCTCCTACGAGGCGGACCTGATCAAGAGCACGGGGGCCCGCGGGGACGAGGAGGGCGCCGCCCGGGAACTCTTCCGGATCCTGCGGGAATTTGACGACGAGGAGGCCCGGGAGATCTACGCGGAGTCCTTTGACAGGAGCGGCGTCGGCCGGGCGCTGATGAACCGCCTGCTCAAGGCCGCCGGCGGCCGGGTCGTCCGGGTATGACGGCTCACTGTTAAAAAACCAATCATTAACCACACAGGAGGAAAAAATGGCAAAAGTAGTCGTAATGGATCATCCTTTAATCGCGCACAAGATCGGCATCATCAGAAAGAAAGAGACAGGGACGAAAGAATTCCGTGAAAATATTTCCGAAATAGCCATGCTTCTGTGCTATGAGGCGACCAGGGACCTGGAGCTGGAGGATGTCGAGATCGAGACGCCGATCTGCAGGACGACCACCAAGGAACTGAAGGGAAAGAAGCTCGCTGTCGTTCCCATCCTGCGTGCCGGACTCGGCATGGTGGAAGGAATGCTGGCCATGATCCCGGCCGCCAAGGTGGGCCACATCGGCCTCTACAGGGATCCCGAGACCTTACAGCCGGTCGAGTATTACTGCAAGCTCCCGGCCGACTGCGAGGAGAGGCAGATCTTCGTCGTGGATCCCATGTTCGCGACAGGCGGCTCCGCCGTCGCGGCTGTCCAGATGCTCAAGGAGCACGGCTGCAAGAAGCTCTGCGTCCTGTGCATCATCGCGGCTCCCGAGGGCGTGAAGGCATTCACGGAGGCACATCCGGATGTCGATCTCTACATCGGAGCCCTGGACTCCCACCTCAATGAACACGGCTATATCGTCCCCGGTCTGGGAGACGCGGGCGACAGGATCTTCGGCACAAAGTGATCTTTTGTGATCCGGGATACAGGCGCGGGGTGCCGCCGGCAAAGAGGATCCGCCGGACCATGAACGCAGTAAGACCTGAAAAGGCGGAAAGGGGGGAATGATGGCAGGCAAACGGACGGGATATATTTCCTGGGATGAGTATTTTATGGCAGTTGCGCAGCTGGCCGGGATGCGGTCCAAGGATCCCAGCACACAGGTCGGGTCCTGTATCGTCAGCGACGAGCACAAGATCCTTTCCATGGGATATAACGGTCTGCCGATCGGCTGCTCGGACGACGATTTTCCTTGGGAGCGCGAGGGACGTCCGCTCATGACCAAGTACCCTTATGTGACCCACAGTGAGCTCAACGCGATCCTCAACTACCGGGGAGGGAGCCTGGAGGGGGCGACCATCTATGTGACCCTCTTTCCCTGCAACGAATGCGCCAAGGCCATCATCCAGTCTGGGATCCGCAACGTCGTCTATGACTCCGATAAATACGCGGAGGCGGACAGCACGATCGCCAGCAAGCGCATGTTTGACGCGGCGGGGGTCACCTACCGCCAGTATGAGCGGACGGGCAGAAAGATCGAGATCACATTGTGATCATTGCGCGCGAAGTGTCTCTGTCAAAGTGTTTTGAAAAAAGATTTTTTGAAAAAGTATTTTTGAATAAAAAGTGTTTTTGAAAATAAGTGTTTTTGCCGGAAAAAAGGGCGGCACATCCGATGTCGGATGTGCCGCCCTTATTCCGTATGCTGACCGATAAAAATCAGTTGTTATGCTTTTCCTTGTACTCGGCCACGATCTTCCAGATGCGCTCGGCAGGGTCGAGCAGGTCGCTGAGGGAGCTGTCGTGGTTGAGTGTATCGATGATGTAGGCGATGAACTTGCTCAGGTCGCAGCTGTAGTGCCAGGGGCGCTCCAGGAGCTCGGGGGACTGGTAGATCAGGTTGGTCGTATAGATCCGGTCGATGATCCCGTTCTCGTAGGCCTTGTCGAACTTCTCCAGGCCGCTGGTAAAGAGGCCGAAGGTCGCGAAGATAAAGACGCGCCTGGCGCCGCGCTTTTTGAGGGCGGCCGCCACCTCGAGGGCACTGTCGCCGGAGGAGACCATGTCGTCGATCACGACCATGTCCTTGTCCTTGACGCTGGAGCCCAGGAACTCGAAGGCGACGATCGGATAGTTTCCGTCCACAAGCCTTGTGTAGTCGCGGCGCTTGTAGAACATACCCATATCCAGACCCAGGACGTTGGCAAAGTAGACGGCCCGCTTCATGCCGCCCTCATCGGGGCTGATGATCAGCATGTGGTCGCTGTCGATCTTGAGATCGTCGACACTGCGGAGAAGTCCCTTGATAAACTGGTAGGCCGGCTGAACGGTGTCAAAGCCGTTGAGGGGAATGGCATTCTGTACGCGGGGGTCGTGCGCATCAAAGGTGATGATGTTGTCGACACCCATGCTGACGAGCTCCTGGAGGGCGATCGCGCAGTCCAGGGATTCTCTGGAGGTGCGCTTGGACTGCAGGCTCTCATAGAGATAGGGCATGATGACGGTGATCCTGCGGGCCTTGCCGGCGACGGCGGCGATCACGCGCTTGAGGTTCTGGAAGTGGTCATCGGGAGACATGTGGTTGTCGAAGCTGAACATGCGGTATGTCTCACTGTAGTTGACGACATCCACGAGCAGATAGAGGTCCATTCCTCTGACGGACTGGTCGATGACGCCCTTTGCCTCGCCGGTGCCGAAACGCGGAACTTTGGAATTGATGATATAGCTGGGACGCTGATATCCCGCGAAGGCAGGACTGTCAGCGTGCTCGTGCTGGCGCTCGGCACGCCACTGGATCAGGTACTGATCGATCTCTGTTCCCATCTGACTGCATCCGGAGGCAGTGATGAGGCCGAGCTGGCCGAAAGGTGCATTATCCAGTATTCGTTTGTCATGTTTTTTGATGGGTTCCATCAGATCGTATGTCCTTTCTTTTAAGAGCCCGTGACAGATCCTTAACCGTGTCCGGGGGCAGTCGATCCCCTTACAGCCGCGACGCCCGCTGCGGGAATGTTACCTTAATTAATAAAATGAATAATAATCAATGGATACGCCTACTCTATCAGAATCATTTCTTGAATACAAGCACTAAATAACGGACAGGCCCCGGTCCGCCCCCCTGTTTACCTGCCGGCCCGGCGCTTCTGCAGGCGGATGTCCCTGCCGGTCAGCTTGCAGATGTCGCAGGAACTGGTGATGCGGGAGAAGACCCGGTCGGAATAGCGGGCCTGAAGCTCCTTCAGAGAGAGGTTGGTCGAGATGATCGTCGGCTTCCGGTTCAGCTCCCGCTCGCTGATGCAGGTGAAGAGCTGGGAGGCGACGAAGGCGTTGGTGTACTCCGTGCCCAGGTCATCGATGATCAGCAGGTCGCAGCTGTAGAGGTCAGAGGTGAATTCCCTCAGATCGCTCCGGGATCCGCTGCCGAAGGTGCAGTCGGCGAGGCGGTCAAACAGGGAGGAGGCGCTGAAGTAGAGGACGGACTTCCCGAGTTCGAGAAGGGCCTTGGCGACGCAGACCGACAGCATGGTCTTTCCGGTTCCGACGGTCCCGTAGAGATAGATGTTGCGGGGGCCCTTGTCGAAATTTTTTACAAAGAGCTCGCAGGTCCGCCGGGCGTGCCGGAACAGCCTGAGCTCCTCGCCCGTGTAGTAGGATTCGGACAGAAGAGAAAAGCCGGCGTTTTCGGTCAGGGCCTGGAGGTTGGACTGGTCGTAGAGGATCGCTGTCTCCCGCTTGCGGAAGCAGTGGCATTTTCCCTCAGCGGTATAACCGGTGTCCCTGCAGTCGGGGCAGTCCCAGGTCATCTCCAGATAGTCAGGCGGAAAGCCCCTGTCCGTCAGGAGCTGAGCGCGCTTTCGGGCGATCCTGGCGGCTGTCTCCCGGAAGGAGGCCGTGTCCGCGTCTCCCTCCTGCCGCAGCCTCTTTCTCAGGAGGCCGACTGCCAGGGAAGGTGTGCGCTCTTCCAGCTCCTGCAGCTCGGGAATCCGGGCATAGGCCTGCATGCGCCGCTTCTCGAGCTCGCTCCGGTGTCTGTCCCGGATGGCGGCATATTCATTCATGATGCTGTCATACTGTTCTTTTTTCAGAGACACGTCCGATCCTTTCAGTAATCCTTTCAGCGATCCTTTCAGTCCCGGCCCGCCGGGCCTCCTCACTCGGAGGCGCGCAGAAGCTCCTCTTCGAGTGCGTCAAAGTCGTATCTGTTCTGCTCAAACTGGTTAAAGCTGTTGGAGCTGCGGCCCCCGGCCGGGGTCCTGCCGGATTTCCGGGAGGCGGGCTCCTCTTTTTTCCGGCTGTTTCCGGACAGCTGCCTGCCGGATGCTTTTTCCGCCGCTGTCCTGACGGGGGCAGGGGAGGACTCCGCCTGGGCGGGGGTCATGATGCCCTCCCTGGCCCAGTTTTCCGCGACCCTGCCGATATAATGGAAATCCCTGTTTCCCCTGTCGATGCAGTACTGGAGCAGGTAGTCGATCATGTCATCGGAAAAATGAAGGTTTTCCGAGATGTTGTAAATAATGCGGATCTCCTCGAGCGAGAGCGGCTTGCCGACATACTGCTCGATCACAAAGAGGAGCTGGGCCCTGTCCGCGTTGCTGCGGAAGCTCTCCAGGGCCTCGGCTTCATCGGCCATGGAGGAGCGGGAGATTGCGGCGGTCTCCCGGCCCGGGGTCCTGTCCGGAACAGAGACGGCCGCGGGAGCCGCGGGGGTGTCCGGCAGGGTTCGGGACAGGGATTCCTCGCCCGACGCCTTCAGGAGGGGGGCCTGCCTGCGGCCGCCTCCGGCGGAAGCGAAGGAGAGCACCCGGCTTTCGGCATCGCTGTCAGGAGATTCGGCGGCGGCCCCGGCCCGGGAGGCGGGACTGCAGAGGCCGACGGACAAAAGATCGGCGTCAGCTCCGAAGCGCAGGTTCAGCAGTCCCTGGCGCTCCCAGTAGCGCAGAGACCGGACAACATCCTTTTCCGTGTGATTGAAGCGGTCCGCAAGATCTGAAATGCTGGTGGTCCTGCCGGAACCTTTCATCCTCAACAGGTACAGATAGATCTTGATCTGGGCGTCATTTGCTCTCTCCATGTATTCATCGATAAACAGATTGGAAACAAGGGTCGAATCAGACCCGTTGTCACTGTAGACTGTGAACACGCTTCCTCACCTCCATTCAGTTGTGCAATATCCGGGGTTCTTACTATAACACAAAGGGGAGGGAGGATAAAATGGACAATCTGACGAACTGTCCGGCCGTAAAAAGGGCGTCCGCCGCGGCTGGAAAAATGTGGATAAGGATGAAAATGTGGAAAAGTCGGGAAAAAGCGGCATTTACAAGGCGGGTTTTCCACATGGGAAAACCCGCCTGCAGCAAGTGGATGATGTGGATGATGTTGATAAGTCGGTCAGGAGAGCAGATTTGTCCCGACCTGATCGATATTTCCGGCGCCTATAGTTATCACCAGATCATTCTTTCGGCAATTTGCCAGAAGGTATTTTTCGATCTCCTCAAATGTCGGCAGGAAGACACAGTTCCCGCCCAGGCGGAGGATCTCCTCCCGGAGGTCCTCTGAGCTCACGCCGAGCGTATCGGTCTCCCGGGCGGGATAGATGTCCGCCAGAATGACGAGGTCGGCCTTGGAGAGGGCGCGGGCAAAGCCCTTCAGAAGGGCCTTGGTCCTCGAGTAGGTGTGGGGCTGGAAGACTGCGATGATCCTGTCGTGAGGACAGAAACGCGCAGCACTCAGAGTGGTCTCGATCTCTGTGGGATGGTGGGCGTAATCATCCATGATGGTAAAGCCGTTGCGCTCGCCCCTGTACTGGAAGCGTCGGTCGGCTCCCGTAAAGGCCGCGAGTCCCTTTACTGAGGCCTCCCGGGAAATACCCAGTCTGTCCGCCGCGGCGACGGCCGCGATGGCGTTGCCGATATTATGGACTCCGTGGACGTGCAGAGAGATCCGGGTGCCGGAGCCGTATTCGGCGGGGCCGTGCAGGGTGAAGGAGGGATAACCGGAATCGTCGAAGCTGACATCCGAGGCATAGTAGAGGCCGGGATCAGCGGGCGCCTCCTCAGGGCCGGGGATGCCGGCGCGGAAGGGGATGACGGCGCAGGGGAGCCCCTCGGCGATCTCCTGCCAGTTTTCAATGTCCGCGTTGATGATCAGGGCGCCGTTTTCGGGCAGAAGAGCCGCGAAGCGCCTGAAGGAGCTGCGGATTTCCGCAAGGTCCTTAAAGAAATCCAGATGGTCCTCTTCTATATTTAATATGATGGCGATCTGCGGAAACATGTGAAGGAAGCTGTTGGTGTATTCGCAGGCCTCCGCGACGAAATACCTGTTTCCGCCGACACGGATGTTGCCGCCGATGCTGGGCAGGATCCCTCCGATCGAGAGGGTGGGATCGACGTCCGCTGCCATGAGGATCTCGGAAAGCATGGAGGTGGTCGTCGTCTTGCCGTGTGTACCGCTGACAGCCACGGGAAGCTGGTAGGTTTTCATGAGCTGCCCCAGGAGCTCGGCCCTTGTCATGGAGGGGATGCCCTTTTCCATGACAGCCATATACTCGGGGTTGTCAGGGTGGATGGCGGCGGTAAAGACGACCAGATCGATATCATCCGTGATATTTTCCCTGCGCTGTCCGATCAGGACCCGGATGCCGGATATTTCCAGCTCCCGCGTGATCTCGGAGGCCTGACGGTCGGATCCGGATACGGTGAAGCCCTTGTCGGCCAGGATTCTGGCGAGTCCGCTCATGGAGATGCCACCGATCCCGACGAAAAAAACGTGTAGGGGTTGACGAAAATCAATTTGATACATTTGCTGGTCTCCTGAAAAAAATAATGGGATATGTAAAATCTTTTGTTGCGGCTTTGCTCTTATTCAAGTATCATGTACATCGTTACGGAAATTCGACATGCCGGACTGAATCGGGCAATCACCACAAATGTACACCACCGGCCGGTATTGCGCAAGCCGGAAGCTGGAAATGGTTACAGTTCACGCCCCCTCGAAGGGCGTGAACTTGTAACGCAGCGTTCACCGATAACAAAGCTTCGCATTGTCAATGCGCTGCGACAATGCGAAGCATTGTTGACGCTTGAACGCCGTTCAACTCGGGTTTTTGCGTTGAAATTCACGCAAAAACACCTCGCGTTCGTGGCGGTCTGGACAATGACTGGAAATGCAGTTTGTTAAATTTGTATCGGCAGTTTCATTTCCTCTCACACTGTGTTATAATTTTATTGCGAAAATATTTACGTTATTTTGTGAATATGTTGGCATCCTGACACACTTACTTAAAAAGTCCCGGACTGTGGACGGAATACACGGAAGGAAGGCTTAAGATGATTGTAAAAAAGGAAATGATCGCCATGCTTCTGGCAGGAGGACAGGGCAGCCGGCTCGGCATCCTGACATCCGACGTGGCAAAGCCCGCTGTTTCCTTTGGCGGCAAGTACAGAATTATTGATTTTCCCCTCAGTAACTGCATCAATTCTGGAATCGATACGGTAGGAGTCCTTACTCAATACATGCCGCTCCGTCTTAATGCACATGTGGGAATTGGTATTCCGTGGGACCTGGACAAAAATGTGGGAGGCGTCTCCGTGCTGTCCCCCTACGAAAAGATCCAGAACACAGAATGGTATACAGGAACAGCAAACGCCATTTACCAGAACCTGGCCTATATGGAGAGCTATCATCCCGACTACGTCCTGATCCTGTCCGGGGATCACATTTACAAGATGGACTATGAGGCCATGCTCGAGTCCCACAAGGAGAACGGGGCCGAGGTGACGATCGCCGTCATGCCGGTCTCCATGGAGGAGGCCAGCCGCTTCGGCATCATGATCACCGATGAAGACGGACGGATCACGGATTTCGAGGAGAAGCCGGCCCATCCCCGCAGCAATCTCGCCTCCATGGGAATCTACATCTTTAACTGGAAGACCCTCAAAACGGCCCTGCTGGCCAATAAGGATGAAGAGGGCCTGGATTTCGGCAAACACATCATTCCTTACTGCAGGGAAAAGGGATCACCCCTGTATGCATATGAGTTTAACGGTTACTGGAAAGACGTCGGCACGCTCACATCCTACTGGGAAGCAAATATGGAGCTGATCGACATTGTTCCTGAGTTCAACCTGTACGAAGAGTACTGGAAGATCTATACAAAAAGCACTTCTATCACGCCGGAGTTCTTTGGACCGGACAGCGCGATCGAGCGCACGATCGCCGGCGAAGGGACGGAGATCTACGGAAAGGTTTACAACTCCGTGATCGGGTGCGACGTAACAATCGGAGCAGGAAGCGTTGTCCGTAATTCCATCATTATGAATGGAACGGTCATCGGTGCCGGATGTACCCTCGACAAGGTCATCTGCGCGGAGAATTCGGTCATAGGGGACGGAGCTGTCCTCGGCGAAGGGGAGGAGGTCCCCAACGACACCAGGCCGGATATCTACTGCGCGGGACTGGTCACGATCGGGGAGGATTCCGTCATTCCTGCAGGTGTCCGGATCGGCAAAAATGTCATGATCTCCGGGCACACGACAAAGGGGGACTATCCTGACGGAAGACTTGCCAGTGGACGGACGCTCCAGACTGCGGTCTCTGAGTCGTAGATCGGCCTTTCATTTTGACACACATGATCTGCGGCATATCGATCGCAAACAGGATGCAGCGGGCGGCGGATTCCTGTCTGACAGAGGCGGACGGGGGCAGCGGCTGCCGGAAAGAGCGCATTCTGGCTCAGCAACTTGTGAACAGGACTGTTGCCTGACGGCTTCCTGGGAAAGGCCGTGCGGGGGACAGCGACAACAGTGTAGATTACAGAACTCTCTGAAAGGAGGGAGTTGCGTAAATGAGAGCAATAGGGATTATACTGGCAGGCGGTAACAGCAAACGGTTAAAGGAGTTGTCGACGCAAAGGGCAGTCTGCGCAATGCCTGTGGCAGGAAGCTACAGAAGTATTGACTTCGCGCTCAGCAACATGGAACATTCCCGCATCCAGAAGGTTGCGGTTCTGGCACAGTACAACTCACGAAGCCTGAACGAACATCTTGCATCGTCAAAGTGGTGGAATTTCGGAAGAAAACAGGGAGGGATGTTTCTGTTTACTCCATCCTTTGCGGATGCGGACAGCAACTGGTACAGAGGAACGGCAGACGCAATTGCACAGAATATCAGTTTCCTGAAGACATCACATGAGCCCTACGTGGTCATCGCGTCGGGTGACTGTGTCTACAAGATGGATTACAACAAGGTCCTTTCTTACCATGTAGACAAGAGAGCTGACATCACGGTCGTAGTCAGGGAAATGCCTGAGGACTTCAATGTAGAACGGTACGGTATAGTTCGCATGGATGAAGATGACCGTATTCAGGATTTTATAGAGAAGCCTGTAATTGCGCAGTACCGTACGATCTCATGCGGGATTTATGTGATCCGGAGGAGACTCCTGATCGAGCTGCTCGAAAAGAGCATGGAAGAGAACCGCTATGACTTCGTACAGGACATTCTGATCCGTTACAGGGGGCTGAAGCGGATCTATGGCTACCGGATGGAAGACTACTGGAGCAACATTGCATCTGTTGAGGATTATTACCGGACGAATATGGATTTCCTGAAACCGGAGATCCGCGACTACTTTTTCAGACAGTATCCGGAAGTGCACTCCCGCGCAGCCGATCTTCCGCCGGCAAAGTACAATGTAGGCGTAAAAATACGAAACAGTCTGCTGTCAAGCGGCTGTATCGTCAATGGCACGGTAGAGAATTCTGTACTGTTCCAGCAGGTATATGTTGGTAATAATTGTGTAATTAGGAATTCTTTAATTTTGAATGATGTGTACATCGGAGACAACACTATAATTGAAAACTGCATCGTGGAAAGCGGCGACACCATTCAGGCTAATTCCTGTTACAGAGGTGAAAATGGTATAAAAATCGTGATCGAGAAAGGCGAACGTTATACCATTTAGAAATGGAGAACGCTATGCATGTTACAGACGTAAGAGTGAGAAGGATTGCCAGAGAAGGCAAGATGAGAGCAGTCGTTTCTATCACGATCGATAATGTATTCGTCGTCCACGACATAAAGGTTATTGAAGGTGAAAAGGGCTTGTTCATCGCAATGCCCAGCAAGAAGTCTGCGGACGGAGAGTACAGAGATATCGCGCATCCGATCAATTCCGAGACAAGAAGCATGCTGGAAGAGATCATTTTAAAGAGTTATGAAGAGAGTGCGCTGCAGGACGAGAGCGCAATGCACGAAGAGGATGGGGCTGCAGGACCGACAGCATAGCATTTACAACAGGCACCACTGATTAAACAGATAATAGTATTTCGGGAGGGGGCGTTATGAGCGCCCTCTTCTTTTAGCTGGTAAATAACAGCTTCCAACACAGAAAGGACCACGCCAATGGACAGTTTTTTTATCATCGTCGGGCTGGGCAACCCGGGCCGCAAGTACGACGGATCCCGGCACAATGTCGGCTTCGATGTCATCGATGAGCTGGTGGACCGGTTCAGGATCGGAGGACCGGAGAGGTTCGGCAAATCCATGATCGGAAAGGGCCGGATCGGCAGCAGGAAGGTCATTCTGGTCAAGCCTCTCACCTATATGAACCTGAGCGGAGAAGCTGTGCAGGAGATCGTCCACTATTACAAGGCGGACCCCTCAGCGGACCTGGTGGTCATTTCCGACGATATCGATCTGGAGGCCGGGACCATCCGCATCCGCAAAAAGGGGAGCGCGGGCGGCCACAACGGGCTGAAAAACATCGTTCAGCACCTGGGCACGCAGGATTTTGCCCGGATCCGGATCGGAGTGGGAGCCAAGCCCAACCCTGATTTTGACCTTGCGGATTATGTCCTGGGACATTTTTCGGGGGAGGAAAAAAAGGTGATGGAGGAGGCTGTCTCCAGGGCGGCGGAGGCCGTCGCCTGCATGGCGGAAGAGGGCATGGACCTCGCCATGAACCGCTACAATACGCCCAGAAAGAAAAAAGAAAAGAAAAAGCCCGTGAAAGAGGAGACCGTCCAGAAGGAAGAGACGGCCGGGCAGAGCGCTGCGACATGAGAGGTCAGCATGAATAAAACGCTCGATAGCGTTTTATTCATGCTCGAAGTTTGCGTAGAGGCGCCGCAAACTTCGATGATCCTTCAGAGAAATCGCCTCCGCGATTTCTCTGAAGGGAGTCTTCGCGCAAGGCGCTTCGACATAAGAGGTAAGGATGAACGTTTTTACAGACCCGCTCCGGGAGCTGGAGGCATATAAATACATAAAAGAGAAGCTGGAGCCGGCGGAGGGATCCGTCCCCGGGGGCCGGGAGAGGGGCCGCGGAATCTTCGCGGATTCCTGCTCGGACCCGCAGAAGGCCCACCTCCTCTATACTCTTTGCAGGGAGGAGGACCTCTCTCCCGGTGCCAGGCTCCGCCTGGTGCTGACCTACAGCGACCTGCGGGCCAGGGAACTGGCCCAGGACTGCTCCTTCTACGACAGGAACGTCGCGGTCTTCCCCACCAGAGACCTGATCTTTTATCAGGCGGACCTGCGCGGAAACGAGATCGACAAGGAGAGGCTGCGGTGCCTTCGGCGGATCCTGGAGGGCAAGCCGGTGACAGTGGTCACGACCTTCTCCGCCCTGCTCACGCCCCAGATCCCCCTCAGGGTCCTCAGGGACAATGTGCTCGGGATCGGAAAGAGGGACATTGTCGATCCGGCCGTGATCGCTGACCGCCTGACCGGGATGGGCTATGAAAAGAATTACCAGACCGAGAGGCCGGGCCAGTTCGCGGTCAGGGGCGATATCATCGATATCTTTGATCTGACCCAGGAAAATCCTGTCCGCATCGAGCTCTGGGGAGACGAGGTCGAGACCATCCGCAGCTTTGATGTCCTGAGCCAGCGCTCTGTGGAACAGCTGGAGTACATCCGCATCTTTCCCGCGTCCGAGATGATCCTGGAGGGTCCGCGTCTGTACGACGGCCTGGGCCGGATGAAAAAGGAGATGGACACGGCCGTGAAGAGGTTCAGGGACCAGGGGGACCCCGAGGCTGCCCACCGGCTGGAGTCGGAGATCTCCAGGATCCGGGAGGAGGCCGAGGAGCTCCACGTCTTTACGGGCCTGGAGAGCTTTATCCACTACTTCTATCCCATGACGGAGAGCCTGCTGGACCTCTTCCCCCGGGACCAGACCCTGGTCTTTCTGGATGAACCTCTGAGGATCCTCCAGCACGCCCGCGCCGTGGAGACGGAATTCAGGGAGAGCATGGTCAACAGGGTGCAGAAGGGCTATGTCCTTCCCGGCCAGATGGACCTGATCCGGCCGGCGGCTGAGGTCACGGCGGACCTGGAGACCTACCGGCGCGTCGGAGCAGCTGTGCTGGGCGGGGCCCCGAAAGACCGGGATTTCCGGGTGGAACTGCCGGAGGAGGGGGAAGCGGCCGCCCCTCTGTCCCTGTTTTTCGACGGGACGGCCCAGATGCACGCCAGGGAGGCGTCCCTGTCCGGCCTCAATTATTCCGGCCTGCAGGAGGAGCTGGCCCGCCTGCGCGGAAAAAAGGAGAGGGTGATCATCGTATCGCCCTCCCGCACCAGGGCAAAGAGACTGGCTGAGGACCTGACGGCGGACGGCGTCACGGTCTTTTTCCGCGAGAATACCATGAGGACCCTCAAGCCCGGCGAGATCATGACCTTCGCCGGCAGGATGAGGAAGGGCTTTGCCTATCCGGAGATCGGTTTTACGGTCTTTACGGAATCAGATATTTTCGGAGAGGAAAAAAAGAAGAAAAAGAGGAGCCGCCGCTACGACGGGGGCGAGAGGATCCGGGACTTTTCCGAGCTCAAGGTGGGGGACTACGTGGTCCACGAGCACTACGGGATCGGCATTTACCGGGGAGTGGAAAAGATCGTAGTCGACCATATTGCCAGAGACTACCTCAAGATTGAATACGGCGCCGGCGGCGTCCTCTTCGTCATGCCCACAGACCTCTCGGTCCTGCAGAAGTACGCTGCGGCGGAGGGGGCCAGAAAGCCCAGGCTCAATAAGCTGGGGACCCAGGAGTGGACCCATACCCGCAGCAAAGTCCAGAAGGCAGTGGAGGAGGTGGCCGACGACCTTGTCCAGCTCTACGCCAGGCGCCAGGCCAGGAAGGGCCATGTCTACGGAAAGGACACGGTCTGGCAGAGAGAACTGGAGGAGATGTTCCCCTTTCAGGAGACGGAGGACCAGCTGGCCGCCATCGAGGACACCAAGCGGGACATGGAGAGCGAGAAGATCATGGACCGCCTGATCTGCGGAGACGTCGGATTCGGCAAGACCGAGATCGCGGTCAGGGCCGCCTTCAAGGCGGTCCAGGAGGGGATGCAGGTGGCTGTCCTGGTCCCGACCACGATCCTGGCCCAGCAGCATTACAACACGTTTTCGGAGCGCATGCACAGCTTCCCGGTCATGATCGAGTCCCTGTCCCGCTTCAGGACCTCCAAAGAGCAGAAAAAGGTCGTCGCCGACCTGGAAAAGGGCATGGTGGATATCGTCATCGGCACCCACCGGCTCCTCTCCAAGGATGTGAAGTTCAAAAACCTGGGCCTGCTGATCGTGGACGAGGAGCAGCGCTTCGGAGTCACCCACAAGGAAAAGATCAAACAGATGAAGGAGAACGTGGATGTCCTGACCCTGTCCGCGACTCCCATCCCCCGGACCCTCCACATGAGCATGGTGGGGATCCGCGATATGAGCCTTCTGGAAAAGGCGCCCGGCGACCGCGTCCCCATCCAGACCTATGTCATGGAATACAATGAGGAGATGGTCAGGGAGGCCATCATGCGCGAGCTCTCCAGAAAGGGCCAGGTCTATTACGTCCACAACCGGGTCAACGATATCGCCTCGGCGGCGGCCCAGGTCCAGGCCCTGGTCCCGGAGGCCCGCATCGCCTATGCCCACGGCCAGATGAAGGAGTCCGAGCTGGAGAAGATCATGTATGACTTCGTCAGCGGAGGGATCGACATCCTGGTCTCGACGACCATCATCGAGACCGGCCTGGACATTTCCAACGTCAACACCATCATCATCAGCGACGCCGACAAGATGGGCCTGTCCCAGCTCTACCAGCTCAGGGGCCGGGTCGGCCGGACCGGCCGGACCGCCTTTGCCTTCCTCATGTACCGGCGGGGCCAGATCCTGCGCGAGATCGCCGAAAAACGTCTGGCGGCCATCCGCGAATTCACCGACCTGGGCAGCGGCTACAGGATCGCCATGCGGGACCTGGAGATCCGCGGAGCCGGCAGCATCCTGGGCCGGACCCAGCATGGACACATGCAGGCGGTCGGATACGACCTCTACTGCAAGCTCCTGGAGGGCGCGGTCCGCAAGGCCAGGGGCGAAGAGCCGAAAAAAGAGAAAAACGTCACGGTCAACCTGCTCGCGGACGCTTTTCTCCCGGAAAACTATATCATAAACGAAGAACAGAAGCTGGAGATCTACAAAAAGATCGCCGCGATCGACAGCGCCGCGGACGTCGAGGACGTCCGGGAGGAGCTCATGGACCGCTTCGGGGAGATCCCCCTCCCGGCCCAGAACCTGCTCCGCATCGCCCTGATCCGGTCGGTCGCCTCCCGTCTGGATATCGTCGAGATCACCGGCAGCGGGGGCACCCTGCGCATGATCCCCGACGCCGAGGCTCCCGGGATGAAGATCGAGAATATCCCCCTCCTGGTCAGGCTCTACAGAGGCCGCCTCTCCTTTACGGTCAAGGGCACTCCCCGCTTCCAGCTGACCTACCCCCTGTCCGGCAGCACCATCAAGGACGAGGAGACCCTGCTGCAGGCCGCAGAGGACCTGCTGGTGCATATAGCGAAGATGCTGCG
>ODAI011114339.1_pt1 | contig 18045 bp, 14 predicted proteins | sample 1539321 | NCBI WGS metagenome assembly ODAI01 (sample SAMN02144231, study PRJEB22623) | gut metagenome | biome: sheep rumen | host: Ovis aries | place: New Zealand | reverse complement strand
GTTCATTTGCTTGATACCGCCGGATTAAGAAAAACCGAAGACAAATTAGAAAGCCTTGGGGTGAAACGATCCTTCTCCTCGATTGAAGAAGCGGATTTGGTGGTTCTAGTCCTTGATGAGAAAGAAAAAGAAAGTCCTGAAATCCTTTCTTATATCCGTAATAAAAAGACCATCAAAGTCATTAACAAAGCCGATTTGCTCCCTCATCAAGATAACGGAAAGATCTATGTCTCTGCTTCTAAGGGAGAAATCGAGCCATTAAAAGAAGCCATTTATGATTCCTTCCATCTCGATGAAGACGTTTTCATCACGCCCTCATTATCAAGCCCAAGACAATTGGCTTTGCTTCGAAAAATCGATGAAGATTTAAAGCAAGCGATCGAAGATGCTGAGAATGGCCAAACCGAAGATTTGATCTCGGTGCATTTGCTTCAAGCTTATAACGCCAGCCGTCAATTGCTAGGCGAAGAGCCAACCCAAGATCTAACCGACGAGATTTTCTCTCGTTTCTGTGTGGGGAAATAAAATGAAGATTGATTCCCATTGCCATCTTAATGACGAAGCGCTTCTCCCTGAGATAGAAGCGATCCTTTCTTCTGCGAAAAAAGAAGGCGTAGGAGCATTTCTGGTTATCGGATGGGATTACGAAAGCTCCAAGAAAGCGGTCGAAATAGCCCAAAAATACCCCTGCTGCTTTGCCGCGGTTGGCTTCCAACCTGAAAACATCGAAGGCGCATCCATCCAAGAGCTTTCGAAAATCGAAGAGCTTGCCAAAGAAGACAAAGTCATCGCGATTGGAGAAATCGGGCTCGATTATCATTGGTATAAAGAAGAAAAAGACCGTCAAAACCAAAAAGAATGGTTCATCGCCCAAATCGAATTGGCCAACCGCCTTTCTCTTCCTATATCTATACACGCGCGCGAGGCTAGCGGAGATGTTTTGGGTTTGCTTTCTAAGCATCCCGTTTCTAAAAAAGGAGTCCTCCATTGCTATTCCGGATCCAAAGAAACGATGCGTGAACTTGAGAAATTAGGTTTCTATATTGGCTTCGATGGCCCGATTACTTTCAAAAATGCGGTTCAACCTAAAGAGTGTGTGCAAGATGTTTCTTTTGATCGTTTGTTATTGGAAACCGATAGCCCATATTTAAGCCCGGTCCCCTACCGCGGGAAACGGAATGAACCTGCCTATATTTCCGAGATCTATCAACAAACTGCTTTGCTACGAAACATTGATGGCCAAGACCTTGAAAAACAGGTTCAAGCGAATTTCGAACGATTGTTTCGCGTGAAACTATGAATCGAATCGAACTTCCATATGTGATTGTTGTCGAAGGGACGACCGATCAAGCGTTAATCGCTTCTTTTTGCCAATGTGAAATCGTGACGACGAATGGTTCGGAAGTTTCGCGTGAAACTATTGATTATCTTAAAAAGATAAGAAAGACAAAAGATATCGTGGTTTTAACTGATCCCGATAGTCCGGGAAAACGCATCCGTGACATCTTAGATCAAGAAATCCCTGGTCTGCTTCATGCTTATATTCCCAAAGAAAAAGCCATCAAGAAAAAGAAGGTCGGCGTAGCTGAATCGGATAAGGAAACCATCCTCGAGGCTCTATCTCATCTAATCCCTTCTTCGACGAGCCAAAACAAAGGCAATCTGACCATGAACGATCTTTTTGAATGTGGCTTAACTGGAAGAAGCGATTCCTCGGCAAACCGCGAATCTTTGATGAAACGATTGCATCTAGGACATGGAAACGCGAAAACGTTATTAAAAAGGCTTAATGCCTTAGGATATGATAGAAAGAAATTGGAGGAAGCTTTGGATGGACGAGAATAAATATTTCGAAAATATCGCCCAATACCGTCTTCTAGCCAAAAAAGAAGTCGGGCAGAATTTCCTCATTTCTTCTGCGGCTTCCAAACGCATTGTCGATTTGCTTGATATCCAAAAAGGCGAAAAGGTTCTTGAAATCGGCTCTGGAGCCGGATCTTTAAGCTATTTCTTGGCCCAAAGCGAAGGCGATGTTGATCTTATTGATATCGACGAAGGCCTTTTGACCAAATTGGAACAGGATTTCGCTGAAATAGAACACGTCCATCCTCAATATGGCAACGCGATGAAATGGGATTATTCTTCTTATGACAAAATCGTTGGGAATTTGCCTTATTACATTACTTCGGGGATCATCGAAAAAGTCATTTTGGGCGCGAAGAAAGCCAAAACCTTCGTGTTCATGATCCAAAAAGAAGCAGCCGAGCGCATTTTGGCCAAGCCAGGAAGCAAAGACTATTCCCCGTTAAACGTTTTGCTTTCCTTAAGCGGAGAATTGAAATCTTGTTTCTTTGTTCCCCGTTCTTGCTTTGCTCCCGCGCCCCACGTCGATTCCTCGGTTTTGAAATATGTTTTCTCTCCTTACGAAGAGAAAATCGGAGATATTTATCGCCTATGCATCGCTTGCTTCAAAGAAAGAAGGAAGACGATTCTTAACAATTTGAAAGCTTGCCGTGGCAAAGAAAAAGCCGAAAAAGCCTTAGCTTTGGCCTCGATCGATCCTAAACTTCGCCCAGAGCAGCTCTCTCCCCAAGATTTTTCTAGTCTCGCACGCGCTCTCGATGCGTTAGAATAATCCCGCTATGATTTTCAAATCACACGCCAAAATCAATCTCTCCCTCTCCATCAAAGGAACTAGAGAAGACGGATACCATGATTTGGAGATGGTCAATCTCCCATTGGATTTGCACGATATCATCGAATTGACTCCGCTTCCTAGTGGGCTCGATACTTGCGTCGTCTGCGACGATCTTCGCCTTGCTGGCTTGAAAGATAACCTTTGCAAAAAGGCTTTTGATGCGATGAAAAAGGAATATGGATTTGATGAGACGTTCCGTATCCATATCCATAAAGAAATCCCTTTTGCTGCCGGGTTGGGGGGAGGATCTTCCAATGCCGCGGCCGTGATGCTTGCTTTGAATAAAATCTTAAAGCTTGGAGCTACCAAGGAAGATTTATATCGCATTGGACTTAGTTTGGGTGCTGATGTTCCTTTCTTTTTTGAGAACAAACCTTGTTTGGTCACTGGGTTAGGCGAAATTACCGAGCCCATCAGCGTATCCAAATCTTATTTATGCTTAATCGTAAAACCGGAAGAAGGGTTAAGAACGAAAGATGTCTTCGCCCTTTCGGATAAATATCCTCGGAGAGAAATTCATACCTCCGATGTCTTAAAAGGATTGGCTACGGGCAATGATTTCCTCATCCAAAAATCACTTGGAAATGATTTGATGGCTCCCGCGGAAGAATTGCTTCCCGTCATTGGAGAAATTTATTCCTCTTTGGTCAAAGATGGCTTTGAAATTGTCTCGATGTCTGGATCTGGGTCTTCCTTGTTTGCGTTGACCACCAACGTTAGATTATTTAAAGAAGCCGCCCACCGCTACGAAAAAAGAGGGTATATTGTTTGCCCAACCAAGATCATTCATTAAGGAGAATCGCGATGAATCGTTACGCCGTAATCATGGCCGCGGGAAAAGGAACCCGCATGAAAAGCTTACGGGAAGATATGTCGAAAGTATCGTTCCCCGTTTTAGGCCGCCCAATGGTTGCTTATGTCTTGAAAGCATTAGAATCGGTCAATCCTAATAAAATCGTGACGATCGTTGGTTTTGGTGGAGAAATGACCAAATCCATTGTCTCTTCTTCTAGCGAAGTCGTTTGGCAAAAAGAGCAAAAAGGAACCGGCCACGCCGTGATGATGGCCTCTCCGATTTTAGAAAAAGAAAAAGGCCAGACGATCATCTGCTGCGGGGATACTCCCTTATTAAAGGGAGAAACCCTCCAAAAGATGTTTGCCTTCCACGAAGAAAACCATAATGACCTCACCGTCATGACGGCTTTGCTTGATGATCCTACTGGATATGGCCGCATCGTCAAAAAAGATGGACGTGTCATCAAAATTATCGAGCAAAAAGACGCAACCGAAGAAGAAAAAGCCATCAAAGAGATCAATGCAGGCGTTTATATTTTCGATAACGAGACCTTATTTGCCGATTTGAAGAAACTTACTCCAAACAATGCCCAGGGCGAATATTATTTGACGGATGTGATTTCGATGTTCGTCAAAGAAGGGAAGAAAGTTGATTCCTTTATCGTCGACGATGTCGATGAGACGATGGGCGTCAACGATCGTTATCAATTGAGTATCGCCGCCAAAATCATGCAAGAACGGATCAATTCCCATTGGACGAAAGAAGGCGTTTCTATCGAAGATAGTGCTTCTACCTATATCGGTCCTGATGTGAAAATCGGCCAAGATACTATCATCAAACCCAATACCTCGATTCTTGGCCATTCCGAAATCGGAGAAACCAATATTCTTGGCCCTGATCTTCAACTAGAAGACGTGAAGATGGGTAGCCGTAACCAGTTCCGGAACTCGGTTATCATCGCGTCTACATTTGGAGATGATCTTGTCGGCGGTCCATATTTATATATCGATCACGACGAAGAAAAATAAAAAACAAAGATTGAAAAAACGCCCTGTCACCGAAGCGACAAGGCGTTTTCGTTTATGCCGATTTATTTCTTGGCTTCACGTTCGCGCATGATGGAAGCTTGCGCAGCAGCAAGGCGGGCAAGCGGGACGCGATAAGGCGAGCAAGAGACGTAATCGAGGCCAACGCGATCATAGAACATGATCGAAGCGGGATCGCCACCGGTTTCGCCGCAGACACCGATGAGGAGGTCTGGACGAGCGGCACGGCCACGTTCGACAGCGATCTTCACCAATTCGCCGACGCCTTCGACGTCGATGGTTTGGAACGGATCGAATTCGTAGATCTTGCGGTCATAGTAGTAGGGGAGGAATTGACCGGAGTCATCACGGGAGAAGCCCATGGTGAGCTGGGTGAGGTCGTTAGTTCCGAAGGAGAAGAATTCGGCTTCTTTGGCCAAATCCCCAGCGCGGAGAGCGCCCCGAGGAACTTCGATCATCGTGCCAACATGGTAGACGAGCTTCTTGCCCTCTTTTGCCATTTCGTCTTCGACGGCGGCAACGACGGTTTTCTTCGCCCACATGTATTCTTTATATTCGCCAGCAAGCGGGATCATGATTTCGGGTTCGACATCATGTCCGAGTTCTTTGGAGGCCTTGATCGCGGCTTGGATGATCGCGCGAGCAAGCATCGCATAGATTTCCGGATAGGCGACGCAGAGGCGGATGCCGCGGAAGCCCATCATCGGGTTGGCTTGGTGAAGCTGATTGATGCGATCTTTGACTTTTTGTTCCGAAACATTGAGTTTGGAAGCGATGTCTTTGATGTTCTTCTCGTCCGTGATTTCCGGGAGGAATTCGTGAAGCGGCGGATCGAGGAGACGGATATTAACCATCGAATCGGGGTTAGCCATATACATCTCATAGAAATCACCGACCATGAAGGGGCGGATTCTTTCCAAAGCGGCTTCGCGTTGTTCGGTGGTGTCGGAAAGGATCATCGAACGCATATTGAGGATGCGGTCATCGGCAAAGAACATACGTTCGGTGCGGCATAGACCGATGCCTTCAGCAGAGAAGCGAAGGGCATTTTTGGCATCTTCGGGGGTGTTGCAGTTGGCGCGGACTTTCAAGCGGCGATATTTATCGGCCCATCCCATAAGACGTCCGAAGTCGCCTCCGAGGTCGGCCGGAACCATCTTGATGGCTCCTTCATAGACTAAGCCAGTGCTGCCGTTAACGGAGATGATGTCGCCTTCTTTGAAGACGCGATCGCCGACTTTGAGGGTCTTGGCTTCTTCGTTAACAACGATTTCGGTAGCGCCAGCAACGCAACATTTGCCCATAGAACGAGCAACGACAGCGGCGTGAGAGGTCATACCTCCGCGAGCGGTGAGGATCGCTTCAGAATTGACCATACCGATGATGTCTTCCGGAGAAGTTTCGGAACGGACGAGGACGACTTTCTTGCCGGCATCATGCCATTCTTTGCATTCTTCTGCGGTGAAGACGATGGCACCAGTGCCAGCTCCAGGAGAAGCAGGGAGGCCATGAATAACGGGTTCATGAGCCTTGAGGTCTTTTTCATCAAAGGTCGGGTGGAGCAAGTCATTGAGTTGCTTCGGTTCGACGCGAAGGACGGCTTCTTTTTCATCGATGAGGCCTTCATCAACGAGATCGCAAGCGATCTTCAAAGCAGCGCGAGCGGTTCGTTTGCCATTGCGGGCTTGCAAGAAATAGAGGGTGCCTTTTTCGATGGTGTATTCCATATCTTGCATATCGTGGAAGTAATTTTCCATGCGATTGATGGTGGCCATGAATTCTTTGTAGACTTCCGGCATACGCTTGGCGAGCTCGTCGATATGAAGCGGCGTACGAACGCCAGCGACGACGTCTTCCCCTTGCGCGTTGGGAAGGAATTCGGCGTAGATCTTCTTTTCGCCGGTGCCAGGGTCACGAGAGAAAGCGACACCAGTGCCGGAATCTTCACCCATGTTGCCGAAGACCATCGATTGGACGTTGACGGCGGTGCCCCATTCATAGGGGATGCCATTCATCTGACGATAGACGTTGGCGCGGGGGTTGTCCCAACTGCGGAAAACGGCCGCGACCGCTTCCTTAAGTTGAACATAAGGATCGGAGGGGAAGTCTTCACCGAAGACCTTTTTGTAATAGGCTTTGTATTCGCTAACGAGGCCTTTGAGTTGTTCCGTGGTGACTTCGGTATCGAGTTTGTAGCCATTCTTTTCCTTGAGTTCATCAAGCATGGCGTCCATATCGGTACGCGGATGGCCTTTGGCGATGTTGGTGAACATCAAGATGAAGCGGCGATAGGAATCCCAGGCAAAGCGATCGTTGCCGGCGAATTTCGCGAGCTTCTCGACAACCACGTCGTTGAGGCCGAGGTTGAGGATGGTATCCATCATGCCAGGCATAGAGGTCCTAGCACCAGAACGGACGGAGACGAGTAAGGGCATGACCCCTTCTTTTTCGCCACCGAAGGATTTGTTGTTCTTGGTTTCAATATCGTGGATGTGGGCCACGATGTCATTCCACACGTAATCGGGAATTTGTTTTCCGCTCTCGTAATAGAGCGTGCAAGCTTCGGTGGAGATGGTGAATCCGGCGGGGATGTTGACTCCTGCGGCGGTCATCTCGGCAAGACCGAAGCCTTTTCCGCCAAGGATGTCCTTGCCCAATTTCGCTTCATGGGCTTCCTTGAAGGAATAGACGTATTTCTTATCTGCCATTTTTTCCTCCTAATGACAATGGGGCTATTGCCCAACGGGAAAATTCTATCACAATGAGCCTTGTTCTAAGAACAAGAATTTATCGGATTGCCAAAAAAGTGTTGAGAAAAAAGAAAACGCGCCACTCGGCGCGCCTTCTTCCTTGGTTATTTGTTGATTTTGTAGATGGGCTCTTTGCCCTCTTTTTCCATAACGGCCAACCAGAAGCAACGCATCATCATATGGATGAAAACCATATGCATGTCCTCGGTCAATTGCATATCCATGACGGGAGCGTGCAGGTGATAATCGCTTAAGGGATAAAGCTTTCCGCCATCATAACCCGTCATCCCGATGACCTTCGCTCCAACTTTTTTGGCATAGGTCACGGCTTTGATAATGTTTTTGCTATTGCCTGAACCAGAAATGGCAAGAACGATATCGTCGCGTTTGAGTTTGTTCTCAAGCTGATAATAAAAAACGTCTTCAAAAGCCATGTCGTTTGCAACGGCCATCAAAGTGGGCAAATTGTCATTAAGGCAAATGAGGTTGAAACGCTTTTCGACTTCGGAGCAGACACCTTTGTTGAAATCGCAGACCATGTGGGAAGCAGCAGAAGAAGAGCCACCATTGCCAAAAACATAAATGGTCTTTCCCTTTTCATAGGCATCGAAAAGGAATTCCATCGTCTCTTCGATTTGCTTGCGGTCTAACGCGTCGATGACTTCTTTTTCCCTTTGATAATAAAGGTCCATTTTTTCGCGGAAGTTCATGATCATTTCTCCTTTTCGCCTAAGATTATATCAACCGCCTCTTCCAAGGTCTTGCAGATATAATCTGGTTTGGCGTTTTCGTATTTTTTGCTTGGCCGAGGATCGCCCGTGGTAAGCAAAATCGTTTTGCATCCGGCATTGATCCCGGTCATGACGTCTTGAAGCGTATCTCCTACCATCCAAGAGGAAGCGAAATCGATGTTATATTTTGCTTTTGCTTTTAAAAGCATCCCGATATTTGGTTTGCGGCAGTTGCAGTGGATCTTGTATTCAACCCGTTCCCCCGGGAAGCCTTTGTCTGGATGGTGAGGGCAAAAATAGAGATCATCGAGATAGGCGCCGTCATTGCCTAATCCGACTTCTAATTTGCCATGGATTTGGTCGAGGGTCTCTAAATCTGCTTCCCCTCGAGCGATGATGGGTTGGTTCGTGACGCAGATGGCTAAATAGGGAGAACGATTTAATCGGGCGATGGCTTTTCCTGCATAGGGGAATAGCTCTAATTTGTCGGGCGTTGTCACGAAATCGCCGAATCGATTGATTGTTCCATCGCGGTCTAAGAAGACGCAGCGTTGGGGTCGAGATAGATTTTTGGCAAAGACGACCCCGCTATTAATGTCGGCATTGACGGATTCATAACGGTCAGGGGTTCCGCAGTCTTTGACGTATTCGGAGGAGCGATAAGCATAAACTCCTCCTAACATCAATGTTGGTGAAAGCAAATCTCTTTCGAAATCTAGCTTCATCGGTCGATCCATTTCAGAAAAAGTGGATAACAATTCTTTGGAAACAACATAGATTCCGGCGTTGGTCAAATTGCGATAAAAGAAGTCACGTGTCTCTTTCTTTGGGAAAATGCGGAGCACTTTGCCCTGAGCATCCGCCCACAAAATATCCGAATCGTAGGGGTGGCTATTGGGGTGGGCAAAAGTCGTGATGATCGATTTCTTTTTCTTATGAAAAGCAACCATCTTTTTGAAATCGATATCGAGCATCAAATCGCCAAAGCAGAGGATGAAATCTTCGTGGAATTTTTTTGATGCGTAATACAAAGCTCCGCCGGTTCCTAACGGCTCATTTTCTTCAATATAAGAAATATGCGCGTGGAATTTGTCCCCATCGCCGAAATAGTTTTGGATGACTTCTTTTCCTGGCCCAACGACAAGGAAGATGTCTTCTACGCCATCGCGGACAAGGTTTTCAATTTGCCACTGCAAAATTGGCTTTCCGCCGACAGAAACCATCGGCTTAGGAAGATCGCCAGTGATGTTTTTTAGTCGCGTCCCGGCTCCGCCGGCTTGAATTAAGGCAATCATATCAACCTACGAAAATAATGGATGATCCTGAATTATCGAGTTCAAAAGGCATTTCCGTCAGATCACTTAAAGCCTTCCTGACGTTAGTTTTGGTTTCTTCGCTTGGAACGTAGAATAGCAAGAATCCTCCGCCTCCAGCGCCAAGCAATTTGCCTCCGGTGGCTCCAGCTTTGATAGCCGCTTCATAATAAGAATCGATGACGGGGCTCGTGATTTTGGAGGCGAGATCCCGTTTGATTTGCCACGATTGATGAAGGATTGGCCCGAGGGCGTCTACATCGTTATTTTCAAAATGTTTTTTGAGTTCACGAGTGAGTTCACAAAGCTTCTTCGTTCCCTCGATTTTATCATGCACGGTAGCGATGTTTTTGCTTTGTTCAGACAAAATGACGTTCGCATCGTGGGCTTTGCCCGTATAAAACATCATCAAAGAATCTTCTAGTTTGCGGTAAGAAGATTGGGCCATGATGATGGGTTCGACTTTGACGAATCCATCGGGCTGGAATTCGTAATAACGAAGACCCCCATAAGCGGCAGCGAATTGATCTTGCTTGCCGATGGGATTTCCTAATTTTTCAATTTCGACTTCGCAGGCTTCTTTGGCAAGTTTATAGGAAGAAACGCTTTTTCCTTCGTAAGCATACAAAAGGCGAAGCAAAGCAACCGTGAAGGAGGAAGAAGATCCCAATCCAGTTCCGGCAGGGATATCGGCCATCGAGGTAATCTCGATTCCTTTCGTTCCGAAATCTTTCAAAACCGTGCGGAAAATGCGGTGCTCGATTTCATCGGGATTTTCGACGACTTCGGTTTTGGAATATTTCAAAGTGATCGAGTCTTTGTTAAAAGCCTGGTGAATGGCCAAATAAACGTATTTGCGGATGGAAGTAGAGAGGACACATCCTCCATATTTTTCATAAAAAGAGGGGATATCGCTTCCTCCTCCGCAAAAGGAAACGCGGAACGGAGCTCGGGAAATGATCATGTTTTTCTCCTTTTGCAAGCGGTGCTATTTTAGGCCGAAAGTTGCTTATAAGCAACGCCATCGGAAAAAAACCGATTTCTCTTTCTCCCTTTCTTTGGGGTATTATTTTCCTGTGCTGCGAGGCGTTATTATGGACTCTCCTCTAATTTTGACCTTTGATTTCGGAACCCAATCGGTCAGGGCTGCTATTTTTGATCGGGAAGGCAATATGCTTGCCTGCGAAAAGAAGCCTTATGAACCCGCTTATGTTTCGCCTAAGCCCGGGTATGCCGAGCAAGACCCTTCTTATTATTTTGATTGCCTATGCTTAGCCAGCAACGCGTTAGCCAAAAACCATAGCGATCTTCTTAAAAAAATAAAAGGAATCACGATGACGTGTTTCCGCGATTCTGCCGTTTTGCTAGATGAAAAATGCAACGTCATTCGTCCGATGATTCTTTGGTTAGATCAGCGTTACGCAAAATGTGAAGAGAAGCTTCCTTTCTTTTCGCGTTTCTTGTTTGCTTTGGTTGGAAAAAGTGCCACGATCGACGCCAACCGTCGCCGCACGATGGCGAATTGGATCAAAGAAAACGAACCTGAAAATTGGAAGCGCTGCGATAAATACGTTTCTTTATCCACTTATTTCATCTATCGCCTTACGGGCCAATTAAAAGATTCGCCTTCTGATTTCACGGGGCATTATCCGCTCGATTATCAAAAGAAGGCTTGGTATAAAAAGCCAGAAACCCATTTGCAGGGTCAAGTCTTTTCTTTGAAAAAAAATCAACTTCCCGAACTTGTTCCAGAAGGAACGCTTCTAGGAGAAATCAGTGAAGAAGCGTCTCGCTTAACTGGTATCCCTGCTGGCATAAAAATGTATGCAGCCGGGTCGGATAAATCCTGCGAGACCTTAGGTTGTGGCGTCATCAACGAATCCATGGCTTCGATTTCTCTTGGCACGGCATGCTCAATTGAAACCACATCCAAAAAATTCGTTCATCCCTTCCCTTTCTTGCCGTCTTATCCAAGCGTATTGGCGGATCGATATAACCTCGATTTCCAAATTTATCGCGGTTATTGGATGATCAACTGGTTCCTAAAGGAATTCGGGGCGATGAACATCGAAGATTTGGTCGTCTCTGATCCAAACCCCGAAGAATATAACAAAAAGCTTTTCTCTATCCCTCCAGGAAGCGACGGGGTCATGGTTCAGCCTTATTGGGGCTCCCAACTTGATAAACCCGAAGTCAAAGGTACGATCACGGGCTTTTCGGATACGACGACAAAAGAACACGTTTACAAAGCCATCATTGAAGGCATCTCTTATGAGATGAGAGAGGTCAGCGAGTCTTTTGAGAAGAAATTAAAGACCACGTTCAAGGAAATTCGCATCGCGGGTGGAGGTTCCCGTTCGGATGAAATTTGCCAAATCACCGCTGATATTTTTGGTAAGCCTGTGGTTCGTGTTCAGACAAACGAAACCGCCTCTTTGGGTGCGGCAATGTCCGGCTTCCTTTCTATTGGAGAATTCCATACCCCCGAAGAAGCCGTTAAAGCGATGGTTCGCGTAACCGATCGCTTCGAGCCAAACGAAGAAAATCATCGCATTTACCAAGACTATTTCGAAAACGGTTATAAAAAAATGTATCCCAAATTAAAAGGGATACTTCGTTTCTTGCATAAGAAAACGGCCCGTTAATTTTGGGGCCGTTTCGAGAGCATATTAACGAGGACGTCGGAGGAGACGACCTTTGCACGTGCCCCTTCTTTTCCTTTCCTCCGAATGCCTTCAATGATCATATCGCGGAAAGCTAAAGCGATTTCATCAGGGTCACCGGAGATGACTGCGTCTGCTTGCTGGCCTTCTTTGACCATCGTGACGAGAGCCGGGACGGGGTTATAGGCATCCATGGCCTTCCTATCTTCGGCAGAGAGAGTTTCTTGTTCGTCTGCACTAGAGACGATGCGAAGGACGTAATAATCCTTTTCGCTTGCCTTCATGACCCGTTCGGCATAATTTCCGAAGACACGGATCCCTTTAATTCCACCTGCATCAAGAGCTTCCTTGACGGGAGGAAGGCTGGAACTTTTCAAAATAATTTCATCCAAAACGGCACGGAAGACGATCGGTTTTGATTTGAAATAATGGTAGAAAAGCCCATGAGAGCATTTTGCGGCTTTGGTGATGTCGTCGATCGTGGCATCATCATAGCCCCTGACGGCAAAGACGCGAAGTGCATGGGAAAGCAATTTGGCGCGTCTGGCATCACGAATTATTTTATTTTGACTTGGGGTTCTTGGCATGCCTCATATAATGGACCTTTGCCAAAAAGTGTCAAGAGGTTGATTGACGAAACTAAAGACATTAATTCGAGTTTTTAATTAACTTTGTTTTTTCTGCGTTTTAATAGGAATAAGGTTACGAGCAAAACCGCGACTAAAGCCACCCCGCCTATTAAGAATTGCCACCACTGATTGGTTGCATTATTCGTATAGACAACATACATGTCGTTATTTAAAAACATAGAAACTAAAGAACCAATTACGAAACCAAAGACAACGACGAATGTGGCGTGGCGTTTTTTCTCTAAGAGTTTTTTCATCGCACTCGAAGTAATTAGGAAACCAAGAAGAATCCCAACTAGCAAAGCAACGATCAAAATAAATTGACCCCAAAAAACCGGTTTGTTATTGACATTATGAAAGATAGAGGAGTGGATGATGTTTCCATTGCTATCTCTATCGGATAAGAATAGCCCAACGACGGGGTTATAAAGTCCGAAAATGAATAAGACCATCGAACCGGAGATGCCAGGGATCAAACATGCCACGGCAGCCACGAACCCAACTGCGACAACAACGGCATAAATCCAAGGGGCGTCAAAAGGAGAATCAAAGGCAGGAACAAAATTGAGATTGATATTGATGACACCGGCCGCGGACAAAAAGGAAACCAAACCGATAGCGGCCGCTAAGACAAATCCAACACCCGCCAAAATGAAGTCTGTTTTCTTCAAAGGCTCCTTTTTGATTTCTTGAATTATGATGGACGTGCCTGCAATAACGAACCCAGCGAGCGCGCAAATAATAGGAAAAGGCGCATAGGGGTAAACAATCTTTTTCCAAAAGATAAGCAGGGCAACCGCGGAAACAAGACAACCCAAAGCAATGGGAAGCAGCATCAAAAAGCTGCGACCGAATTTACGCCTTAGCCCAGCGATTGATTCGATTAATTTGTCATAGACATCGACGATAATTCCTACCGTTCCGACCGAAACACCAGGAAGAATTCCGGTGCCAAGGGCTGCTCCTTTGGCTGCATCGATGAACCAATTCTTTGCTTTCATGGTTCAAAGTATATCCTTTTTTCCTCTCCCTTGTGTTACTATTCTTTCGCTATGCGAACCGTAATTCTTTATCAATCTTCTACCGGCTCTACCAAACAATATGCCGAGGACATTGCCAATTCCGTTGGCGGTTTTGCTCTTCCTTTGAAGCGGGCAAAATGGAAACAAATCATCCGTGATTTTGATACCGTCATCTACGGTGGCTGGGTTATGGGAGGCAATATCCAAGGTATCAACGATTTCTTCCAGCACTATGAAGATATCAAAGACAAAAACGTTATTATCTTTTCCGTTGGTATGGCGATTCCTTCTAAAGAAGGACGCGATTCTTTAATCGAACAAAATTATCTTTATCCCTACCACGTTCGTTTCTATCAGCTTCAAGGGTCGTTCGATTTTTCCAAATTGAATTTCTTCCATCGTTTGATGATGAAAAATTCCATCCGCGCGACCCTCGCTGATCCAAACACGAACGACTCAACCAAACAGATGATGGCGTCTATTGAGACCACGCCTCTTGAATATTACGACAAGGAAGGCGTTGCCAAGATTATCTCTGTTCTTGAAAAGCTATCTGCTATTCCTCTTGAGGAAGAAAAATGAAATTGATTGTTGGGTTAGGCAATCCAGGCAAACAATACGAAGGCACTCGCCACAACATGGGCTTTATGGTTTTGGACCGTTTTGCTGAAATGGCTGGCGTTGATTTTGATCATTCCCAATTCAAAGGGGTCTATGGCATTTGCAGAAGACCTGAATTTGGAGAACCCGTTATTTTGGCCAAACCTGAAACCTTCATGAACCTTTCTGGAGAATTCATCCGCCCATTGATGGATTATTTCAAAATACCGGAAGAGAACCTGATCGTTGTTTATGACGACATGGCAATTCCCGAAGGCAAAATTCGTCTTCGTCCTAGCGGATCTAGCGGAGCCCATAACGGGATGAGAAATATCATCCAGCATTTGGGCAATGAAGATTTCAAACGCATCCGCATCGGGATTGGCGAGCCCACAAGCACTGGGATCGATTGGGTTCTAACTAAGCCCAGCAAAGAGTCCGCGCCTCTAATTGAAGAAGCTATTGATCAAGCGTCAAAGGCTATCCGCGACGCCTTGCTCCATGGCTTTGAATATGCGATGAACCATTATAACTAGGAGGGCGTTTTGAAGACCTTATTCGACGTTATCAAAAACCTTGATTTGACCTCCCCCCTCTTGGCGAAAAAGGGGTCTTTCGTCGTTGAAGAAACGTTAGGAACAGGCCTATTGTTCGCCACCGAATTTAAAGCAAATCCTGATGATTACGCTATCGTTGCTAGCAACCAATATTCTGCCCAAAGGCTTTATGAATTCCTCCTTAATTTTCTAGAGGAAGAAGACGTTGTTTTCTTTCCAAACGATGAACTTTTGCGGGCGGATTCCCTTGCTTCTAGCCGCGAATTGTTAGCCCAGCGTTTATATGCGTTAGGAGAATTGCAAAAACCCCGCAAAAAGATTCTTGTTACTCATCCTTCTGCCATATTGCGTTTCTTGCCAAATCCTGCGCGATTTGCTGAGGAAACCATTCATATTAAGGTTGGAGAAACCTACAATTTGTCGCAATTGAAGCAGATCCTTTCTTCGATTGGATACGAAGCCCAAAACAAAATCGAACATTCTTTGCAATTCGCCTCTCGTGGCGACATCTTAGACATCTATTCCGTTTCTTATCTCCATCCCTTGCGAATTGAATTTTTCGGGGATGAGGTGGAATCGATTCGAACCTTTGATTTGTCTTCTCAAGAATCGAAAGATCAACTCAAAGAATGTGTCATCCTCCCGGCTAGCGATATCTTCTTGAATGATGATGAATTATCCGATTTCGCGGTAAGAGCAAAAGCCAATCTCCTTGAAAGCCAAAAAGAGCTTCCGGAAGATGTGGGAAAACTTTTAAGCGAGCACCTTGGTGAAGATCTTGAAGAGTTCGTTTATCACAACTACAAATCCTCTCTTTACAAATATTACGGATTCGCATTGGGGAAGGCCTTTTCCGTCTTGAATTATTTCTCCCCAAAAGCGGTCTATATCACCAATCAAGAACAATTTGTCTCTTCTTGCACTTCTTTGAAAAACGAGGCCCACGAATATTTTGGAGAGCTCTTCTATAAAGCAAGAGCCATCACCGGATTAAAGCAATATATGGAAGAGGGAGATGCCTTGCACGGCCAACGCGTCATCTATTCCAAACAATTCGCGACGAAATCCGATGACCGCATCTTCTCCGTTCATAAAATATCCGCCGCTGGGAAAAGCATCGCATCCATTGCCCCGACGATTCAAAGTTATTTATCGACCTGTAAAAAGGTTATCCTCGCCCTTCCTGATCCACGGCAAAGGAATACCGTTGAAGGGTTCTTGGAAGATTTGAAACTTCCGTTTGAAACCGTTAAAGGCTTTGATATTCCAAAAGGAAACCTAGCTTTTTCTGAAGTTAGTTTGTCGGAAGGCTTTGAAATACCAGAAACAGGAATCGCCTATCTTTCTTCAAGCGATCTTTTCGGAAACAAAGGCTTATCTTCGCGCTTCACATCACGATTTAAGGATGCAACGATTCTTCGTTCTTATGAAGACCTGAAACCCGGCGACTACGTTGTCCATGAATATAACGGCATCGGTCAATTTTTGGACATTAAAACCATTTTGGTCGATGGCGTGCATCGAGATTTCCTCCACGTTGCCTATGCTGGGAACGAATATCTCTATATCCCTTTAGAGCAATTCCGTCTTGTTAGAAAATATGCGGGAAGAGAAGGCGCGACCCCAAAACTTTCTCATTTGTCCACGGGCGAATGGAGTAAGAGAAAAGCCAAAATCAAAGAACGCATTAACGAATTGGCCGATCGTTTGATCGCATTATATGGAGACCGAACTAAGTTAGAGGGATGTGCTTTCCCGCCTGATGACGAATTGCAGTTCCAATTCGAAAACGAATTTCCCCATCCTTTGACTCCGGATCAAGAAAAAGCCGTTGCTGAGATTAAAGCCGATATGGAAAAGCCGGAAATCATGGACCGCCTTTTGTGTGGTGACGTCGGTTTCGGTAAAACCGAAGTGGCTTTCCGCGCCGCCTTTAAAGCCATATCTTCCGGGAAACAAGTTGCCATATTGTGCCCAACCACCTTGCTAGCAAGGCAACATTATGAAGTTGCTACCGATCGCTTCGCTGGCTATGGCGTGAAAATGGCCCTATTGTCACGTCTAGTTCCTGATAAAGAACAAAACAAAGCAATCGAAGGAATCGCGTCTGGATCAATCCATATGGTCATCGGCACCCAACGCCTTTTATCAAAAGAAATCGAATTCAAGGACTTGGGTCTATTGAACGTGGATGAAGAACAGCGTTTTGGCGTCGAGCAAAAAGAACGAATCAAAGAAATGAAGCGGAACGTGGATGTATTAACGCTTTCCGCAACACCCATTCCAAGGACGCTTCAAATGTCTTTGGTTGGCATTCGTCCACTTTCAGAAATCAATACGGCTCCATCTTCGCGTATGCCGATTCAGACTTACGTAACCCCTTTTAAAGAAGATGTGGTTGTCGAGCTCATCCAACGCGAATTGGCCCGAAAAGGACAGGTGTTCTATGTCCATAACAAAGTTGCGACGATTTATAACCGAGCTGCGAAACTTGCTAGAGCGGTGCCTTCGGCTTCTATTGGCGTTATCCACGGACAGATGGACAAAAACGACGTCGAAGATGTTATGTCCAGATTCTATGATGGCGATATCGACGTTTTGGTTTGCACCTCGATTGTTGAAAACGGCATCGACATTCCCAACGCGAATATGATCATCGTAGAGGAGGCAGATCATTTTGGGTTGTCTCAGCTTTATCAAATTAAAGGACGCGTTGGTCGAGGCAATCGCATCGCCTATGCCTATTTGATGTATAAGCCGCATAAAGAAATGCGAGAAGACGCCGTCAAACGATTAAAGGCCATTCAAGAATTCACCGAACTTGGATCTGGTTATAAGATTGCTCAACGCGATTTGATGATTCGCGGCGCTGGCGATATTCTTGGTCCAGAGCAAGCGGGGTTCATCGATTCGGTTGGCCTTGATCTATATCTCAAATTGCTTAATGAAGCGGTGGAAGCAAAAAAGACCGGATTTGAAGCCCCTCCCCCGGTTCCGAAAAAGCTTTTCAATCTCGATGCCTATATTCCTCAAGATTATGCCGATAAGTCGGATAAGCTAGAACTTTACCAATCGTTAGAAGAAGCCAAAAACGAAAAAGACTTGCTCCGCTTCCAAAGGAAGATTCGCGATATTTATGGTCGCCTTCCTGAAGAGGTTGAGTTGTTAATCGGAAAGAAACGGATCGATTTGCTATCCGAGGAAGAAGAATTTCTTTCTGTCGCAGAAAACAAGCCCAGG
>ODAI010739961.1_pt1 | contig 18051 bp, 13 predicted proteins | sample 1539321 | NCBI WGS metagenome assembly ODAI01 (sample SAMN02144231, study PRJEB22623) | gut metagenome | biome: sheep rumen | host: Ovis aries | place: New Zealand | reverse complement strand
TGCGATACCTCAGGTTCCTCTCTCCGGACGGGGCGGTCATTACGGCTTCGGAACCCCTCGTTAATATTCCGGACTATCCTGACATGGAAACCCTTCTTGCCGAAGTCCGTTCACTTCCTGACGTCACCATGTGCGACATCGCAGCCCTCGCAAGGGAGAGCGGCAACCCCCGGGGAGCCAACATGGTCCTGCTTGGGATGGCGGCGGACAGGATAGGGATTGTGTCTCCAGGGGAACTCAGGGAGGCGGTGGCCCGGATCTTCGCTCCGAAGGGAGAGGATGTGGTCCTCGCCAACCAGGCTGCTTTCGACCTTGGAATGAGGGCCGCCGGAAAATAATCGGAAACAACGAACTTGACAATATGATCTGGAACGAACATAAAGAGACGATGTCCCGCGACGAGATGAGCGCGATGCAAGGGCATCGTCTGCACAAGATGGTGGATTATGTCTATCACAATGTGCCGTTTTACAGGAAAAAGCTTCAGGAGATGGACCTCATCCCTGATGATATCCGTACAATCGAGGACATCGTGAAGCTTCCGTTCACCACCAAGCAGGACCTTAGGGACAACTATCCCTATGGCCTCCAGGCAGCTCCGCAAAGCGAGATAATCCGTATCCACGCCTCATCCGGCACCACCGGCAATCCCACCATCGTGGGCTATACGAGGCGTGACATAGAAATCTGGGCCGAGTGCATGGCCCGCTGCCTCACTGCGTACGGGATGACAAGGAACGACACATTCTCTGTCTCTTACGGATACGGCCTCTTCACCGGAGGCCTGGGAGCGCACTACGGGGTGGAGAAGGTGGGTGGAGCCGTCGTCCCCGCTTCGACCGGCAACACGGAAAAGCACATCCGCCTGATCAGGGACCTCGGGATAGACGGTATCGCCTGCACCCCTTCCTATGCCCTCCACCTCGCAGAGGTGATGGAGCAGCTGGGAATCGACAAGAGCGAGATCAAGCTCCGGATAGGAGCCTTCGGGGCAGAGCCTTGGACGGAAAACATGAGGCAGGAGATAGAGAGCAGGCTCGGGCTCAAGGCCTATAACCTGTACGGCCTCAGCGAGATAATGGGACCATGCGTGAGTTTCGAGTGCTCCTGTCAGAGCGGTTCCCATATCAATGAAGACCACTTCTTTCCTGAGATCATCGACCCGGTTACCCTCGAGCCTCTCGGAAGGGGAAAGCATGGGGAACTGGTGTTCACCACCCTCACCAAACAGGGAATGCCTCTCCTTCGTTACCGTACAAGGGACCTGTGCAGCCTGATTGAAGGAGACGACTGCCCCTGCGGCCGCAAGATGGTAAGGATGAGCCCCGTGATGGGACGTTCCGACGACATGCTCATCATCCGAGGGATCAACGTCTTCCCTTCGCAGGTGGAGAGCGTCATCCTGGATATCCCCGAGTGCGCCCCCCGCTATCTGCTGGTAGTGGACAGGGTGGACAACCTCGATACCCTGACTGTCCATGTGGAGATGAGGCCCGAGTACTTTGCCGGGGCCGATACGATAGATGCCATCACCGACCTTGCCAAAAAGGTGTCCTTCAAGCTGCGCAGCGTCTTGAGCATTAACGCCCAGGTGCAGATACGCCAGCCAGGTTCGCTGGAAAGGAGTGTCGGAAAGGGGAAATATGTAATCGATAACCGCGTATTGAGATAGTATATGTCTTACAGTGAGTTTTATAATCCGGAAGAAACATTCTCCAGGGATGCCATATGTGCCTTGCAGACCGAAAGGCTCCGAAAGACCGTGGCACATTGCATGGGGTCGGCTTTCTACCGGAAGCGTTTCGCAGATGCAGGCCTCTCGCCTGAGGATATCATGACGCTTGACGACCTGAAGAAGGTCCCGTTCACCACGAAGCAGGACCTCAGGGATACCTATCCCTTCGGAATGGCTTCGATTCCGCTTTCCGAGTGCACAAGGCTCCATTCTTCCAGCGGAACCACCGGCAATCCCACCGTTATACTCCATTCCCGCAGGGATCTTGAGGAATGGGCGAATGCGGTGGCCCGCTGCCTTTGGATGGTCGGATGCCGTCCGGAAGACGTTTTCCAGAACACTTCCGGTTACGGGATGTTCACCGGAGGCCTCGGTTTCCAGTACGGGGCGGAACGTCTCGGAATGCTCACCGTCCCCGCCGCTGCAGGAAATACGCTCAGGCAGATCAAGTTCTTCACCGATTTCAAGACAACGGTGGTGCATGCAATACCTTCATACGCCGCCAGGTTGTATGAGGTGATGTGCGAAAGGGGGATCGATCCCCGCAAGGACACCTCCCTGCGCATTCTGGCGATCGGCGCTGAGCCCCATAGCGAAGATACCAGGAAAAGGATAGAGGATATGCTTGGCGTCAAGGCATACAACTCGTTCGGAATGTCGGAGATGTGCGGTCCGGGAGTGGCCTTCGAGTGCCCCAGGCAGGAAGGGATGCATATCTGGGAGGACTATTACATCGTGGAAATAATCGATCCTGTGACCCTCGAGCCTGTCCCTGACGGGGAAGTCGGAGAACTGGTCCTCACCACTCTCAAGCGTGAGGCCATGCCGCTTCTGAGGTACAGGACCAGGGACCTTACCCGGATAATCCCAGGAGAGTGCCCCTGCGGCCGTCATCACCGGAGGATCGACCGTATCAAAGGGCGCAGCGACGATATGATAATCCTCAGGGGCGTAAACATCTTCCCTATCCAGGTCGAGCAGGTGCTGATGCAGTTCAAGGAACTTGCCTCGGATTATCTGATCACCCTAGAGAATGAAGGCGGCAATGACGGCATGACGGTGGAAGTCGAGTTCACGGAGCATTCCCTGGATGACTATTCCGCCCTTCAGAGACTTGAAAAGAACATAACCCGGATGCTCAGGGACGAAATCCTCGTCACTCCCAGGGTTAAGCTCGTACCCAAGGGCACCCTGCCCCAGAGCGAGGGAAAGGCAGTGAGGGTCCGTGACTTGAGAAAACAGTATTAAACAATCATAAGCCATGACAGTACATCAGCTTTCAATTTTCATAGAGAACAAGGCGGGAACCCTTGTCGGCCTTCTCCGCCAGTTGAAGGAGGCGAATATCAGCCTTATCGCGATCAGCATATCCGACACCATGGATTACGGGATCTGCCGGATCATATGCAGCGAGCCCATGAAGGCGTACGAATTCCTTAAGGATGCAGGGGTCGCCGTTTCCCTGCGCGAGGTGATTGCCGTGGAACTGGACGACGAACCCGGACGCGCGGCGGACGCCATAGGCATCCTGTCGGATGAGGGGCTCAGCATCGCCTACATGTATTCCTTCCGCCTTACGGGGAAGGGCGTCATAGTTTTCCGGACTGATGACAACCCCAGGGCCATAGAAGCTCTCCGGCGCGGAGGTCTTACCATGATACGTGAGGACGACCTGTCGAAACTCGTCTGACCTGCCCATCAATGCTAGGAACGATAGTCAATACGGCTTGCATCGTTGCAGGGAGCGTACTCGGGAGCGCCCTTAAATCCCGTCTTGACGAAAAATACCAGAATGCGCTGTACGGCGCCCTCGGCCTCGTGACCCTTGCCCTGGGCGCAAACATGTGCGTACAGAATTTCCCGAAGAGCGAGTTCCCCGTGCTGTTCATCGTGAGCATATGCCTCGGAGCCCTGGCCGGCTATGCCCTCGACATATCGGGACGCATAGACCGGACGGCCGAGAGGCACAACGTTTCCCGTCTCGTCCAGGGTCTCACCACCTCCTGTCTTCTCTACTGCATAGGGACCCTCTCGATCGTGGGCCCTGTCATGAGCGCGGTGTATGGTGACAATACATACCTCTTCACCAACGCCACCCTCGACCTGGTATCTTCGACCGTTTTCGCCGCCTCATATGGCATAGGGATGATGTGGGGAGCCCTTGTCCTTTTCTGCTGGCAGGGGAGCATCTATCTTATAGCCTATCTCCTGAACAGCGCTGATTTTATTCCGGAAGCGCTGATGGCTGAGATATCCATAGTCGGCGGACTTCTTCTTCTTTCATCCGGACTGTCCATCCTGAAGATAAAGGACCTCAAGACCGTAAACATGCTTCCGGCCCTCGCGGTCCCCATCCTGTTCTATATTTTGAAGGGCCTCATAGGTTGATAAATTGAATATATTCGCTACCTTTGCAGCGCAAAAAAAGGAAGCATTTATGATGAAAAGAGTTTTAATCCTCGCGTTGGCTGCAACGGTGCTCGCATCGTGCGGCGAAGGGCATAAGAGCGCGATCCAGCGTGAAATCGGAAGATACGCCGTCGTGAAGGTTCCCGTTCCCGACCTTTCCGGAATAACGGAGAACGGCAAGGAAGTACTGAACCTTTACCGTTTTGCAGCGTATGAGGCTGACAACATTTACTGGAAACAATATTTCGGAGACAAATCCCTCATTGAAAAGATAGAGGCTGCCGATGTACGCGACTATGCCATGATCAACTACGGACCCTGGGACCGCGTGAGCGGCTCCTCCTTCGTGGAAGGTTACGGCGCGAGGCCCGCGGGAGTGAATTTTTATCCTGCCGACATGACAGCCCAGGAGTTCGAGTCCTTTGACGACCCGGACAAGAACAGCCCTTACACCCTCATAAAGAGGGATGAGGATGATTCCCTCAAGACCGTCTGGTTCCATGAAGAATATCCTGACGAGATAGAGAAGATAGCCGCATACCTGAAAGCCGCGGCCGACATGACCATCAAGCCGAGTGTCCGCAACTACCTTCTCAAGAAGATTGAGGGTCTCAAGACCGATTCCTATTACGAGTCAGATATCGCATGGCTTGAGATGGAGGACAGCAAGATGGACCTCGTCATCGGCCCGAACGAGACCAATGACGACCAGTTCCGCGGCATCAAGGCTTCCTACGGAGCCCTTGTTCTTCTTAAGAACCTTGCCAAGACCGCGGACCTTGGCAAATATGCGGCCCTCGTCCCCGAGCTTCAGAAGGAACTTCCCTGTCCGGAGGAATACAAGAAATTCCACCCCGGCCAGAACTCCGACGTATTCGTGTGCGACGCCCTCTATTACGGCGGTAGCTACAATGCCGGCATCAAGGAAATCGCCATCAACCTTCCTTATGACGAGAAGGTCCAGGAAGAGCGGGGCACCAGGACCATCCTGCTGGCCAATGTCATCGACGCCAAATTCAATTCTATAATCAATCCCGTTTCTGAGCTTTTCCTTACCGAGGATTCTCCCAACGTCTCGCGTAACGCATTCTTCGTCAACCTTGCCTTCCGCGAGATGGCCCATGGCCTTGGTGTGAAGGAGACCGTGAACGGCAAGGGTACCGTGGAGCAGGCTCTCGGCAGCCATGCGCTCACCTGGGAAGAGGCGAAGGCCAACGTGGTGGGCACCTTCCTTGCCTGCAAGGTCCTTGCTTATCCCGACCTTACCTATATGCTCACCAAGGAGAACGCCGTGGCGACCTTCGTCGCCAGCCTCCTCCGCTCCCAGCGTTTCGGAGAGGCTGAGGCCCTGGGCCGCGGTAACATCATGATCCTGAATTATCTCATGGACAAGGGAGCCCTTTCCAGGAACGGGGCAGGGAAGTACATCATCAACTACGGTAAGACGATAGATTGCCTCGGAGAGCTTTCCGGGATAATCCTCAAGGTCCAGGCCGAAGGAGATGTAGAGGCTGCCAGGAGTTTCGAAGAAAAATATGCGGTGACACCCAGGTTCTATTCGGAAGACAAGATGATGATGAGCCTGGAAAACATCCCTGTCGACGTGGTCTTCGATTTCGCGAGATAAGATGGAGGCCCTGTTTTTCGGTAATGGCATCGCCCATTCGATCCTTCTCTTCGCAGTCGTAATCGGGCTCGGTCTTTATCTCGGCCGTTTCAAGTTCAAGGGTGTTTCCATAGGTTCGACCTGGATTCTCTTCGTGGGCATCATTTTGAGCCATCTTGGCCTGAGGTGCAATCCCACCGTCCTGACCTTCATGAAGGACTTCGGACTGATCCTGTTCGTGTTCTCCATCGGTCTGCAGGTCGGTCCCGGTTTCTTTTCCTCATTCAGGAAAGGGGGAGTCAAACTGAATCTTCTTGCGACATCTCTCGTCCTCCTGGCCGTGATAGTAACGGTGTGCGTCCATTTCGTATCCAAGGAGGACCTGTTCACGATGACCGGAGTAATGTCCGGAGCCGTAACGAATACCCCCGGCCTCGGCGCCGCCCAGCAGACATTGTCGTCCGCCACCACGGCGACGGTCAGTTCCACCCGGCTTGCGTCCGCCTATGCGGTAGCATATCCTATCGGCGTCCTGGGTGTGATCGCCCTGATAATCCTTTCCCATTCCCTTTTCAAGATCGACCTTGAAACGGAAAAGAAGAAGATCGAGAAGGAACATGGCTCCGGCGATATGGCCAGGAGGATGCATTGCAGGGTCAGCAATCCGGCTGTTTTCGGTAAAAAGCTTTTGGAGGTTATTCCCAAGGAAGGCGAATTCGTCGTGTCCAGGATGCTGCATAACGGCGAGCAGTCCGTTCCCGGACCCGATACCATCCTTTGCGAAGGCGATTGCCTTCTTATCGTCACCAGCCAGAAGTATGTCGACCATATCCGTATAATCTTCGGAGAAGAGGTCCCCATGCATCAGGAAGACTGGATGAAGATGCAGGAGCATCTCCTGACCAGCCGCGTGACCGTAACCAAATCTTCATTTACCGGCAAGAGCCTGAAGGAGATTGGATTGAGGAGGAACCACAATGTCACCGTAACGAGGGTGATACGTGCAGGAATCGAGCTGGTGGCTTCTCCCGGACTCATCCTTGAGATGGGCGATACCCTCCAGATAGTCGGATTCGAATCCGATGTGGCCGAGGTCGGCAAGTTCGTCGGGAACAATCCCGAAAGGCTTACACACCCGAACCTGGTCCCGATCTTTTTCGGCATCGCCCTGGGCGTCATTTTCGGAAGCCTTCCCTTTACCATCCCCGGTATTCCCCAGCCGATCAAGCTCGGACTGGCGGGCGGTCCGCTCATCATAGCCATCCTCCTCGGACATTTCGGGCCCAAGCTGAGAATAACCACCTACACCACGTCTTCCGCCAACATGATGATCCGGGAGATCGGAATCTCCTTCTTCATGGCTGCGGTCGGAATAGATGCCGGAAAGACATTCGTCGCCTCCATAGCGGCGGGCGGATACTGGTGGATCCTTTACGGAGCCTTGATCACCATAATTCCGGTGTTTACGATAATCCTCGTATCCAGGCTGGTCTTCAAGCTGAATTTCTATCAGATCTGCGGGCTCATTTCCGGAGGAACCACGGATCCCGCCGTCCTTGCCTTCTGCCAGAACATGTATGGCACGGACCACACAAGCGTCAACTACGCAACGGTTTATCCCCTGTCGATGTTCCTCAGGGTACTTGTCGCCCAGTTGCTTGTAGTCTTTGCCCTGTAGGAGGTCAGAGGATATGGATTTTTGCACGGGCCTTCACTTCAGAGGGTCCGTTTGCAGTTATCTTCACTGAGGGAATGTCCTTGTAGAGCCGGAGTCCGAAATGTTCCGTTGCGGGTCCTTCACTTGCCAGGGTATAGGTACGGCCGTTCAGATCCACCGATACTCTGCCGCTGAAGGTGAGGTCGAGGGTGTAGGCGATAAAGTCCATGCCTTGGAAAGCATCCTCCGGAAGTACCATTTCTTCCGTGTCTCCCTCAGACATCTTCCTCTTTGCCTTCCAGGAAGCGGCTTCCCTGCCGGTATGTTTTGACGGGAGCCAATAGAAATCGGAGAGCTGGATGGTGACTCCGTCATGTACTGCGCGTACCTCATGCGGGGTGGGGAAGATTGAGGCCTGAACCTCGAAGCCGGCGTCTTTCACCGTTTTTATGTAGGATGCGTCGAGCATGTCATATCCCATAGTGCTCATCCCGGCTTTGCCGCCTAAGGAGAGGAGCCTTTCCACCGTATTCTCAACCGGGACCCTTCCCGGATCGAGGAGGACAAGGCAGTCTGATATTTTCCTGGCCTCCCTGAGCGCTTCTTCATTGCCTGTGAAACCGATCCAGGAGTCTCCCAGCATGGACTGGGCCAAGAAGTAGGATTCGATTACCTCGCTGTGGAGCATGGGAATGATACCGTACTCCTTGCAGGCTGCCAGTTCCTCTTTCAGGGTGGGAATCGGGGTCCTTAGTCCGGGGTCCGTGGAAGCGAGGACATATTTTGTCCTGAGTTCCTCGAACGAGGCCTTTTCAACGTACACCGGTTCGCGGATGGGGGAGTAGTCGGAAGCCATTCGCATCGTGCGGTTGATGGTATCGTCATGCATGACGACCATCACGCTGTCGGAGGTGTATTTTACATCGATTTCCACGGCCGGATAGCCGTATCTTGCAGCCATCGTCACCCCCTGGGGGCAGTTCTCGTTGATATAGAATTCATCACCGTCCATGAGCCAGCATCCGCGGTGGGCGACGGCCGTCGGAAGGGTGTATGCGGAGTCCTTGCATCCGGCAAGTATCAATGCGGCAAGGAGGGAGGAGATCAGCAGCCTTTTCATCGTAACCTGGTTTAATTATAGGGAAATGGGATATTCAGCGTTTGTCAAGCTCTACGTATTCCTTTTCATCCGTTATGTTCATGTATGCCGGGCGGATTATGCGGGATTCGTCGAAGTTGAGCTCCTCGATCCTGTGTGCGCACCAGCCTACGATCCTCGCCATCGCGAAGATAGGGGTGTAGATTTCCTTGGGAAGCCCCATCATCTCATAGATAAAACCAGAGTAGAAGTCGAGGTTGGCGCACACCGGTCTCTTGACATTCTTGTATTTCATTATGCATGCCTTACCCCTTTCCTCGATCTTGCAGAGGAAATCGTATTCTTTGGTCAGCCCCTTCTCGCAGGCGAGGGTGCCTGCCAGTTCCTTGAGGGATTCGGCCCTGGGATCACTCAACGTGTAGACGGCGTGGCCGAGTCCGTAGATGAGCCCGGATTTGTCGTAGGCTTCTTTCCGGAGCATCTTTTCCAGGTATGAGTCGATCTCGTTGTCGTCGTTCCAGTTCTTGATCGCCTTGCAGAGATGGTGGTACATGTCGCTCACCATGAGGTTTGCCCCTCCGTGAAGCTTTCCCTTGAGGGAACCTATTCCGGCGGCAATGGAGGAGTAGGTGTCGGTGCAGGTGGAACTGGTTACCCTCACCGTGAATGTGGAGTTATTGCCGCCTCCATGCTCTGCCTGGGTGATCAGGAGAAGGTCAAGCATCCTGGCTTCCAGGTCCGTGAAGTGGTTCTTCAGCATGTAGAGGAAGTTCTCGGCGAGGGAAAGGTCTTCCTTCGGGTGCCTGATATGGAGCCCGCGTCCCTGGAGCGAATGCCTGTAAGAGTTGAAGGCATAGGCGATTATGGTGGGGAATTTGGCTATCAGGTCGATGGACTGCTTCATGAGGTTCTCGCGCGTGATGGAGTCCGGGTCCGGGTCGAAGGTGTACATTTCGAGGACGCAGCGGGCGAGGATGTTCATGATGTTCGACCCTTCGAGGTCAATGATGTGGACCATGGAACGGTGGTCAAGGGCCATCTGGGAATTCAGCAGGGAGGAGAAGGCCTCGAGTTCTTCCTTGTCCGGAAGTTTCCCGGACAGGAGGAGGTAGGCTGTCTCTTCGAATCCGAAACGCTTGTCCCTCAGCAGAGGGGCGACGATATCCTTGAGCTCGTAACCCCTGTAGAAGAGTTTGCCTTCTATCGGGGAGAGGGTGCCGTCGTCCATTTTTTTGTATCCGACGACGTTGCCGACATTGGTGAGCCCAACGAGCACACCGGAGCCGTCTTCATTGCGGAGGCCCCGCTTTACCCCATATTTGGTGAAGAGCTTGCTGTCAATCCTGCAGGTGGTTTTCACCATATCGCTCATTTTGTAGACCAGATATTCTTTTTTCATGACGATCAGTTCTTTATGAATCCACACAGTACCTTTCCGAATTCGCGGGTGCCTACACCCTTTCCGCTTCCTGCGAGGTCAGGAGTGGCGATTCCTTGCCTGAGGGCCCTCTCCATCGCAGAGGTGACGAGGCTTGCCGCCTCATTCCATCCGATGTATTCCAGCATCATCACGGCCGACAGGATGAGGGAACCGGGATTGGCGATGTCTTTCCCTGCGATGTCGGGAGCTATACCGTGGGTGGCCTCGAAGATGGCATGTCCGCTTTCATAGTTGATGTTGGCCCCGGGGGAGATACCGATCCCGCCTACCTGTGCGGCCAGCATGTCAGAGATGTAGTCACCGTTGAGGTTCAACGTCGCGATTACGTCGTAACGTTCGGGGTGAAGGAGGGCGTTCTGGAGGAAGGCATCGCAGATGCAGTCATTTATTTCCAGTTCGCCGCTTTCCAACTGGCTGCCGAATTCCTTCCTGGCAAGAGCGTAGCCCCACTCCCTGAATCCGCCTTCGGTGAATTTCATGATGTTCCCCTTGTGGACGAGTGTGACTGTCTTCCTTCCGGTCGCCAGCGCATATTCTATGGCGCTGCGTATCAACCGTTCGCTTCCTTCGCGGGAAACGGGTTTCACCCCGTAGGCCGACGTCTCAGGGAACCTGACTTTGGAAACGGCCATGTCTTCTTTCAGGAACCTCCCGAACCTGAGGGCCTCGGGAGAACCCGCCGGCCATTCAATGCCGGCGTAGATGTCCTCTGTGTTCTCGCGGAACACGCACATATCCACCTTCTCCGGATGCCTGACGGGGGAATCCACACCCTCGAAGTACCTTACGGGCCGCTGGCAGACATACAGGTCCAGTTCCTGGCGGAGCGTGACATTGAGAGACCTCATGCCTTGTCCCACGGGGGTCATCAGCGGACCTTTTATCCCGACGAGGAAGTCTTTGAAGGCCTGGAGGGTAGAGTCAGGGAGGAAGGTCCCGTTCCTGTCGAAAGAGGCTCTGCCTGCATCCACTTCCATCCAGTCTATGCGCCTTTCCTGTCCGTAGGCGGAGGATACTGCGGCGTCTGCCACCTCCCTGCATACGGGGGTAATTTCAGCGCCCCCGCCGTCTCCCGTGATGAAGGGGATCGTCGGGACATCGGGTACGGAGAGTTTTCCGCCGGTCTTTGTTATTCTAGCCATTGTTCTTGTTTTTAAGGTAGTTGAGAGCGCTGCCCGCCTTGAACCAGCATATTTGCAGGCCGTTGAATGTGTGGAGTACGGGAACCTGCTCGGAACTTCCGTCCGAGTGGAGGAGTACGGCGTTAAGGGAAGAGGAGGGAGAGAATGTGTCCAGGCCTGTAATGGAAATGATATCGTCTTCCCTCACCTTGTCATAGTCGCCCCCGTCCCTGAATTTCAGCGCCAGGATTCCCTGTTTCTTCAGGTTCGTCTCGTGGATGCGGGCGAATCCTTTGGCAATTACGGCTTTGACACCGAGATACCTCGGCTCCATCGCTGCATGTTCCCTGCTCGACCCCTCTCCGTAGTTGTCTTCGGCTACGATGACGGAGGAGATGCCTTGTGACTTGAAAAATGAAGCTGTTGCGGAAACGCTGCCGTATTCGCCCGTCAAAGGGTTGAGGGTCTCTCCTGCATTTCCCGTAAACGCGTTTGTGGCACCGGAGAGGAGGTTTGCGGAGATGTTCTGCAGATGGCCCCTGAATCTCAGCCATTTGCCGGCCGGACTGATATGGTCGGTCGTGCATTTTCCTTTCACCTTCATCAGAAGCCTCATCCCCGTGAGATTCCCGCCGTCCCATGCGGGGAATGGATCTAGAAGCTGAAGCCTTTGGGAATCAGGGGCTATATCGATCTTGATGGAATCCCTTCCGTTCAAATCCACGGGATTGCCCTTCCCCGGGCCTTCGGTGATGTTTCCTTTCGGAAAGACGTCTCCCAGAGGAGGGGAGAGCCGGACTTCGTTGCCGGCCCCGTCCTCGACCGGGTCGGTCTCCGGGTTGAAGTCAAGCCTCCCGGCAACGGCAATCGCGGCTACCGTCTCCGGGGAGCACACGAAAGCATAGGTGGAGGGATTCCCGTCCGCGCGGGACCGGAAATTGCGGTTGAAAGAGGTTACGATGGTATTCGGAGCCATTTCGGACGCGTCGGAATACCTTGCCCACTGGCCGATGCAGGCCCCGCATGCACAGGTCATTACCTTTGCTCCAGCCTTTTCGAAGATGTCCATCAGGCCCTCTTCGCGGGCCACCTTGAGAACCTGTTCGGAACCTGGATTGACCAGCAGGGGAGTCTTGACCCGGATGCCTTTTTCGATGGCCTGTCGCAGGACTGAAGCAGCCCTGGAGAGGTCTTCGTAGCTGGAATTGGTACAAGAGCCGATGAGTGCCGCCGAAACTTTGGAGGGAATCCCGCTTTCGCGGAGGAAAACCTTCATTGAAGATATCCCATGTCCGGCATCGGGGGTGAAGGGACCGTTGAGGTGTGGCTCAATGCTCCCGAGGTCAAGGCGTATTACATTATCGTAGAAAGCTTCAGGGTCCTTCAGAACCTCGTCGTCAGCTTTGAGTTCTCCTGATACGGAATCACAGATTCCGGCGATATCCGTGCGCCCTGTTTTCCTGAGATATTCTCCGGTGCGGCAGTCGTAGGGGAAGATGGAGAATGTCGCGCCAAGTTCGGCTCCCATGTTGCAGATCGTAGCCCTTCCGGTCGCCGAAATGGAGGGGACTCCTTCACCGAAATACTCGAATACCCTGTCGGTCCCGCCCTTTACGGAAAGCATTTCCAGCAGGGTGAGGACCACATCCTTGGGAGAAGCCCATCCGCTGAGTTTCCCCGTGAGTTCCACGCCGGTGATGCGAGGCAGTCTCAGTTCCCAGTCCTGGCCGGTGAGGACATCGACGGCATCCGCTCCTCCGACACCGATCGCAGCCATCCCAAGTCCTCCCGCATTCGGGGTGTGCGAGTCAGTCCCTATCATCATGCCGCCGGGAAAAGCGTAATTTTCAAGGACAACCTGATGGATTATCCCTTCTCCGGGAGCCCAGAAATCTATACCGTATTTCAGGGATACATCCTTCAGGAAGGAATAGATTTCCTTGTTGGTTTCAACCGCTGCCGGAAGATCCTTTTCCTGTCCGTCTTTTGCGGTGATGAGGTGGTCGCAGTGGACCGATGCGGGGACTGCCGCCGAGTCTTTTCCGGCATTGAGGAACTGGAGGAGGGCCATCTGGGCGGTAGCATCCTGCATCGCCACCCTGTCCGGTGAGAAGTTCATGTATGCCTGTCCCCTTTTGGGGTTTTCCTCCAGGGCATCCATGGAAGACAGGTGGGAAAACAGGACTTTCTCACAATATGTGAGCGGCCTGGCGAGAATCCTCCTCGCTTCACCAGTCCTTGCCAGCATCCTGCCGAAAAAATCTTCACTTATGGTCATAGAGCGGTTTTTAGATTATATGGACCGGGAGTCCTGTCCTTTCGGCAACAATGTAGGCAATAATCTGAAGAAAAGCAATTAATATTCAATTATATTTAATATTTATCGTTTTTTATGAATATTTATTCTCTTGTGCCAGACAGTCGTGGAAATATATCCGCTATTATGTGCTATATTTGTATTATGAAAGCAAATACCGGATTATTTCTCATTATGGCATTGGCCCTGCTTATCGGAGCATGCAGGCAGGAAGAAAATCTTGTAACGGTCATTGACGGATGTACCCTTGCTATGGACAGGACAGACGGTTCGATCGTCTATCTCGGTAAAGAGGAAAACCTTCTTTCAGACCGGACGGAGCCACTTTTCCGTCTCCGTTTCTGCAATGATGACGGCAGTTTCTCATGCTATGACTCCCGTGATGCAGGCAACTGCGCATATTCAAAAAAGGGAAAGACGGCCAGGTTCGTTTATTCGGATTTCCCCGGTCAGGATTTCAAAGTGTCTGTTTCTGTCAGGCCGGACCGGAATGACGGACTTTTCCATTTCTCGATGGATGTGGATACCGGGAACCAGATTGACTGGATGGAGTATCCCTGCATAAGCGTCAGGGAAACTTCCTCGGAGGATGAGGGCATCCTGTGGCCGTACAATGAGGGAGCCTTCTACACGGATGCTTCAAAACATAAATACATAGAGCCCGAATACCCGAGTCGGGGCAATTATGCGATGTGCCCGGGGATGGTTTCCACTCCTTTCCTGGCTCAGGTAACAGGGAAGGGTGGGGTGTATTTTGGAGCCCATGACCCGGCCCGCAATACCCGGCAGATAGATTTCCGGAAGACCGACGGCGGAATCCGTCTCCAGATAAGGCTGTACCCTGGCTCCGGGAAGGGTTCCTACAAGTCTTCCGATGAGACGGTGCTTGGCTGTTTCGAAGGGACATGGCATTCTGCCGCAGATATTTACAGGGACTGGTTCGATTCATGTCATGAAGGGTTCGTTCCCATAGAGGAGAACACTTCTTTGCCGGAATGGTACACGGATCCGTTCGTGGTACTGACATACTGCGTCCGCGGTCACCACGACATGGATGACATGTCTCCGAACAAACTGTTCCCGTATGTGAATGCCCTTCCTTTCATGGAAGATTTCTCGGAACAGACAGGAGCGCCGGTCATGGCTCTCCTGATGCACTGGGAGGGCACGGCCCCTTGGGCGCCTCCATATGTGTGGCCGCCTTACGGAGGAGAGACGGCCCTTCGCGAATTCGTTGACAGGATGCATGCAATCGGAGGGACCGTAGGTGTGTATTGCAGTGGAATGGGATGGACCCAGAAGAGCAACCTTGTTGATTATGACAAGTCTGCGGTTTTCGCGGCCATGGACCTTGGCAAAGAGATGTGTCAGGCCCCTGACGGGAGTCTGCCGCTTTCCGAGATATGCACCGGCCAGAGAAGCGGTTATGACCTGTGTCCCTCAAGGGATTTTACTGCCAAGACCCTTCATGATGAAATAGGAAAGATCCGTTCGGCCGGCGTGGATTACATCCAGATGATGGACCAGAACCACGGAGGTACGCCGTACATGTGCTATTCGCGTAGCCATTCCCATCCTTTCACTCCCGGAAAATGGGAGACCGAGGCTGCGAACGGGATATACTCCTGGATACTGAAAGACAACCCAGGACTTGTTCTCGGGTGCGAAAGCGCGGCCGCAGAGGCATTCATTCCCAACCTGCTGTTCTCCGACGACCGCAACGGACTCAATTTCAGCGGTGGAATCCCTGTTCCCCTGTATTCCTACATCTATCATGGATACGTGACCAATTTCATGGGGAACAATGTCTGCGGGGACACGATCATCGACTGCCGCAGGACTCCCGGCATTTTCCAGTACCGTCTGGCATATTCCTTCCTGGCGGGAGACGTGCTGACCGTGGTGATAGATGATGAAGGGAACATTCAGTGGGCCTGGGGGCAGAGGGATTTCTCGCCGGAATATCGTCCGGACAGGGAGGCGGCACTGTCGCTGATCAGGACCTTGACAGGATGGAGGAAGGCGATGCCGGAGTTCCTGCAGCTTGGACGTACCCTGCACCCGCTCGCCATCGAATGCAGCATGACTCCGTTTTATACGGATGCCGGGGTAGTCAATGTACCTGATGTCCTAACGGCCAGCTACGGATACAAAGGCCGCCGGGCCCATTTCCTGGTGAACTGGAATCCGGAATCCCGCACTGTCCGTTGTACGTCGCTTGAAGGCAAGCAGGTAGCACTGTCTCCGGACGGGGAGAAAACTATGCTCGGCAGTGGTTCGCTTGAACTCCCGCCGCTTTCCGTGGCGGTTGTTACGGAGTAAGGCAGGGCTTGATGACGTCCGGGAGACGTCCTACAGCATTTCCTTCCAGTTGCCTGAGTAGTAGGCGCGGGCAAGGCGTCTCAGGCTCCCGGCGTCTCCAGAACGGACAAACCTGTCCTCCAGATCTTTGTAGATATAGAACTGCAGCCACCAGCCGTTGTGGTATCTCTCGCGAAGGCTGTGGGCGTCCTGCAGTTTGGCGTACCAGTGCAGCTCGAGGCCGTATTTGCCGGCGACCTTAAGGGCTGTCCTGGCACGGTCCCACATACCGTCGGAAACCTTCTTGAACAGGCGGGTGTAGTCTTTGTATTTCATTTCAGACACATCCAGGACCTCGCAACTGTCGTCCAGGCCGAGCTCAGTCAGTGAAACCGTGAGTTCGTACCGGTGGTCGCCGTCCAGGTCATATTGGACGCAGTCCAGGAATCCGTTGCCGTTCCCATCCAGATATTCCACCGTGGCGAATCGGTCGGGGGCGGTGTTCTGCCAGCTGCGGTTGAAGCCCTGGTAGTAACGGGTGTTCTGGTCGATGCGCCACACGCCTCGTTCGGCGCCGTACAGGTGGATCCTGCCGTCGAACCTGCCGATATAGATATCGCCGCCTCCGGAGAAATCTTCGTCCCACTCGCCCCTGTCGCCGGTTACGTCAGCCTGTGGGTTGTTGTCCAGACCGCCCTTGTTGCTGCCAGTCTTGAAGGCATCCATGTTGTCGTAGAGCTCCACCCGTTCCCAGCGTCCGCAATCGTCGTCCTCGTCCCAGACGAATAAGGCGCGTTTCCACTTGCCGGAGAAGCCGACTTTGAAAGCCTGGTTGCGGTCGGGATATATGAGCTCTGTCAGGAGCCGGTAGCGGGGGTCGGGGAAAAACCTGTCCGCCTCGGGCAGGCCGCGCATGTTGCGCAGCGGATGGGACAGGCTGCGGTAGTCGATGGCTTTTTCGCCCCTGTAGTTGAGGGTCATGTCAAAGTCAAAGTCATTGCCCGCGGCGTTGTCATTGTCCATGTCTATGCCCATCGAGAACCAGTGCATCCAGCCCTGGTGCTGCATCAGGTCATAGCCGGCGGCCTCGGCCTCCTTGTCAGGCTGCTGCCCGTCGCAGAACCGCACAGCCATCTCGCTCAGGCCGTCGCCGTCGTAGTCGTAGAAAATGAACGGATTCTCCCACTGGAAGCGCAGATCCTGCATCCCGTCGGGCTTGCGGTGTGTCTTTAGGAAGGTGGAATTACCGCTGTAGTCGGTATAGAAATCGCTGATGCCGTTCTTTTCCCAGCAGGACAGGGTCAAGATGTTCCAGTCGAAATAGTTGAACACCCCGTCGCCGTCGTCGTCCAGGACATACATATAGTTGATGTTGTGGATGCCGTCGCGCGGGTATTCTATTATCAGGTTAAGGTCGGCCTTGCCGTTGCCCGTCTGGTCGGCCCATTTGACGATGAGGTCATATTTTCCATCCCAATTACGGTCTACCAGCAGGCAGTCGTTCACTGTGTCGCCTTCTATGTCGCCCTCTTTCATGTTTCCAGCCTCATCCAGCCAGAGGATGGCGATATCATCATAGATATAGCTTTTGACGGCATCCTGCCTTCCGTCACCGTTCAGGTCCATGAATTCTGGATTTTTACCCACGGGAATACGCAGCGGCATAATCTGCAGGCCCTGGTTCCAGTATCCCTGGGCCGTAGCAGCAAGGCAGATAAGCAAGGTGGAGAAGGAGATGATGAACTTTTTCATCAGAAGTTTAGCTCTTACTTGTGCCCGGGGCGGGCACGCAACCCTATTAAACAAGGGAAACCAAGAGAAAATTATACCTTCGGAATATATCATATATCAGTTGTTTCTATCTTTCTTTTATTATTCATTCCTTCTCTATTTTTCTATAAATAGTACACTTTTAGTACACTTATTTTATAAAAACACTGGAAACAAATATAACCAAAGGAAAGTATAATGGCAAGGAGCGGACTAAAAGTTAAGCAGAATCCCCAACTAAAGCAAAGGGAGTTGTCCGGGGGTAGAATCGCTCTATATCTTGAGTATTATTATGGCCGCACCCAGGAGCCAAGATTGGACGAGAACGGCCAACCGATGCACTACCCTTCCGGAACAAAGATGGCCGGAAAACCTATGTATCGTGTCCACCACGAAAGGAAGAAGGAGGAATTGAAATTGTATCTCATCGCCAAACCCCGGACACCTGAGGAAAGAAAGCAAAAACCGAAAAACCCTCCTTTTGGCTGAGAAAGTCAGACAAGAGAAGGAGCAAGAGCTGTTAAATGATGTAATGGGCTACCGGGTCAATACCCACAAGAACGATAATTGAATTTCGTCCATAGAAGCCGGTATC
>ODAI014308893.1_pt1 | contig 18053 bp, 17 predicted proteins | sample 1539321 | NCBI WGS metagenome assembly ODAI01 (sample SAMN02144231, study PRJEB22623) | gut metagenome | biome: sheep rumen | host: Ovis aries | place: New Zealand | reverse complement strand
TCTTACGGGATGACGATCCCATCTGCGCGGACTGTCGATCCAAATTATTACGCAGAAACAGGACGGTGTATCTGAAGGATCTGAAATGCCGGATCCTCTACGAGTATAACGACGCCTTTTCTGTCTTGCTGATTCAGTACAAGGAACTCTGTGATGAGGCACTCTACCCCGTCTTTCTGAGTCCGGACGCGGAAAAACTGAAAAAGCGCTATCGCGGTTACACCCTTGTGTGCCCTCCCAGCAGTGAGAAGAAACGGCGGGAGAGAGGGTTTGACCACGTGGAAAAGATGTTCTCGGTGTTATCTTTACCGATTTTTTCACCTTTCTATAAGGTGGACGACTTCTCCCAGAAAAAGGGAGGGAAAATTGCCCGGCAGCACGTCGGGACGCATATCAGACTTCAGCAGGACGCTCAGCTACCCGAGACCCCGATCCTGCTGATCGACGATGTCGTGACCAGCGGAAACACGCTTTTGAGCTGTTATGAACTCTTAAAAAAGGAGGGAAGAGAGATCGAAGCGCTGTGTGTGAGCGGCAGTCATACCTATTTTGAATAAATGTACAAAATCTGGTATGTTAGACCTTCCGGGTGCGTTTTATGTCCATATACCTCAAAAAAGTGCTATAGTTTTTTTAAGGTCGTAGACTTTTAGGGGAAGGTTTTAAAAAGATGATTGGTAAAGTAAAAAAGTTTAACAAGGACAAGGGCTTTGGATTCATCGTTATCGATGATGACAGAGACGTCTTCTTCCATTTCTCTCAGTTAGTCATGGAAGGCTTCAAAACCATTGAAGACGGTGCCGAAGTTGAATTCGATCTGGTTGAAACAGAACGCGGATTACAGGCACATCACATTGTTAAAAAATAACAGGTAAAAGCGACGCAGGTCGCTTTTTCTTTTCTTAATTTTAAATATCAAGTATAATGAAACTGTTTATAAAGGAGATGTTTTTGTAATGGCAAACTTTTTAACAAAGCTGTTCAATTACGATGAACGAAGATTAAGGGAGATCAGAAAGATTGCGGATAAGGTCGATGAACTCGCACCGAAGATGTCCGCGATGGATGAAGAGGAACTGAAAGCGCAGACAGCGAAACTCAAGGGACGTCTGGCCAACGGTGAAACGCTGGATGACATCCTGCCGGAAGCATATGCCACGGTCAGGGAAGCTGCGAAGCGTGTCATCGGTGAGTATCCTTACTATGTTCAGATCGTAGGTGCCATTGTTCTCCATCAGGGCGATATTGCCGAAATGAAAACCGGTGAAGGTAAAACTTTAACCTCCGTCATGCCGGTTTATCTGAATGCCCTGGAAGGAAAGGGTGTCCATGTGGTCACGGTCAACGAATACCTGGCGGGACGTGACGCGAAATGGATGGGTCAGATTCACGAATATCTGGGACTGACGGTCGGGCTCAACTTACGGGCCATGACTCCTGCCATGAAACGGAAAGCCTATGAATGCGATATCACATATACGACCAACTCGGAAGTCGGCTTTGACTATCTGCGTGACAACATGGTCACTAGCGTCAAAGACCGCGTTCTGCGTCCGCTGAATTTTGCGCTCGTGGACGAGGTGGACTCCATCCTCATCGACGAAAGCCGTACTCCGCTGATCATCAGCGGCGGCCAGAAGAAAACAGCCAACCTCTATATTCAGAGTGACCGGCTGGTGAAGCGGATGGAAGAGAACGTCGACTATGAAGTCGATATCAAATCCAAGACGGTATCCTTACTGGAGCCGGGCGTAGACAAGGCGGAGGCGGCCTTCCATATCGACAACCTTTACGATCTGGAAAATACGAACTATGTTCACCATATCAACATGGCGTTAAAAGCCAACTATATCATGACCAGAGACGTCGAATACGTCGTGAAAGACAAGAAAGTCGTCATCGTCGACCAGTTTACGGGCCGTATGATGGAAGGACGTCAGTATTCCGACGGTCTGCATCAGGCCATTGAGGCCAAGGAAAACGTTCCGATCAAGGAAGAAACGGTCACCATGGCCACGATCACCTATCAGAACTTCTTCCGTTTATATTCCAAACTGGCCGGTATGACAGGTACGGCCAAGACGGAAGAGGAAGAATTCCTGGCAATCTACAACATGCGTGTCATGGAGATCCCGACCAACCGTCCGGTTATCCGGAAAGACTATCCGGATGCGGTCTACGGAACAAAGAAAGCCAAATTCCAGGCTTTGATTCAGGAAATTGAAGAAGTCCATGCGACGGGTCAGCCGATTCTGGTCGGCACGATCTCCGTTGAGGTTTCCGAGTTCCTGGATAAGTTATTAAATCAGAGAAAGATCCGTCATGAAGTCTTAAATGCGAAAAACCATGCCAGAGAAGCCGAGATCATCGCCAAGGCAGGTCAGAAGGGCGCCGTTACGATTGCGACGAACATGGCCGGCCGAGGAACGGACATCAAGCTGGGCGAAGGTGTGCGTGAGCTGGGCGGCTTAGCCGTCTTGGGCACGGAACATCATGACTCCCGCCGTATCGACAATCAGCTGCGCGGCCGTAGCGGACGTCAGGGCGACCCGGGCTATTCCCGCTTCTATGTCTCCGTACAGGATGAGCTGATGGTGCGCTTCAGCGGCGACCGTATGGAAGCACTCTTCCAGCAGCTCGGAGATGTGCCGGTGGAATCCAAGACGATCACCAAGGCCATCGCCTCCGCACAGAGACGGGTCGAAGGATACAACTTCGATATCCGGAAATCCCTGCTGGAATACGATGACGTCTTACGTCAGCAGAGAGAAATCATTTACGAACAGAGAAACTTCGTGTTGGATCATGACGATGTCCGTCCGATCATCAAGGGCATGTTTGACAGAGTCGTGGAAAATATCGTGACCGGCAATATCGATCCGAACGATAAAAACCGCAAGGTGGATGTGAACGGCGTCCTGTCTTCCTTAAAGAAGATGTCGCTCTCGGAAGATGTCGTCACAAAGGATATGATCAGCGGCAAGAGTTCCGAAGATATGGTACCGCTCATTCAGGAAGCGGTCTGGAACTCCTATGTGAATAAGATCGCCAAAGTGGACGAAGAGATCAAGCCGATGGAAAAGGTCATGGTTCTGCGCATCATCGACAGAGCCTGGATCAACCACATCGACATGATGGATAAACTGAGATCCGGCATCGGCTTACGTTCCTATGCCCAGTCCAACCCGCTGCAGGCTTACGTGGAAGAAGGATACCAGATGTTCGAAGAAATGCTGTCGCATATCTCCGAAGAAGTCGTGGCCTTCTGTATCCGTCTGCAGATCAAGTATGAACAGGAGGAGGAAGAAGCATAATGGAACTGTATGAGATCCGCCAAAACCTGACAGAAACGAAAGGAAAGCTGATTCAGCTTGGTGACTCTCTTTGACTTCGCTCAGAAGGAGAAAAGAGTTAAGGAAATCAACGAATTAATGCTGGAAGAGGGATTCTGGAATGACCGCAAAAAGGCCCAGAGTCTCATCGACGAGGCAAACTCCCTGAAGGAGCTGATGGAAACCTATCAGGTCCTAACGGGAAATCTGAATGACTGCCTGGAAACGGCAGACCTGCTCAAGGAAGACTACGACGCCGAGATGGCGGCCCTTCTGGAAGAGGAATATCACGAATTCAACAAACAGTACGAACAGTACGAAATGCAGGTGCTCTTATCCCATCCGTATGACAAGAACAATGCCATCATTGAACTGCATCCGGGTGCCGGCGGCACGGAGAGCCAGGACTGGGCGGAAATGCTGTATCGGATGTATACGCGCTGGGCGGAAAAGCACGGTTTCAAGGTCACGGTTCTGGACTACCAGGACGGGGATGAAGCCGGCATCAAATCCGTCTCCGCACTCATCAGCGGCAAGAATGCCTACGGGTATTTAAAAGGCGAGAAGGGCGTGCACCGCCTGGTGCGCATCTCCCCGTTTGACGCCTCCGGAAGAAGACACACGTCCTTTGCGGCGCTGGATGTCATGCCGGAATTTGACGATAAGATCGAGATCGAGATCAATGAAGCCGACCTCATTGTGGAAACCCACCGCTCCAGCGGAGCCGGCGGGCAGCACATCAACAAGACGGACTCCGCCGTGCGGCTCATTCACAAGCCGACAGGGCTGGTTGCCAACTGTCAGAGCGAGCGGTCGCAGCTGATGAATAAGGAGCGTGCGCTCAACATGTTAAAGAGCAAGCTCTATCAGCTGAAGATCGAAGAGCAGGAAGCCAAGATCAACGACATCAAGGGCGAGCAGAAGTCCATCGAGTGGGGTGCGCAGATCCGCTCCTACGTCTTTATGCCTTACACTCTGGTCAAGGATAACCGGACGAACTACGAGGACGGAAATGTCAACGCGGTCATGGACGGCAACATCGATGAATTCATCTATGCCTATCTGAAATCGCAGGTAAAATAACAGAGATTTTTGGACGGAATGGCAATTCCGTCCTTTTCTTTTTCGTGAAAACGGGTCGGAAAAATGGTAGAATATCTGTATACGATGCGATCAGATCATTCATACATCCAACATTAAAGTATTTTTTGAACAGGAGCGGAGATGGAAGAATTACAGTATCATAAGGGAGATCTTGTCAGTTACCGTCAGCTGGGTATTTTTCAGGTGAAAGAGATCCAGAAGGAAACAGTCGGAAGAGAACGCAAACAGTATTATGTTCTGGAGTCGGTGGAAGCGGAAAAGACAACCGTGAAGCTGCCGGTGGATTCCCCGGCGGTCCAGACGAACATGCAGCCGCTGTTAAGCAGGGAAGAAATCGATACGATCATTAAGAAGAGCGAGCGCAAGGAAGAGGTCTGGATCAGCGATTACAAGAAACGCTCCCAGCGCTTCGATGAAATCTTAAAGACCGGAAGGAAACGCGATCTTTTACGCATGATGAAGCTGCTGGCCTTAGAGCGTCAAAGGTGCATCAGGGAAGGCAAGAAGTTCGGCAGCACGGACCAGTTCATGCTGGAGCGGGCCGAGAACATGATCGTCAAGGAATTCTCCTATGTCCTTCAGATCGATAAGGACAAAGTCATTCCTTATATCATAAAGGTAGCATCAGAAGCCGAATGAGGCTTCTGTTTTTCTTTTGGGAAATACGATATGATTATAGTAATGAAGTGAGGTAGTTATCATGAGTCAGCAGATTGAACGCATTGAAACAATGGAAAACAATATGAACGCCTGTCGCAAGGCGGTCGATGCCTTAAGCGAAGCGCTGGAGCACTATAAGAGTGTTCTCGGTCAGATGGAAGAGCTGAGTACTTACTACGGAAGTCCGGAATGGATGAGTGACTATGAGGATGACGAAGCGGGCAAACTTCCGGAAGACTTACGGCGCGGCGTCTTATCGGAAGATCTGGCATACGATCTTTTGGTAGACAATCACGAACTGATCAAGGAGATGCTGAAAGTGGCATCTTTGGGCTTGGACAGTGAAGATCGCTGAGATCAGACTGTTAAAAAATGTCAAAGTTCAGCTCTTGCTGACTTTTTGTGCGCTGTTACTGGCAGTGGGGATTGCTGTCGTGCGCAATAGGGACATGGGTGTGTACGGCGACGGGCACTTCTATAAGGAAACGGAAGAAGGCTACATTTACCGCGCCTACCGTATTGTAAAAGCAGAAGACGGATATCAGATCTTCCGTGAGGAAGAGGTGTATCATGCCACCGCGGGAAGTGATGCGGAAAGTACCGTGATCACGCCAAAGGCGGAAGAGAAGATGGAGGAATCCTTAAAGGAAGCCGTATGGAATCTTCAAAGCGGAGAAGTGCGCAGGCGCTCCAACAGCGTTCCGCTCTGGATCTTCAGCTTCATGTTTCTGATCGGGGCCTTCCATTTCTATTTACCGTATCTGGTGGCGTACCGGTTCAAGCAGGATGAGGTACAGATGATCGCCTCCACCCAGGGCTTGCGCCGAGCAGGGCTGATCAGTATGATCGTCAGTCTGGTGATGATGATCTATACCCATGTATAAGGAGAAAATCAAGTGGAATACAGAAAAGAAATCAGAGATCTTCTCTCACAGAAGAAAAGCTGGAAAGAGATCTCCCGGCTTGTGGAATTGAGTGATGAGGAACTGACGGCGATCGCCTGCGGAACCATGGAATATCAAAGCGGGGATACGCCTTGCCATGCCTTAGGAGATGAAGTGCTCTTCTTTGTGGATGAAGAGGAATACTATCTCGGGAAAGTGGCCAAGATCCTGCCAAAGCGCGGGGAACTGTTCCCGGAATATGAATATGTGATCGCGTGGCAGGACGGCTTAAATGAAACCCTCTGGGAGCAGCAGGTCACCAATTACAAAGACGAGCTGAAACGCAACAGCTGGCTGTTTTAAAAGATCCGAAAAGAAAATGAAGGAACCGGGCAGAAACCCGGTTCTTTTCCTTTTCATAAAAAAGCCGCTGTCTCTTACCAGCAGCTTAAGGATTTTGATAAGATTTGGTGCCTGGTGCACTCTTAAATGATACCAAGCGGAATCAGCGTCACTAAACAAAGAGCGACGCATCCCCAGATCACCGCCAGAAATGTCATCTGCTTCTTCTTTTCCCAGTACGGAACGAAGTTGGATGCCAGAAAGAACGGGATATAGGTCGTCACAAATACCGGCAGAACACCCCACCACTTGTAGACCCAGATAAAGGAATGATTGGAAGTTCCTGCCAAAAAGGACTCAACGAGTGCAAAGAGCAAAGCCATGGAAAGGGCACCGGTCAGTTTCCGTTTCCCTGTCGGATTCTCCGGCAGCATCTTGTAGGAAATGATACCGGCTAAGGAAAACATCATCGACAGTTCCCAGCAGACCCCGATCAGTAAGATATAGGTCGTAGAGGCATTGCTGACGGACCAGAGCGGATAGGTGAAGAAATGTCCGATGACCGCATTTCCGATCTCATAGAGCCAGTGCACTCCGTAGAGCGAAAAGCCGGCAACGATGGCCCTGTAATCCTTGTTTTTCACTTCCGTCCAGTAGACATAAAACACAACAGCAAGAATAAAGATAAACGTCCAGTTGAAATTGTCCGTACTGCGTACGGTGATGGCTTTGACCAGTTCTTTGGCCGCAGTGGAGCCATCTCCCCAGAACTTAAGCATAAATGATACCTCTCTGTTATTTGATTTTATTATGCCATAAAAGGGGAACTCTTACCATATGTTACTTCTTCCTGCGGTTTCTTACCTGCTCCACCTGCATTTCCGGATAGCGGAGGGCGGAGAGATAGTAACCGAACGCGCAGGCGGTATCCACGCCGTAGGTGTTATGGATCTTGTAGACCCTTTCCGCCGGGATATGCCCGAAGACCACTTTCATATCATCGTTATAGTCTGCCGACCAGTCTTCCGTGGAAGGAAAGCCCAGACGGTCGTATTCCCGCTTTTCGGGACCGTAGAGGCAGTATTCCCGAATCTCCCGGGTGTCTTTCCCCAGAAAGGCCCGTTTGATGCCGGCATGCACCACCACAAGACTTCCTTTGTCCAGCCATAAGTAGGCGGGCTGTTTTTGTAAGAAGGCCGCAATCTCTTCTCTTGTTTTTGCATCGGCGGCTTCCATCTCCCTGGCGGTGGTTTCCAGTCCGTGTGCCACTTCCACCTTGCTTCCTTCCAGATAGCGTAACAGCCGCTCATCGTGATTGCCCATCACCATAAGTGCCGCGTTATCACGTTCCATCTGCATGATCAGCCGCAGTACTTCCAGTGACTGCTCTCCCCGGTCGACCACATCTCCCGTAAAGACCGCCATGCGTTTATCCGGATGGAAATAATGTCCTTCTTCATCCTGCTGATAGCCGAGCTTGCGGATCAGCTTTTTCAGGGCATCAAAACATCCGTGCACATCACCGATAATGTCAAACGGTCCGCTGTTCTCTCTCTGATCCCAGTTTCCGTTTTTCCGCAGGATTTGTACGTTTTCCGCTTCATTTTCATCCAGAATATAAACACGGTCGAACCCTTCCTGCTTCAGGCGGTTCTTGATGCTTTGCGTGCTTCTGTACTGCATTTCCAGATAGCCGGCGGAATATGTTCTGGCGCTGTTGCGGCGCAAAAGTTCTTCTAAAGAAACATCGAAAACAACCGCCACCCGTTGGTACTGATGCGCCCGGGCGGCTTTGAGAAGTTCCCTGCGTTTATCGGTTTCCAGATAGTTGCCGTCGCATACCTGCAGGGTGCGCTGAAAGTTTGGGGAGTCATCACTTACGGTTTCATCCGGCCGGAAATGCTTCGCAGCAAAGGTGCTTTTCCCGCTCAGGGAAGCGCCGATCAGAATGAAAATGGTATAATTGCAGATTTCAATGATTTTTGGCTGTTTCATATCGCTGTTCATACTTCCATCATATTGGATTTCCCGCTTCTTGAAAAGAGAAATCCGGTTCTCTTCGGCTATCGCAAAACAGTCAGATGGGACTTTTAGAACAGAAGGTAGTCCGCAGCAGGAAAAACAAAGCGGTGCAGGGTATAATAAGGAAAAGGAGAAACGGATGAGAGTACGATATCAAAACGGAAATATCTATACGGGAAAGAGATTCGTAAATAGCTTTGTAGTTGAAAACGGCAGATTTACTGATGTGGGAAAGAAAGAGGCAGAATACGATCTCTGCGTGGATCTTAAGGGCAGATTTGTCTCTGCCGGGTTCAATGATTCCCATATGCATCTGTTCAGTTTCGGAAATGCCCTGCATATGGCGCAACTGCAGGATCATACCTCTTCGTTGGAAGAACTGATCCGCCACGGAAAGGAATTTCTGAAGCATCATCCCAAAAAGGAAGGACAGTGGCTCTTGGGCCGGGGGTTTAACCAGGACTATTTTCCGGGGAACATGTCATCCCGCAAAAGGAAGATCTGGATAAGATCTCTCTGGACATTCCGGTTCTGTTCACCCGCTCCTGCGGACACTGCTACGTGGCCAATACCAAGGCGCTTGCTCTGGCAAAGATCGCCAAAGAAACGGAAGAAGTTGCGGGAGGAAAGATCGGAAGAGAAGAGAACGGGGAACCCAACGGTCAGTTTTTTGACAACGCCATGGACCTCATACAAAGTGCCGTACCGCTTCCCAATAAGGAAGAGATCAAGGAGCGGATTGTAACGGCCTGTGAAGCTTTGAATTCCTACGGAATCACGAGTTCCCAGACGGATGACTACTGCGTTTACTGCGCCATTCCCTATGAAATGATCAATGAAGCCTATGAAGAGTTAAAGGAAGAAGGAAAGCTGAGCGTACGGGTGTACGAGCAGTGCAACTTCACGGAAGCGGAAGAGTTTCAGCGTTTTTTAGATAACGGAAACCGGACCGGAAAGGGCGATGCCATGTTTAAGATCGGACCTCTGAAGATGCTGGGGGACGGCTCATTGGGCAGCCGGACAGCCCGTCTGAGTGTTCCGTATGCCGATGATCCGGCGACCAAAGGCTTTACACTGTGCACCAATGAGAAAATGAATACGATGGTGGATCTGGCCAACAAAAACAACATGCAGGTTGCCATCCATGCCATCGGGGATGTCTGTCTGGATCAGGTGCTCAACGCCATTGAAAAGGCACAGGCAAATTACTATAGAGAAGACAGCCGGCACGGCATTGTGCACTGTCAGATCAGCCGCTTTGACCAGCTGGATCGGATTGCGAAGATGAATCTGCATGTCTATGCGCAAAGCATCTTCCTCGACTATGACAACCATATTGTAAAAGCAAGAGTCGGGAAGGATCTTGCGGAGAGTTCTTACCGCTGGAAGACCTTAATGGAGAAGGGTGTGCATGTCTCCAACGGGTCGGATGCGCCGGTGGAGATGCCGGATGTTTTAAAGGGCATTCAGTGCGCCGTAACGCGCTGCTCCTTGGACGGATGCGGACCGTATCTCAAAGAAGAAGCCTTCTTAGTCGCGGAAGCATTGCGCTCCTTTACGTACGAAGGGGCTTACGCGAGCTTTGAGGAAAAGGAGAAGGGGCTGATTGAGGAGGGCTACCTGGCGGACTTTGTCGTCCTGTCCGAAGATCCCTTTACCGCAGATCCGGCAAAGATCCATACGATTGAAGTACTGAAGACGTATCTTGGCGGAAGGGAAGTTTACTCCAAATAGAGAAAAAAGGTTCTCACGAACCTTTGGTAATGTAAATTATCGTGGATTTAGGGGTACAGGTTAAAATATCGTGTGGGTAAAAAAAGACACAGGTTAAAAAATCGTGGATTTGATACTACAGGATACAAAATCGTGTGGGTAAGAGGCTTTATAAAAAAGGCCTCTTTTTCTATGATGGATTTGAATACTATACACAGAAAGAGAGGTACTTTAATTGTATGTTGTTTTCCAATATTAAGGAAGATGAATTTGAATTATGTCATGAATTCGTCCACAAAGATGTCGTCTACAAGGAAGTCAGGATCAAGAACAGAGGCTTCCGCTGTGAGTGCGGGACCTACCACACCAACGTAAAAGAATACCGAACGAAACGTATCACACATTCCATCTACGCCCATCAGAAATGTATCGTGATCTATCATCAGAGAAGATTCATCTGTCCGAACTGCGGCGCCACACATATGGAAGAGAATCCCTTCACCTCAGACAATAATCATGTTTCCGACAAGACTGTTATGAATATCTTAAATGACCTGAAGCGATACAATACGACGTTCCGTGAAGCCGCTGAAAATAATGATGTCTCTGTCATGGAAGCCATGCATATTTTTGACAGGTACTGCCAGATGGAACGACTTAGAATGCCGGAGGTCCTCTGTATCGATGAGATCTATTTCTCCAGGACACGTAGGAAAAAGTATGTTCTTGTCCTTCTAAACTTCCATAACCGATCCATCATTGATGTTCTGAAAGACAGAGACAAACATACTCTTTCTTCTTACTTAGGGCGCCTTCCCAAAGAAGAAAAGGCCCGTATTCAATATGTTTCCATCGATATGACGGAGAATTACCGCGATGTCCTTCAGCACTATCTCCGTAATGCCATCATCGTAGCGGATTCCTTCCATGTCATGAAGCACCTCGCAGATGCGTTAGACAGTGTAAGGCTGCGTGTTATGAAAAGATTTGAAGATGACAAGAAAAGTGACCCTTATTATCTTCTCAAATACCGCAATGAGCTCCTTTATTCTACGGGGATCAATTACCGTTTCCGTATGAACAAGCACTTTCATCGCTATATCTCGCAGAACCAGATGTTAGACATGATGTTTGATCTTGATCCAGATCTTAGGAAAGCTCATCAGCTCTATCACACTTACAAGTATTTCAATGACTCTTCTTACACTGATCTTCCGGCTGCCTACAACAGATTGAGTGAGATCATCAATGAATTTCGTATCTCCGGTATCCACGAGTTCGAATCTCTCGCTTCCACTCTCTCCAACTGGAAAGCCGAGATCGTGAATTCCTTCTGTGTCCACAATGGAAAGCGTATCTCCAACGGGCCGATCGAAGGAAGGAATTCTCTTATCAAAAAGATTCTGAGGTTGGCGAATGGTTACTCCAATTTCCATCGCTTCCGCAACAGGATCATGTACTCTTTAAACAAGCTTTCCAGGCATTCTTTTCGGCCAGAATAAAGGCAGGAACCTCTTACGAGTTTCCTGCCTAAATTTGATCATTTTTCGGGGTGACCCACACGATTGTGTATCCTGTTACCCACATGATTTTGTATCCTGTGAGCTTCTTCACCCACACGATAATTTACATTACCGAACCTTTTTAGTTTTGTTGTTTTCTGCGGTTGAGCCATAACAGGAACAGGGCATAGAGCGCAAAGGCCGTTAACAGGATTCCGCTCAGGTAGTACGGAGCGTTATAGACGGCTTGCATGTGCGGAACCAGGATCAGGATCATGCTGATCGTGAAGGTGATCGGCAACATGACGACTTTTAAGACCGTTTCCCCGTAGGCTTTCTTGCGAGTAAACCAGTAGATAATTCCGCCCGCGACACTGGCAAGGACGCCAAGGAAGAGCCAGTAGTTATAGATGAGCCGCGGCAGGGTCTGTACGCCGCCGCCTTCCGCATGCGCATCCCTGTAGAGGACAATATCGTCCGGATTGCCCGGATAGTAATAGACCGAATCGATCTCGGACTGTTCCTTTAAAATACGGAACGATTCGTGGCTGTTTTGGAAGATCTTATCCCAAAGCGTGGTGTGACAGCTCAGGAAGTAGGATGTTTTTCCGCCTTCCAGATTTACCGGATCCACACTCAGATGAAAGTTTCCTTCCGCACTGACCAGCATCCGTCCGTCATCCAGCGTTTCCAGATGGATCCTACCGTCCTGATACGGCAGGGTGATGGGACTGCGTAAATGGGCAAGGGTTAATGTAAAGAGCAAGAGCGCCGCAAAGAAACCGAAGAGCAGACTCTGCTTGCGGACCGTTCGGATCTTGCCCTTGGCCTGATGCAGGGATTCCTTGGTGATGGATTCCACTTCTTCAAGCGGGACATCTTCTTTGATCCGCTCTCCTTTGAGCAGCTCCGCCACACTGACATTCAAAGCATCCGCCAGAGGCTCCAGCGTCGCAATGTCCGGGAACCCCCGTCCCGTTTCCCAGCGGGAGATGGCTTTATCGGACACATGCAGAAGATCGCCGAGTTCCTGCTGTGTGAGTTTTTGTTCCTTTCTTAATTCTGAAATAAAGGCACCTGTTTTATTGACATTCATATCATATTCCTCCTGCCCTTACCTTATAACGAATTATACCATATTGCACCCTATGGGTCGTAGAGTTGCCGAAAAGCACAAAAAAACCGGAATTTCTTCCGGTTACTTTCCAAATGGTGGGCAATAAGGGACTCGAACCCCTGACCCCCTCCACGTCAAGGAGGTGCTCTCCCAACTGAGCTAATTGCCCATCGGCTTATTTATTGTAGCACATCATTTCCCACTGCACAACCATTAATTTCAGAAAAAAGACTGCAGGATTTCTGCAGTCTTTGCTTATTCACACAAGGATGAAATCATTTCCGAAACGGTCGGATGCGGGAAGACGACTTCCCGTAAGTCGGACAGTTTCATTTTCTTCTGTACCAGAATGGCGAATTCGCTGATCAGTTCCGTGGCATGCGGACAGACCATCTGGGCTCCGAGGATCGTATCCTCTTCATCCAGCACCACTTTGACATATCCGCTTTCCGCTTCTTCAATGACGCTCTTGCCGTTGGCTCCGGTCAGAGTTTTCCTGGTATGGACTGTCAGTCCGGCTTCTTCCGCTTCCTTCTGGGTACAGCCGACGGAAGCAATCTCCGGATCGGTATAGACGCAGCTTGGAATCACGCTCATATCCTTGATCAGAGTCTTATCGCAGATGTAGGAGACGGCATTGCATCCCTGGGCTTCCGCGACATGGGCTAACTGGATATTGCGGTTTTTGGCATCCCCGATCACAAAGATGTTGGAAATGTTGGTCATGCCGGCGGCATCGCCGACGATGCCGCGCTTTATCTCCAGCGCCAGAGAAGGATTGACCAGGTTGCAGATGTTGGCTTTCCGTCCGGCTGCCACCAGGATCCTATCGGAAGTGATAGAGCACTCCTTGCCGGCTTTGTCTTTGTAATAGACCGTATTGCCGTCAATGCGGGAAATGCTGACTTTGGTCACGATCTGGGCGCCTTTTTTCTTTAAGGACAGATTCAGTCTCTGGGCAATCTCCGCATCCATGGTCGGCAGAATATGGTCCGCAATCTCCAGGATGGTGACCGGAAGATTCATGGAAAGGAAGATGGAGGCGCATTCCACACCGATGACGCCGCCGCCGATAATGGTAACGGAGGAGAAGTTCAGATCGCTTTCCTCCAACAGATCATCGGAAGTCATGACGTACGGGGAGTCGACGCCTTCAATCGGCGGTAAGGACACCTTGGAACCGCTGGCTAAAATGACATGTTCCACTTCATATTGCTCATTGGCCGCCACGATCGTATGGTGCTCCAAGAGATACGCGTGGGCATTGACGAGTTTGACCTTCTTACTCTTCAGAAGTTTTTCCACGTCTCCCCTGAGACGTGCTACGGTTTCTTCCTTCTTTGCGAGCACCTTTTCCTTCGGGAAAGGATAATCGCTGACTTCTTTCTGGATCTGCGCAAACTGCTTTACCGAGTGCAGAAGGCTCTTGGTCGGAATGCAGCCGCGGTTCAGACAGGTGCCGCCTACCTGTTTCTCTTCAAACAGGACGACACTGAGTCCGCGCTCTGCCGCCGCAAGCGCTGCCGTATAGCCGCCGGGACCGGCGCCGATAATGCCGATATCATATCGCATGTGAACTACCTCTTTCTAATAAATGCCAAATATCGCGGTCCATCTCAGGCTGATCGGAGCTTAAGAGGACCTCCCTGATTTCCTGTATTGTCTTCCCCCGGAGAAGGTCCGGCAGGGAAGAAAGATGCTCCGTAAGCAAAGCATCCGAATAAACTGCCACATCCGTAAGGATGTCATTTTCTTTTTCATATTCGATCCGCACCGTTCCCCACACAAAGCGCTCTTCCAATCCATGGGAGAGGTGATCCTCCCGTCCGTACAGGAAGGTTTCATCGGAGAACAGGCGGATATCCGCTTCCAGCTGTGTTTGATCAAGATCTTCTTCCGTTAAGGTTTGGGCTTTGAGTCCGTAGATCTCTTCCGCGGAGCGGATCAGGGCTTCTTTGCAGGCGTCTACCGTTAAGTCGGGCAGAATGTCATTTAAGTTGATGACGCGCGACCTGATGGAGGCGACATGCTTGTCTTTCAGTTTTAAAAGCGAGACGTTTAAGTATCTGCTCAGCGCTTCCGCATCGACATGCAGCATGATCGTTCCGTGATGGAGCGAGGTGTGGCGGGAATGCTGGAAGGCGTGACCGGAGAATTTCCGTCCGTCGATGAGCAGGTCGTTGCGGCCGTTCTGATACGCCGGCAAGCCGAAGTGCTTTAAGGCATTTAAGATCACTTCATTCTCCTTCTCCTCATTGAAATCCTCTTTCGGGGAGAGGAAAGTGAAGTTCAGATTGCCGAGGTCGTGGTAAACGGCGCCGCCACCGCTGAGACGGCGGGCAAGATGCCCGCCATCCCTGTGCAGTGTGTCCAGGTTGCATTCGTTGTACGCGTTCTGGTTTTTCCCGATCACGACCGTCTTCTCGTTCTGCCAGAGATAGAGGATCATAGAGTCCCCGCTCCGGGATGCGAAAAGCGCTTTTTCCAAAGCCAGGTTGTGATAGGGGTCGACCGATGGGGTCGTGATAACGTACAGCTGTCTGATCATTTATTCCTTGTTGAAATCGTATTTCAGTACCGGGTTTCTGGCGGCCTGAACTTCATCCGGACGGCTGATCGGAGTGTTGTGCGGAGCGTTATGGAGATACTCCGGATCCTCATGAGCCATCTTGTAGAGACGGATAAAGATATCGCAGGCTTCATCCAGGCTTTCTTTGCTTTCGGTTTCCGTCGGTTCGATCATGAGTGCTTCATGAACGATGAGCGGGAAGTACATCGTTGGAGGATGAATTCCGAAGTCCAGGGAGCCCTTGGCCACATCCATGGCGGAAACGCCGGTTTCTTTCTTTAACTCTTCCAGCGACATGACAAATTCATGCATGCAGATCTTGGAAGAAGACATCGGATAGTATTCTTTTAAGCGGTTCATCATGTAGTTGGCATTCAGTACCGCATTCGCGCTGGCTTCCTTGATTCCTTCCTTGCCTAACGTCAGGATGTAAGTGAGCGCCTTGACGACGACCAGGAAGTTGCCGTAGAAGGAGCGGACCTGGCCGATGGAGTGAACAGGTGTGACCCAGTCATACCCGATCGGTGTTTTTTCCACGACCGGTTTCGGCAGGTAATCCTTTAAGAATTCCTTACAGCCGACCGGACCGCTGCCCGGACCGCCGCCGCCGTGCGGAGTGGAGAAGGTCTTGTGCAGGTTGAGGTGGACACAGTCAAAGCCCATGTCACCCGGACGGACATGTCCCATGATGGCGTTCAGATTGGCGCCGTCATAGTAACAGAGACCGCCGGCTTCATGCACGATCTTGGTGATCTCCAGAATGTTTTTATCGAAGATGCCGAGCGTATTCGGATTTGTCAGCATTAAGCCGGCTGTTTCCTCATTGACGGCATTCCGTAAAGCGTCAAGATCGACACCGCCTTCCGCATTGGAAGGGATGTTGATGACTTTGAATCCGGCCATACTGGCGCTGGCAGGGTTGGTGCCGTGGGCGCTGTCCGGAACGATGATGTTGACACGCTTGGTGTCATTACGCATCTGGTGGTATTTCCGGATCAGCAACAGACCAGTGTATTCGCCATGCGCTCCGGCCGCCGGCTGGAAGGTCATGTCGTCCATGCCGGTGATTTCGCATAAGAGCTTCTTGGCGGTATAGAGTACCTCTAAAGAACCCTGGGAAGAGGCTGCGGACTGCAGCGGGTGCATCTGTGTGAATTTCAGGAAGGATGCGGTCTTCTCATTGATCTTCGGATTGTATTTCATGGTGCAGGATCCCAGCGGATAGAAGCCGTCGTTGACCCCATGCACCTGTTTCATGAGTTCGGTATAGTGACGGGAAAGATCCACTTCACTGATTTCCGGTAAGTGCGGTTTCGCTGCGCTGAGGCAGGATGCATCAAAGCTGTAAGGTGTAACGTCGCATTCCGGAATTAAGGATTCGTAACGGCCGGTGCGGCTGCGTTCAAAGATCAGTTTCATGCGAGTACCTCCTGAATGCTGGATACCAGATAGTCAATATCCTTTTTGGTATTCAGTTCCGTAGTGCAGAAGAGAATGCCGTTATCGACATTCAGACCGGAAAGGATGCCTTTTTTGGCCAGGTGGCTTTCCAGTAAGACCGGGTCGACCGGGGAGTCAACCAGAAATTCATGGAAGAACTCTTTCCTGTAACGGAGCTTGAAGCCGATCTCTTCCAGTTTCTGACATAAGTAGTGCGCATGGGAAGCGGAGTTTTCCGCGACTCTGCGGAATCCTTCCGGACCGACAGCGGAGAGATAGACCGCAGCGGTCATGGCGCATAAGGCTTCGTTGGAACAGATATTGGAGGAAGCTTTCTCTCTCCGGATATGCTGCTCTCTGGCCTGCAGTGTCAGAACATAGCACCTGCGGTTTTCCTTATCGACCGTTTCGCCGACGATTCTGCCCGGCAGACGGCGCATCAGCTCTTTGGTGCAGGTCATGATGCCGAGGTACGGACCGCCGAAGGCAATCGGCAGACCGAGCGGCTGACCTTCCATCACGCAGATATCCGCGTTGACTTCTTTCGCGTTTTTCAGTAAGCCCAATGCCACCGGATTGGTCGCAAAGATCATGCGGCCCTTGACGGAGTGGGCAATTTCCGCAGCTTTCGTGACATCTTCCAGAATGCCGTAATAGTTCGGCGACTGGATCAGTACGGCTGCCGTATCGTCATTTACCTTTTCCTTTAAAACGTCCAGATCGGTGCTGCCGTCTTTTGCCGGTAAAAGCACCAGATTGACGGAACGGCTTTCGCAATAGGTCTGAATGACTTCCAGTGTGTCCGGGTGGACCGTTTCGGAAACCAGAACCGTATTTTTCTTCCGCTCGAGACACATGAAGATCGCTTCGGCAGCGGCCACGGCTCCGTCATAGACGGAAGCGTTGGAGACATCCAGCCCCGTGATCTCGCACATCAGTGTCTGATATTCAAAGATGGACTGCAGGATTCCCTGGGAGATCTCCGCCTGATACGGGGTATAGGCGGTCAGGAACTCTTCCTTGCCGGTAACGGAAGACACCACGGCCGGAATGTAATGATTGTAGGCTCCTGCGCCGCGGTAGATCTGGGAGAACTTGCGGTTTTTATCCGCCATCTCATCCATCTTCCGTAAGACTTCCATCTCGCTCATGCCTTCCGGAAGATCCAGTTCCGGATTCAATACGGAGGCAGGGGCGTCTTCATAGAGATCATCCAAAGAATTCAGATTCAGCGTGCGAAGCATTTCCTGTTGTTCATCTTTTCCCGATACAACATATCTTCCCATATTACGCCTCTTCTGCGACTACCTTTGCATATTCTTCCGCGTTTAATAATTCTTCGTTTTCGCCTGTTTTTTCGACTTTGAT
>ODAI011270473.1_pt1 | contig 18054 bp, 14 predicted proteins | sample 1539321 | NCBI WGS metagenome assembly ODAI01 (sample SAMN02144231, study PRJEB22623) | gut metagenome | biome: sheep rumen | host: Ovis aries | place: New Zealand | reverse complement strand
GAAGCCGCAAGCGGCAACGAATTTCACGAATGCCAACCGAATGGCGGACTTCCGCAGGGTAAGTCTCATTCGTGTCATCCGTCGCACCGAAGGTGCTTCGTGCAATGCTTCTTCTCGCCGCATGGAAAAATTCGTTCAATTCGTGTAATTCGTTGTTGAAAAAACACCCGAAACTTGAATAAGTAATATTATGAGTAAGCAAACAGAAAGAATACAGGAGTTGATTGAACTCCGTCAGAAAGCGCGTCTGGGTGGTGGCGAGAAGGCCATCGACAAGCAGCACGCCAAGGGCAAGTTCACTGCACGTGAGCGTATTGCCATGCTCCTCGACGAGGGCAGTTTTGAAGAATATGATATGTTCAAACTCCACCGTTGCACCAACTTCGGCATGGAGAAGAAGCAGTATCTTGGCGACGGTGTCGTGACTGGTTCGGGTACAATCGGTGGACGCCTCGTCTTTATTTTTGCTCAGGATTTCACGGTGAACGCAGGTTCGCTCTCCGAAACCATGAGCCAGAAAATCTGCAAGATTATGGACATGGCCATGAAGGTGGGTGCTCCTGTCATCGGCCTCAACGACTCGGGTGGTGCTCGTATTCAGGAGGGTATCAACGCCTTGGCTGGCTACGCTGAGATTTTCCAGCGCAACATCATGGCATCAGGTGTAATTCCTCAGATTTCAGGCATTTTCGGCCCTTGTGCAGGTGGCGCCGTTTATTCTCCTGCCTTGACCGACTTTACGCTTATGATGGAGAACACATCGTTTATGTTCCTTACCGGTCCAGCTGTGGTAAAGACTGTGACTGGTGAAGATGTGGATCAGGAAAGTTTAGGTGGCGCATCCGTTCACTCAACCAAGTCGGGTGTTACGCATTTTACAGCCGCTACAGAGGAAGAGGCTATGGCGATGATTCAGCAACTCATTTCCTACATTCCGCAGAACAACCAGGAGGAGACTCCACGTGTGGAATGCACCGACCCCATCGATCGTCTGGAGGATTCGCTCAACGAAATCATTCCCGACAATCCCAACCAGGCATACGACATGTACAAAGTCATTGCCGCTACTGTAGATAACGGTGAGTTCTTTGAGGTGCAGCCACGATATGCTCAGAACATCATTGTGGGTTTCGCACGTTTCAATGGCCGTTCCGTTGGTATTGTAGCTAACCAGCCATCCAAGTTTGCAGGTGTGCTCGATTGCAATGCCTCACGCAAGGGTGCTCGTTTCGTACGTTTCTGCGATGCATTCAACATTCCTATTGTTAGTTTCGTGGATGTGCCAGGCTTCCTTCCTGGTACAGGACAGGAATACAACGCTGTTATCCTTCATGGTGCTAAATTGCTCTATGCCTACGGAGAGGCCACTGTGCCCAAGGTGACGGTGACACTCCGCAAATCATATGGTGGTTCACACATCGTGATGTCTTGTAAGCAACTTCGTGGCGACATTAATTATGCATGGCCATCGGCCGAAATTGCCGTGATGGGTGCCAGTGGCGCAGCTGCTGTGCTCTATGCTCGCGAAGCAAAACAAATCAAGGAGGAGGGTGGTGATGCAAAGGCATTCATTGCTGAAAAAGAGGAAGAATACTCCAAACTCTTTGCCAATCCTTATCAGGCAGCCAAGTATGGTTATATCGATGATGTGATTGAACCACGAAACACACGTTTCCGTGTGATTCGTGCCCTTGAGCAGCTTGCCAACAAGTCACTTACAAATCCTGCTAAGAAACACGGTAATATTCCATTGTAAATTATTATGAGAAAGTTATTATCTGTTATTTCATTCCTGATAGCATCTTCTGCTGCATTTGCACAAGGGGCACATGACTTCAAATTCAATGAAGTGTTTGTCCACGCCCCTGCTTGCTGCGGTGGCGACTCCACTGCAACTTGTAGCAAAACACCGAGCTATGTGGATGAATACGGGCAGTCTGCATCATGGATTGAGATTGAAAACACTTCTTATTCCACTCACGAAATAAGGAACTGCTTCATTACCATCAATCCCGCTGTCCTCGATAAGACGATGTCTGCACCTGAGCGCGAAAAGCTCATGTCAGTCATTCCTGCCGGTGACCCTCGCACATCAATTGGTGCAAAGCAACGTATCACATTTTTTGCCGACGGACATACCAATCGTGGTACACTCCATCTCAATTTCACCCTTCCCGTAGGCAAGCCCTTCACCCTTTACCTTTTTGATGGAAATGCTGTCGATTTGCTCGACTCTGTTCGTGTAGAAACTCTTCCTGTAGGTTCAAGTTTCGCTCGCATCAATGGTGATGAATGGCAAGTGCTTGAGGAAGATAAGGTAACTCCCAATGCCCCTAATTTGGCTTATCATAATGATAAGATTCGGGAATTCAAGGAGAAAGATCCCTACGGCATTGCCATGACCCTTATGTGCATGGGTGTAGTGTTCTCATGCCTCATTCTGTTGTTTGTGTTCTTCCACATATTCGGCTGGGCTATGAACCGCGCTGCCAAGTTGGCTCGTGTACGTGCCATTCGTGCTATTCACGACCAGGCTTCCAAGATGGTTGAGATGGCCAAGCAAGGCACAACCGAAACACGAGGTATTGATATGGAAACCTACACAGCCGTTATTGGTATGGCACTCCACGAATATTTTGGTGGCACTCATGACCTTGAGTCTGGTATCTTGACTATTAATCAGACACCAACCACATGGGCGGATAAGAGCCATGAACTTCGTGTGACTCCGCAACATCATCAAGCAAACTAAACTAATTCTAACAAAACGAAATGAAAGAATATAATTATAAAATTAAAGGTGTTCCTTACAATGTAAAAGTAAATGGAATTGAAGAGAACATCGCCAAAGTTGAGGTGAACGGCATCGAGTTTGAAGTGGAGCTTGAGAAGCCTGTAGCTCAACCCAAGCCAGTAGTGCGTGCTGTAGCCGCTCCCGTTAAAACTATTGAAGCTCCAAAAGCGGCTCAGGAGGCGGTGGCAGATGGTGTATCGGCTGTTCGAGCACCCCTGCCAGGTACCATCAACGACATTAAGGTCACTGTGGGGCAGGCAGTCAAGAAGGGTGAGACGCTTGTTATTCTTGAAGCCATGAAGATGGAGAACAACATCGACTCTGACCGCGATGGCAAAATCAAAGAAGTCAAGGTGCAGAAAGGCGATACCGTCATGGAAGGAGCCATTCTTGTTACAATCGGATAATTAATAAAGTAGAAAAATTGGAAAGTCGCATAAAAGGGAAGCAATAATCCTTCAATGCGCCAATCCTTAAATTCTTATATTTTACATGTTACTCGAAAGCGTTTCAACTATGGATTTCATAGGGAGCAAACTCTCCGATTTCCTCACCTATACAGGCTTTGCCAATGTTGAATGGGCTAACATCATTATGATTGCAGTTGGTGCTTTCTTCATTTGGTTGGCTATCAAAAAGGATTTCGAACCCTTGCTCCTCATCCCAATTGGTCTTGGCATCATTTTGGGAAATATTCCGTTTAAAGCGGCTGGTCTTGAAATAGGTCTTTACGAGGACAATTCCGTGCTCAACATCTTTTATCAGGGTGTGCGACTCGGATGGTATCCTCCTCTTGTGTTCCTTGGCATTGGTGCAATGACCGACTTTGGTGCACTTATTGCCAATCCTAAATTGATGCTCATCGGAGCAGCTGCTCAGTTTGGTATCTTTGGTGCCTACATGATTGCCTTGGCTATGGGTTTTGAGCCTAATCAGGCCGCAGGCATCGCCATTATTGGTGGGGCTGATGGACCTACTGCCATCTTCCTTTCCAGCAAGTTGAGTCCCAACCTCATGGGTGCCATTGCCGTGTGTGCTTATTCTTACATGGCTCTTGTGCCAGTCATTCAACCTGGTATCATGAAGTTACTCACCACGAAGGAACAACGCAAAATCAAGATGCAGCCAGCTCGCAAAGTCAGCCAGACAGAAAAGATGCTCTTCCCAATCGTAGGCTTGTTGATTACCACATTCATTGTGCCCTCTGGTCTGCCATTGCTCGGCATGCTTTTCTTTGGTAATCTGCTTAAGGAATCTACCAAGACCACACGTCTGGCCAAGACTGCAGGCAGTGCACTCAATGACATCGTAGTGATGTTGCTTGGTCTCACAGTTGGCTGTTCTACACAAGCATCTGAATTCCTTACTCTGGCTACGGTGAAGATTTTTGCCCTTGGTGCATTTGCCTTCATCATTGCAACTGCCAGCGGCGTCATCTTCGTTCACATCATGAACATCTTCCTGCCGAAGAATCAGAAAATCAACCCGCTCATAGGAAATGCAGGTGTGTCGGCTGTTCCAATGGCAGCCCGTATTTCGCAGAATGAGGGCCTCAAGGCTGATCCTCACAACTACCTTCTCATGCATGCTATGGGTCCCAATGTGGCAGGTGTTATAGGTTCAGCAGTGGCAGCAGGTGTACTGCTCGGATTCCTCTCCTAAAACAAAAGATTCAATATAAGAAAAAGGCGACTGGAACTTCAATGTTTCAGTCGCTTTTTGTTTTGTACAAGTAAAAGCTTTGTATTATTTATCGGAATCCGATGATTTTCTTTTGCAAGTTCTCTTCGGGAAGAACTACCTTCTTAATGTCAGCCGTCGTGATGGTGTGCAATTGTCGTGTGTTGGAAGTGCGGTAGCACCTGTCAGCATGTTGGATATAGATTTCCTCCAGCAGGTTGGTGACGAAGCGTGCATTTCCCCACGTCTTGGGGTTTCGGTTGTTAAATGCTTTCTGCACCATTTCAGAATACATTACCCAAGCCTGTCGGGTGAAGTGGTGTCCATAGGTGGCAATTTTCTGTTTACTGATTTCCAATAACTGAGGTACTGTAAAATCGGGAAAGTCAAAACGGTGTGTAAATCGCGAAGCGAGTCCCTCGTTCAGTTCCAGTAGCTTGGTCATTGGCTCTTTGTAGCCGCAGAGCACCACTGCAATGTCCCTCATTTTCTCGTCAGCCAGCAGCGGCATCATCAGTGGCAGAACATTCTGTCCGGGGTCATGAGGATGCTTGGTAAGCAATTGATAGGCTTCGTCAATCATCAGCACGCCTCCCTTTGCTGTTTCCAACGCTTGATGCACCCTTCTTTCTTCATCGCCAAAGTTGTTGCCTATGTAAGTGGCACGTGATGTGACCACAATGTGGCCGTGCGACAGTACGCCTGCTTTATAGAGCAGCGACGCATAGATTTTGCAGAGAGTCGTTTTGCCAGTTCCAGGTGCCCCTTGGAAGATAGCATGCAGGTTCACCTTGTGAGTTTTTGCATCGGGGTTCTCCTTAAGCAACATCTTGTTGAATTGAGTAAGTGCTGTGAGACGTTGAATTTGTTTCTTGATGTCTTCGCACCCAATCATCTCATTCAGTTCTTGCTCGGGTTTTCTCAACCTTGGGAAGACCTCTGCTCTTAGGGTTTCCTCCATTTCAGGTACGTAAGAAAAATCATCTGCCTCATCTTCCATGCCTTCCTCCTCATCCTTTATCGTATCTGCCTCATCTTTTTCCTCTGCAAATTCCCTTTCCTTCACGCAATTTCCCTCCTCGTAGTTTTCCTCATCATCGTTTTCTGTTTCCTCATCGTCCTCTTTGCTAAACACTTCATCTATAAGATCGGCCCACATTTTTTCAATTTCGTCAGAATCAATCTTCTTTTCCTCTTCTTTCTCCACCTTTGATTCTTTGGGGTGAGAATCATCGGTGGTATCGAAACCTTCGCACATTGTGAAGTTGTTGGCGCAATCAAAAACGGTTTCGTAGTTACTGTTAAAATCACTCTCCTTCAGGAAGCTGTCTGGTATATTATTCACATTGTCAAAGACGATAGTTTTCTTTTCAGCCCAGACATCGTCTTGCAAGTCAATCTTGTTAATGATGTTGGCGTTTGTCACAAGAACCACCCATGTGTTCATGTAAAAGCACCGTTGTTTCAATTCCACGTCCATCTTGGCTCTAAGCCTTTGCAATTGGTAAACAGGGGAGGAGGAGTGGCCATCATGTGAGTAATAGAGAGGTTCGTCGCCTTCTTCATCAGGTAATTCGTCTGCCACGTAATTCACACATTTTTGAGGGTGTCGTTCCAGTCCCACCAGTACTATGGTGTCACTTGGTTTATAGTAGTAGAACATCACATTCATCTGTATATCGTCATTCCACTTCTGTCTGAAATGTCGGCTCAACACCTTTCTTTTCTCTTTATTTAGCAGTTTGTTGTTCAAATAGTTAACGATGGTACTGGATGTTTGGCTCAATATGTCTGCAATAAATCTCATAAGATTAAATGGTTAAAAAGATGATAGATTTTTGAAAAAGCTAAAGGATTTATAATTTTACCTAAGCACGTATTCTGTTCTTGAACAGCGTCTTGGCAGAATCCCGACCATGTTCGTATGCAAGTACGTGGAGATGGTCGGAAACGTTGGAGCAGACAATAACTCACACCCGTGTCTTATAGGGTGCAGTCAATCAAATATGTAAAAAGAGTAGTGAGTTTTTTTTACACTCGTCCTTTCGTTCAATTATTTTCTTGAGAGGCTACTGTTTTTTGCTTTGGGTTTTAGTTCAAATCGTGTCTATTCAATTCTTTTTTCTCACAATTTCATCTGAGAAAGGAAGTCCTCACCTGAAATCTGAATACAAAGTAACGGGAAATCTTTGACATGACAAAATATTTTTGAAAAATTTTGCAAAAAAGAAATAAAACATCTTTCTTTCATGGTTCATCTTTAGGATTGCTACACAAAAAAAAGGCTAACAACAAGTCAGTTGCCAGCCTGTGGATTTGAGTGAAAATGTTGAGAAGATGATTAGAAAATCAGTTGGGCGTAGTTGTAAAGACCGTACTTCCACACCACAAAGTCATGCTGACCTTCTGGATACTGAATCAGAGTGCAGGGAATGTTGTTCTTGTCGCAGAAAGCTTTGAGGCGCGAGCTGTTGAACATCAGCCCATCCTTGCTTCCACACACCATCCAGAGCACTTTGTTGGCTTTCTTCATCGCATCCACATCAGGGATGAGTTGCTCAGGCTGCTTGGTGTTAGGAGCAGAGGAAAAGCCACCGACAAAGGCGAACTTGTCGAGGTTGCCCAAACCGAAGTTTAGCGACTGACCTCCACCCATTGACAGTCCTGCAATGGCACGGTGCTCTTGGTCAGTATAGGTGCTATACTGGCTTTGGATGAAAGGAATGAGGTCATCGATGAGGTCACGTTCAAAGATTTCGAACCCCTTTACCTTTTCCATTGAATAAACGTTACCCTCTGCTTTGTCATTTGGAAGTGCACGTCCATTTGGCATGACGATAATCATGGGTTTAGCCTTACCTTGTGCATAGAGGTTGTCCATAATGATGTTTGGCACTCCTTGCATCCACTCCTTGTGGTCTCCACCGATGCCATGGAGCAGGTATAGTACGGGATATTTCTTTGATTTGTCGTATTTTGGGGGCAGATAAACCGTCACCTTGCGAGTTGTACCCACGGTTTTAGACTGATACTCCTTCTCTTCAATGGTGCCACGCTCAATGCCAGGCGTTTCTTGGTCAAAACCAGCTGGTGCAGCAACATAGTCATTGAATTTTACATCAATTTGAGCACCTCCAAACATACCGCCTCCTGGTTGTGCGTTGGCAGTAACGAGACTAAGCGCAAAGAGCGCTCCAAGATAAAACTTTTTCATTTCTGCTTTTTTGAATTTGGATAGATTATAAAAATAAAGTTAATAGAATATTGAATGGTTTTCGATGTTTTGACCAGATTTTTTCGTATTGGTTTAATTCAAAACATTCCTTTTTCTCTCTTCGTTGTTTAAGGTATTTCTTCTTTGCTCACACCTTCTTCCTCCTTTTTTGTGGCTTGAGGTGTTTCTTCTTTGTTCATCTCTTCTTCTTCCTTTTTTGTGGATATAGCATTTTCCTTATCTTTCAGTCGCTTGCGAATGCTTTCAAAATCGTGTTGCCAGGAAAGACCAATACCCTGTGTGTTGAGAGTGGCTTTGGTAAAGTAGCGGTCGTTAGTTTGATTGTAAGCCTTGACAAAGAGATTGCCTTGGGGGTGAAGACGCCATTTCACCTCAAAATCGCCGATGAAATTTGTCTGGTTGGTCAAAGCGTTGTCGCGATAGCCAAATGCACCATTGATGAGCAGACGTTCGTCCAAGAGCCGCCCTTCCAAAATACCCTCCACATCGAGGTCATCCCATCCTTTTTCTCCTGTGGTGAGCGATGAGCCGAAGTTCCAGTTGCTTTCCCGTCCAATCATGTTGCTCAGCATTTGGTTGATTTGTCCGCTCAGGGTGGAGGAGAGCAAAGAGTTGACCGCCTGCCCCGAGTTGTTACCTCCGTTGGCACGTGCGTATTCGTTGGGGTAGAAACGTCCGAGCCCAAGCAAGTAAATCATTTGGGTGTTCATTTCTTCCTCAGAATTAATCATAGAGCGCACCAATTGTCGGGTTTCCTCGTTCACGTTAGGTATATCCATGTCGAACTTGAAGTCCATGTTGCCCAGTTTGCCTGTAATGTCGAGCACGCATATCACTTTCACTTTGTTGTTTTGCGAGAAAGCAGTGGTTGAGGTCAGGTCGCTCAGAGGGACGGAGTTGATGGTGTGGTGGCAAATCAAGTGAATGTTGGCATCGAATGGGTTACCATTAAATTCCACCATCGACCCTGGTTGCAAGGCAAGGTCGCGGAAGATGATGTCTTGCAGGTACAGACGGTATGATCCCGATGATATATTGTAATTGCCAAACATCTGGAAGGAGCCTTTGTTATACCATTGAGCAGTGATTTGCGCATTACCGAAAGTGCGCATATAGCCGTCCTCGATATTGTCCATGCGTAGTTTCACTTCGCAGGCAGGTGTGAGGTTGATGTCGAAATTAATGAAAATGTCGCTGTTATAATTCTTCTTCGCTTCTTTCACGATAGTCAACGAATCTTTCTTCACTTCTGTTTGCTTATCCTCCAAGTAGTGGTCGAAAAAATGAGGGTTGTAAGCCATAATGGAGTCGCGGTCGCGGAACTGGATGAAAGTGTTGCCTGTGATAGCATCTGGTGTGGCTGCATCGTAGGCGAAAACAGATCCACGCGTAGGGGTGACGATGGCATTGACATAGAGTGGGTGTCCGTCGCTTCCGTCAATGGTCAAACTGCCATCGGTAAAGACAGTAGCCAAGAATTTGTCGCTATTGAACTCTGTCTCGTCGTAGGCCAAGAGTTCTTTCAGGTCGGCATTGAAGTGGTAGGCGAAGTTCTTCATGTTGCGGTGGGTCACTTGGCCGTTCACTTTCGACTCATGTCCGAAACGGTCGAAGATGCTGATGTCGTTGAAATCAAATTTGTAGGGGCGGATGCGTATGGTGTCGCCTTCAATGTGGTAGGGCACATTGGTGGCTCGTAGGCGGAGGTTGACGTTGGGTACGGCATCGGCAATGATGTTGACATTGTTGAAGGGGCCAATGATGTTGACAGGTCCCGTCACGTAGCCCGTCACTTCCTTAAACACCCCTCGCAGGAATCCGTGCAAGAACGAGGCATTGGTATTCAAAGTGTTCACACTCAGCAGCATGTCGTTCTTAGCGGGTGAAATCCAACCATTAACCGATGTTATGCCTGTGATGTTCTTTTCCCGACCTGTCAGTGCGTCTGGCACCCTGTAGAGGTCAATCATTCGACCGTCCACACGGATGCCCTCCACGTCCTTGTCCCAATGTGCGTTAATATTGGCACTCCCCAAAGGGCCTTCCTGTATAGTCAAGTTGTCCACATGTAGGTTGGCTCGCAAGTCGGGTGTTCCTCCACCCAGCACCTTGTTAACGATAACACGTCCAGAAGCTTTTCCTGCGAACCTGACGGCATCGAAGTCCACCATTGAGAGGAAATACTGGATTTCCAGCTTGTTTAAGGTGGCCACTAATGAGTCGGATGAAGCTTCCGAGGCTTTGCCATCGATAGCGAGGAAGCTGTTGGTGTTGTTGTAGAACTTCACGTTCCGGCACTCGATGTTCTTTTTATAGAGTGCAATGTGAGCTGGGGCGACAGTCCAGGTTGTGTCGTTGATGACGGCACTCGATTGGCGCAAGGCAATGTCTGTCTTCATGTTTCCTGCTGAGTCGCTAAGTTGCACAATAGGCAGCAGCTGAAGTGTGATGTTGTTGCGTCCTGTGGTGTTCAGGTAGAGGTCACTCACAATGCGGTTGTCGTGCACATCGGCCATCAAGTCCAATTGGGCAGAGCTGGAGGGTGTGTCGCTGTCCGTGCTCTCTTGAAATGTAGAGGCAATAGCATGCACATTCATGTTATCAAGATTGGACCGGCACACTATCGCCACGTTGTCATACTGTTTGGTATTATATGTGAGACAGGGTGCATTCATCGTGAGCGACATGGTTTGTGCGGTGGAGTTGAGGTTGCCCGAAATGCGTACTGGCTGTTCAATGCTGTAGTCAGCATCGGTGAAGTGATGCAGAATGGGAGCATCTGTCAGGGTGAGTTCGTAGGTGATATCAGCTGGTTCTGTATCGACTTGCTTGAAGAGGATGGGCATGTGCAGAGCCAGTTGGTTGCCGAAATTTTTAGCAATGCTGACCAAGCCTGCTTTCCCGTGTATGTGTCCTGTCAGCATATCACTCGTCAGCATGTAGAGCATTTTACCGTCTGGTCGGTTTTTAGCATCAAGACTTATGCCATTCAGATGTGCTTGTTCCGTTTCTGTCATCACATTTACATCTTCCAGAGCTATGTGTCCGTACAGATGTTCAAAGTCCGTTCCTTGCAGATTGGCCTGTGCATACAAGGCCACATTCTCACCCTTAAATCCATGCGTGAATCCAAGTTGATTGGGTTTGAAGGCATCCAATAAAAGGGTTAGGCTGATATCTTTTGCGGGTGAGTCCGTGTAGTCCAAAGTAGCATGAGCTTTCAAATTCTCGTCATCGATTTTTACAGTGCCTTCCACATGAGCTGAGGTGCTCTGCGCATTGAGAACGATGTTTTGGTAGTTGTAATTATTATAATGAAGACTGTATATGTCACCTGTCACTCGCCCGGTAGGAAAGGGTTTCAGTTGGTTCAAGTTCATGGTCATGTCGAGGGCGAACGAGGTGGTGCCCCACAAGGGGGAGCCCTGCAGTTTGCCTAAATGGATGCTGTCGCCGTTGATGGTTCCCGTGAGCCAGTGCTCGGCATCAAGAGTGAGGTCGTAGCCAACATTACCCAAGCCTGTCATGAGGGTTCCATCGGAAAACAGGTCGCCCCGATGGGTGTAGCGTAGTTTTCCGCTGAAAGCCACATCGTCAACGGCCGTGAGTAATCTTTCTTGCTGATGATCGGGCATAAAGGCATTGGCCAGCGTCAGTAGCTTGGCATTGTACAGTTGCAGATCGTCGATGTTGACATCGATATTGCGAAGCTGTGGGTGCAAAGGATGCTGCATGTTGGCAGAGGCCAAGAGCTGAAGATTGTTGTCTTCGCTCTCCAAGCGGAAGTTTTTTAAGTGAATGGTTTGTTCATTACCCTCACATGTGATGGAGAAGTTTAGCTTATCGTAAAAAGTTTTCAACTTTGCATTGAGAGGCGAAAAGTCGCTTGGACAGATGTTCCCGCTCAAGGTGAAGGGAGCAAAACTGAAAGTGCTGTCTTTGGAAAAACTTCCATAGGAAAACTGGAGCGAATCCAATTCCAGATGGGAGTGGGGGAGCGAGAGGCTCAGGTCGGAGAGAGTGGCCTGCTGCTTGTTACCCACCAGTTTCAGTTGAGTGTCCTTCAGCAAGAGTCCTGACACAAGTTCCTTGGCTTGCAGCCTTCGGATGCCCACATTCAGAGAGTCATTGGTCAGACAACGTACCACCACGTTCATGCCACAGTCGTGCAAATGCAGATGGTTGATGTCGATGTTCCCCTCTTTCACTGGCTGCGAATGGATGTCATAGCTGATGTAAGCATGTCTCATAATGAACGAACCGATGTGTAAATTCATCTCCGAGGAATCCTCATCCTTTTCTGTTGCGAAGGCATCGATGATGAACTGGTAGTTCGGCTTGCTGGTAGATGTTTGCTTGTAGAGGGTGGCTTTGGCACCAAACAGTTGTGCTGTTCCAATATTCACATTTCCCGACAGCAACGACATCAAGTTGATGTTGGCCGAAGCACGTGCAATAGTCATCATCGGTTCACCCGATGGCTCACACACTTTGATGTCGTTGACAATCACTCTGTTCAGCAGTCCCAAGTTGATGCTACCAATCTCCACAGGAGCTTTGAGCTGTTTCGACAAGACATCAGCTGTCCAGCTGGCCAAAGCATCTTGCATGAATGGCAAACTGAAAAGCAGCACGATGGTAGCGTAAATAGCGATGATCGTGCCCACAACGTTGACTAATATCTTCTCGAGTCGCTTCAAGCGTTCTGTTGTTTCAAGGGTTCAGTCTCTTCTTGAAATCCACCATCTTGATGGCTGTCACGGCACACTCGTCGCCCTTGTTGCCCAGCTTTCCGCCGGAGCGTTCTTCGGCCTGCTGCATGTCGAGAGTGGTGATAAGTCCATAGATGACAGGCACGTCCTGCACAGCGTTCAAGCGAGCAAGTCCATAGGTGACTCCCTGACATATATAGCGGTCGTGGGGAGTGTCACCTCGAATTACACATCCAATGGCAATGACAGCATCCACGCCTGTCTTTACCATCTGCGCTGCGCCATAAACCAGTTCAAAACTGCCAGGCACAGTCATCACGCTGATGTCTTCAGGGAACACACCGTTCCTCATCAGCGTCTGCTTGGCCCCATTCAGCAGGGCAGCGGTAATGTTTTCGTTCCATTCAGCTACAACTATGCCAATTTTCATTCCTGTAGCATCGGGTACTGAATTGATGTCGTAGTCGGACAAGTTATGATTCTTTGTTGCCATAGTCTTTAAAAGTGAAAAGTGAAAAATATAAGTTACTGTTGGCGATGAAGGTGTACTATAAATAAAAATGAAGAATTGAAGAATTGAAGTGCCAACGTGGAGTTGCGCATAGAAACTTCAATTTTTCAATCCTTCAATTCTTAGTCCTCAAAATGCAATTGACGCTTATTTTGTGGCCCTTTCAATGTATTTGTCCATTTCCATCGACAATGGACTACGGAAATAGTCTTTCTTAATGCGATTGTACAATTCCACGGCTTTATCGTTCTGACCCATCGACTCGTACAGTTCACCTGCCTGAAGTAGGAACACTGGACTCACGGCATCGTTATCGGCTGCTTCGGCGGCTTTCAGCAAAGTTTTCAGACCCTTCTCCGAGTCGCCCTTCTGCACGTAAAGGTTGCCCAATGCGGCTATTGCTGAGGGAGAAACCATCTGGTCATCCTGAGACGAGAAGTCCTCCAACATTTTTATGGCTTCGTCCACCTTATCGGTCTTAGCATATGCCAAACCTGCATAGAGCTTGGCTATGTTAGCTGTTTTTGTTCCGCTGAATTCATCAATCACTTTCAGAAATCCCTTCATGTTGCCCTCGCCTTTGAGCGACTGCTCGTACTGCTGCTGGGCAAAAGCAGTTTGGGCACCAGCGATTGCTTTCTGAGCTTCCAGTTCCTTTCCATTCATGTAGTTTTTGTAGAGATAGAAACCTGCTACCACCACAATGACAGCTGCGATGGCAATCGCGATTTTCTTCCAGTTCTTTTCGATGAATGCCTCTCCCTTTGAGAGTTGCACATCAAGTGCGATGGGTTCATCGGTTTTTACTTGTTGATTTTTGTTCTTTGTCATAATATATTTTTTTTGATTATTTTGTTCTGCATGAATTGCTGCGATGCTGTGCCCCACTGAAATGGCCTTGCTGTGAAGGTTTCACATCCGACTAAGAGGCAAGTGGCACAAAAATCATGCAAAATTACAACATTTTTTTTGAACAAGGAAAGCTTTTAGCGAAAAAGTTGTCATTCGTTAAGCTTTTTCTTGGAAAAGAGGAAGGAATACATGGGGGAAGGAAAGGAAGACTCACTCCTTGCCCTGTGGTCATGGCCTACGGGCAATCTTGTTGGTGAGTTTGGGGTCTTTAGTGTTTTTGACGTACACCTTATGGGCACTGCCAGTGAGAGTCAGAGTTTGCGAACCCTCGTTAAGCACGGTGAGGTTGTTGACGTTGACATTCAGGTCGATGCGGGCAGAGCTGCGCGAGAAGACAGTGGCATCCTCTGCTTGGAGTTCGCCAATGTTAATGGGACCTGTATCTGATGATTGAATGCTGAAGGTAGTGCACTCCACCTTTCCTGTCTTCAGACTGCCCGTTCCAAGCACGCCCAGCTGGAGGTCTTCAGTATGCCAAGTGGCCTGACTCTCAAAGCTGCCATTACCGCATATACTCACACATTTAAGGTCGGGGCAGGATACATACATCTTCACGTTGCTGGTGTTCCCGTAGAAGTTGTAATCCGTGTTGCCGTCATTGCCTATGCTGACAGTCAGCAAGTTGCTGTCGAAGTCTGTGTGCAGAAAGTTGAGCGTACTGCTGTCGCCTTCCACTTCAACTTTGAAGTTGCCTTGGGTGTAGATGATGTCTATGCTCCCCAGATTGGTGATGTAGCTAAAATCCTGTGGTATGCTGATGCTCCTCTTGACGATATTCCTCTTCTTGGCACTTTGAACAGGCTGCTCGGCAGAGTTGCTGACTGGCTGGTCTTGCGGAGAAGGGGCGTTGTGGCAAGCCTCAAGCAGGAGCAAGGCTGATAGAATGGTGAAATAGACGCATTTCATAAAATAATAAATATGTATTTTTTTTGTCAGCCACAAAGTTACAGACTTTTTTTTACTTTCACTCATAAGTGCAAAGAAAAATAAGTTTTCCTTTGGCACTTCGCAGGTTTTTCCGTAACTTTGCAACTTCAACACGAAATTCAAAACAATAATTTATATGAAAGTTGACAACAAATACGTAACTGTAGCGTATAAACTCTACACAATTGAAGATGGAGAAGAGGATGAGGAACCAGCCGAAGTGGCCAACCGACGTCACCCCTTCTTTTTCATTACAGGCCTTAACCTGGTGCTCAACCAATTTGAAGAGCACATTGCTCCTCTGCAGCGAGGCGATGAATTTGATTTCATCATTCCTTGCAAGGATGCTTACGGGGAGTTTAACGACGAACTGATGTTCGACGTGCCGCAAAGTGTGTTCATGATTGACGGAAAAATCGATTTCAACTACATCCACGAGGGTGCTGTTGTGCCCATGATGGGGGAGAATGGAAGCCGTTTCAACGCTACCATCATTGAGATAAAGCCAGACGCTGTCACTATCGACCTGAATCACCCACGTGCCGGACAAGACCTTCACTTTGTGGGTCATGTGATTGATTCGCGCTCTGCCACCAATGAGGAGATATCCGAAATGCTGACAAGTTCGAGCGAGTGTGCCGGATGTGGCGGCGACTGCGGAGGTGGATGTTGCGGCAGTAACGGAGGTGGCTGCGGAGGCAGCGGATGTTGCTCTTGAGTACACACACATAGAATATGAGAAATACATTTGGACATATCTTCACGCTGACCGCCTTCGGCGAAAGTCATGGAGCTGCCATCGGAGGTGTGGTGGATGGCATGCCGGCGGGCATCCAAATAGATGTTGATTTCATTCAGAAAGAGCTGAACCGTCGCCGGCCAGGACAGAGCCGCCTCACCACAGGACGCCAGGAAGGCGATGTTGTGGAACTGCTCTCGGGTGTGTTTGAGGGCCGAAGCACGGGATGCCCCATCGGGTTTGTGGTCAGAAACACCAACCAGCACTCAGGCGATTATGAGAATGTGCGCAATGTTTTTCGCCCCTCACATGCAGACTTCACTTATACTCAGAAATATGGCATACGCGATCATCGCGGTGGTGGACGTTCCTCTGCACGCGAAACCATCTCTCGCTGTGTGGGCGGTGCTTTGGCTAAATTGGCCTTGATGCAGCTGGGCATTGAGGTGGTGGCTTACACCTCGCAAGTGGGCAACATAGCCATTGACAGAGATTATCACAAATTCGACTTTGCGCTGATAGAGCAAAATCCCGTGCGTTGTCCCGACGAGGAGATGGCGAAAAAGATGGAGCAATTGATTCTGGATGTGAAAGCTGAAGGCGACACAATAGGAGGTGTCATCAGCTGTGTGGTGAAGGGATGTCCCACTGGTTTGGGCGAGCCCGCTTTTTCCAAGTTGCATGCCGAACTTGGTGCCGCCATGATGGGCATCAATGCCGTGAAAGGGTTTGAATATGGCGAAGGCTTCGCTGGAGTAGGGCAGAGAGGCTCAGAGCAGAACGACATCTTCTGGTGTGACCATGGAGCCATCAGCACTCGTACCAACCATTCGGGTGGCATACAAGGAGGCATTTCCAACGGGCAGGACATCTATTTCCGAGTCCTCTTCAAGCCTGTGGCCACCCAGCTGCGCCCTCAACCCACGGTGAATCAGAAAGGCGAAGAGATTACTCTCGAAGTGAAAGGTCGCCACGACCCCTGCGTGTTGCCCCGTGCGGTGCCTGTGGTGGAAGCGATGGCAGCCATGACCATTCTTGACCATTATTTACTTAACAAAACAGTCAGACTATGAATAAGGTAATGTTGATTGGCAACGTGGGGCAAGACCCACAGGTGAAATATCTTGACCAGGGAGTTTGTGTAGCTCAGGTAAGAATTGCCACCACCGAGCGCGGCTACACGATGCAGAATGGCACGCAGGTGCCAGAAAGGACGGAGTGGCATAACTGCATCTTTTGGCGCAAGCAGGCCGAGACGGTTGACAAATATGTACATAAAGGCGACAAACTCTATGTGGAGGGAAAAATTCAGAGCCGCGACTGGACAGACCGTCAGGGCATCAGTCGCAGGTCGGTGGACATCATTGTCGAAAACATGGAGATGCTCTCACCCAAGTCCTCCACTTCTACTGCACCTCCATCGCCTACTCAGCCCACCACGCCACCTGCAGCAACCCCGTCTGGCGAGAAAGAGCCATATCCATTTTAGAATTAAGAGTTAAGAAACTTTCTTATTTGCAGAATTAAATACAGATATGAAACCTACAATCATTGCTGGTCCGTGTGTGATTGAGTCAATGGAATGCCTTGAAGAGGTGGCGCAAGAGTTAGTGCGGCTCAATGAAAAGCATGGATTGGACATCATCTTCAAGTCTTCATTCGACAAGGCAAACCGGACAAGCATTCATTCTTATCGTGGTCCCGGATTAGAGAAAGGCATGCAGATGCTTGCCGACATCAAGGAAAAATACGGCCTCCGCATCCTGACCGACATTCATGAGAGTTATCAGGCCAACCCTGCGGGCGAGGTGGCCGATGTGCTGCAAATTCCGGCTTTCCTCTGCCGACAAACCGATTTGCTGGTGGCTGCGGCTCATACGGGTCGCATTGTCAACATCAAGAAAGCGCAGTTCCTTTCGGGCTTAGACATGGAGTTTCCCGTGCAGAAAGTGCGCGAGAGCGGTAATGACAACGTGTGGCTTACGGAACGTGGAAACATCTATGGCTACAACAACCTTGCCGTGGATTTCCGCAACATTGCAGATATGCACCGCTTCACCGACACCGTCATCATGGATTGCACCCATTCCGTGCAGCGTCCTGGTGCCGCAGGAGGCAAAACGGGAGGAAACCGCGAATTTGTTCCTGCCATGGCTTTGGCGGCCAAGGCTTTTGGTGCCAATGGCTTTTTCTTCGAAGTGCATCCCGACCCCGACAAAGCTCTCTCCGACGGTCCCAACATGCTTTACCTGAACGACTTGGACAGGGTGGTGGCGAGTCTTTTAATGAATTGAGTTAATTGTTTTTTGTGTCTATATAAAGGTATGTTCTAATAATTACTAAATCTGAGATGATTATCTTCCATTGTTTTTGTTGCTTTTGGGCATCTTTGGGCTTAATCCCTTGGGCCATAGCTCGCTATGCCCCTGCGGTCTTGCACCCACATCTACTCCAAAATCAACTAAAAACAATTGAAAGCTAATTTTTAGAACATACCTAAAGTGAAATGGTGTATGCTCTGTGAAGAACGTACACCATTTCCAT
>ODAI012882116.1_pt1 | contig 18058 bp, 16 predicted proteins | sample 1539321 | NCBI WGS metagenome assembly ODAI01 (sample SAMN02144231, study PRJEB22623) | gut metagenome | biome: sheep rumen | host: Ovis aries | place: New Zealand | reverse complement strand
TTTTTAGGCTGAGCGGCTGAGTCACGTTTTTCCATGGTAATCTTATCGATGATGATATTTACGTCTTCGATAAGAATGCCGGTAAAGGATTCAATTTTATCGATAATATACTGCTGCAGCTTATGAACCTTTCCTGTCAGCTGGGTTCCGAAAGGAACGTCAATCGTAACTAAAAGCCTGTATCCGCGGCTGTCTTTTTTAATCGCAATCTTTTTAACTTTTACGTCTGGGGCACATTCATTAACACAGTGCATTGTCATTTGTGTCAGGGCAGCCTCAGAAATTTCTATTCTTCCTTTTTTGGAAAATTCAGGTTTTACAATAGATTTTTCAATCATCCTGCCGCTGTTATTCTTTTTCTTTTTCAAAAGAAAGCTGCTTTTATTGATTAAATCATGAAGGGAATTTGAAAAAATAGTCGGATATTTCTGCTTTACTTCAATCGAAGGAACAGGAATTACGTGTTTCCCTTCAACATGGCGGGATTTCTGGGCTTTTTCAATTTCTTCCGGGCTGGCGATTTCTTCAATATGAATGATTTTCTGAGGCTGGGGCAGCTGAAGACGCATGGCAATCTTTGTTACCATTTTTTCAGAAGTTCCGATTAAAAGGATTTTTTTGATTCTTGTCTTGCGAAGGATTTTTGCAACCGAATCACGGTGCTCCTTGTCATCAAAAAGGGCAACCCGGACGGCTCCCATGTAAGTCTTTTCCCTTTTGGCTGAACGTCCTGCAATGATTTTATCATCCTGAATCAAAAGACCATCGTCAATTATAGCCCTGATCCCATACTGCTCCATGACTCCCTTTGAACGGTAACTTTTACCAGTTCCGCTTTCACCAACAAGAGCATATACCATAACAGGTTTGAATTTCTGAAGTAAACTTTTTACAAAATCAGCCATTACTTTATTATAAACCGAAATCTTTAATGTAACAACTTGTCAGGAAGTTTTTAAAATCCTCTGGGAAAGGAAGTTTTACAAGAGAAGGAAGTCCCAGAGGATTTTCTTCCGGAAAACTAAGCTGGCAGGCAGTAAGATAAAAATCTCTTTTGCCTTTAATCTTCTTTCCACCGTATGCAGTATCCCCAAGAAGAGGATGCTGATGAAGGGCAGACTGGGCCCGGATTTGATGGGTTCTTCCTGTTTTTATATCAAAATATACAAGAGTAACATCCTGTCCTTCATATTTACCATAACCTGCAGGAGAAACAATAGTTACAGCCTTTTTATAACCGCTGCCTGCTTCAGAAGACAAATCAAAATTCTTTGCATCTACAGTTTTAAAGCTTTTATTATCATCAATTTTCTTAATTTCATCTTCCCATCTTTCTGATTTTAAAAGCTTTCCGCTCACAAGCGCCGCATATTTTTTTTGAATATTATGGCTTTTAATATTTTGGGAAAACCATCTGGCGCCTTCAAGGCTCATGGAAAAGCATAAAAGCCCTGTTGTTTTTCGGTCCAGGCGGTGAAGGGGGCCGGGCTTAAAGGAAAGTGAAGCATCATTATTTTTCTCTTTATAATAGACTTCGACCGCCTTATCAAGGGAATCAGGCTTTCCGTGCACAGCAATATCGTATGGCTTATCGATTATGAGGATGTGGTCATTTTCAAAAACGACAGAAAGGGAAGGGAGACTGACAGATGAAGAAAGGGCTGAAGACGGACAGGAGGCATTTATATCTGAGCAGAGAGCATTTTTCTCATTCAGATTTTTTTCAAAAATAAAAGATGCTATCGAAATCTTATCCTTTTCAAAAACCTTTGTTTCGGGCTTTGCTTTTTTACCGTTTACTTTTATAAGGCCTTTTCGTAAATATTTATATAGCTCAGAAAGACTTAATGAGGCTGCAAATATCCTTATTACCTTATCCAGCCTGCGGTTATCGTCATTTTTTCCAAGCGTAAAATCTTTAAAATCCACACTTACATATTATGCAGAAAAGTTTTTTTTGTCGATTAACGTATATAAAAAAATGATAGAAATTTTTACATATACATGATAAAATTAATAAACTTATGGATGGAACATTACCAGAATTACCAGAACAACTCAGAGCCATTCTTCTAAATCCTGTTGGACTTGCCTGTGTTTTCAGCTGGCTCATAGCACAGTTTATCAAGACAAGCATCAGCCTCATTTACGGAAGAATCCATTCACTTACAGATTTATTCGAAAACCTCATCTGGAAAACAGGCGGCATGCCTTCCAGTCATTCTGCCCTTGTAACTTCACTTTGTGTTACAATAGGCTTCAGAAACGGAATCGGTTCAGACATTTTTATTCTTTCCCTTGTGTTTTTCTTTGTAGTAATCCGGGATGCCTTTGGAGTTAGACGCTCAACCGGCATTCAGGCAAAAAAAATTAATGAAATCGGCTGCGAATTAAGCCGCAAAAATCTATTAACATCTTATAAGGTAATTAAAGAAGTTCTTGGCCATACACCAACTGAAGTAATATGCGGTTGTGTACTGGGCTTTTTTGTAGGACTTGCTTTTTCATTGTTGCAGTAAATGAAAATCCAATACAAACTGATTTACATCCTTTGCTCATTGCTTTCTCTTCTTGTGATTTTTACTTTCCGTTCAGTACCTTCCGGACAGATCTGGAAAAAGTATAACATTCTTTACGTCGCAAGAAATGCAGACCAGAATGCTGTTACCTCAGTTTTTTCTGACCTGGGGATAGATGATTATGTGAGTCTTTCAAATCAGTATCTTCCGGTAAATCTTTCAAAACATTCTCCTGAAATTTCTATGATGAAAATTGAAGGAAATGATTCTTACATAGAAAAGCGGGATGCCTTCTTTTTTGATAAAAGCCAGAATTACATGCTTTATTATGTCCCGGTAAATTATAAATCCCGCCTTGAAGATGCTTATAATCATCTGGCAAATAAAAAAATCAAATGCGGACTTGATACAAATTCTTCTTATCCATTTTTAATTCCTTTTTTTGTAATAATTTTTGCAGCCCTCCTCTTTATTTTTGCAAAAAATAAATGGGTTTATGCCATCGGTTCGGCATTTTCAATTGTTTTTGTCCTCTGCAATCCCTTTTATTCTGTCGCAACAGCCCTGATTTTAATCCACCTCTTTTTATTTTTGCTTTCAAGGCTGTGGAATAGGGAAGGTCTTTTTTCTTTTTTCAAAAAACAAAAGATTTTCGCAATCCTTTTTGCAACAATTTTATTGAATATAATTTTTTCTACAAAAATTACGGCTCTTCTATTTATTTTTTATGCCGCAGGATTATTTTCTGCCCTAATTCTTTATAAGGATATTGAAGAATATTTATGCAGAAAACGTCCTTTCCAGTCAATTTTTATTCTTCCGGCAAAAAGAATCGAGCTTTTTACAGAAAAGACCTTTTTTCTTCTGCCGCTTTCAATCCTGATAGTGCTCATTTTTCTTGTAACAAGCCTGATTTCTTCAAAGTCTAATCCGGCCTCGAAATTCTCCAAAATTCTCTTGCCAGGAAAGGCCAGCGTGCAGAGCCAGGAGCTTCCTCAGCTTGAAGATTATTACAGGTGGAACTGGGAGATAAAAACCGCTCCTTACCGTTCAATTAACAGCGAAAATATGGCAGAAAATAAGGATTATTCAAAAGTTGAATTCCCATATTACGAAGAAGAAAACGGAAAAATCGTATTAAAGACAAAAACACTTTCCTTTGATGAAAGTTTTAAGGAATCTGCATATTCAGATATAGAAGAACTGGGTTTTAACTCCCTGGAAAATGTAATGAAATCAGAAGGAATATCTTCAAAGTTCAGTTATGTTTCCCTCAATTCCTACAGCATAAACTTTATCAGCATAATAATGATTTTAATTTGCTTTTTTATATTACTATTTATTTATATTTCCAGTATTATAAAACGAGGTCTAAACAGAAACACAAAAAAAGGTATTAGAAAATGATTCTTTATCCTGAAAAATCAAATGAACTTAAAAATTATCAGCAGCCTCAGAATGCATTTTTGCCCCGCAGGGTCAATATACCTTTAAGTGAAGAATATAATACAGTCTGCAAAAGTCTTGTAAAGCCGGGTGATGTAGTAACAGAAGGTCAGCTTATTGCCGCTCCTTCCAGCAGAACAAAAAGCGGCATTCATTCATCGATTCCCGGCCTGGTAGAAAGCATTGTAAACTGTCAGTGTCCCAACGGAAAAACCGAAAAGGCAATCAGAATAAGCCTGAACGGAAGCTTTAATTATCTGGGAAAACTTCTTGCAGAAAAAAATATTGACTCTTTAGCTCCTGCACAAATCTGCGAAATGATTTTTGAAAACGGCGTAATTAATACATTTAATACGCTGAAAGCAAAAAATCTTGGGCAGCAGATTAAAAGTTTTAAGGGGCAGACTCTGGTAGTAAGGCTCTTTGACGATGATTCATCATGTATAACAGACCGCCTTATTACAAAATTCTATATCAAACAGATTTTTGCAGCCGCAAAGCTTATTTCAAAGGCTCTTGCACGAGATACCATTCTTTTTGTAAAGGCAGACTCTCAGAAAATTGAAGAAGGCCTTCTGGAAGAGGGTAAGCATTTTATCTATTCTGTAAATGAAAGCCGCTATTCACTGGGATTAAAAGAAAAAATCATTTCTGGCTTTAACAAGACAAAAACAGATTTCAAGCTTTCCAAAAATGATTTATTCTGCGATGCTTCAACACTATATGAAGTTTACCAGAGTGTAATCATGGGAACTCCCGCCATTAATAAGCTTGTTCACATCAGCGGAAACTGCCTTAAAGTTTCCTGCTTTTTGAATGTAAAAATCGGAACCTCAATAAGAGACGTTATTTCGCAGATTGGAGGACTTACAAAAACTCCAAAACAGATAATCGTAAACGGAAGCATAAGGGGCTTTTCTGCGGGCTCCCTGGATACGCCTGTAACAAAATACGTTAAATCTATTCAGATTTCTTCTTCAAAAACAAAGAGTGATTCTGTAATTTACAACTGCATCAACTGCGGTAACTGCCGAGTTTCATGCAGCGCAGGAATTCTTCCTGATATCATTTATAATGACGCCATAAACTTTAATGAACTTTCAGATTTTACTAAAAAAATGATTTCAAAATGCATAGGCTGTTCAATCTGTAATATGGTCTGTCCGGCCCGCATTCCGCTGTCTCAGATGATAAACACTCTGAAAGAAGAAATTGAAGTTAAAAAGGAAATATAATGAAAGAAGACAATATAAAACTTTTGAGTACTACAAATCCTTATATATATCTTTGTGACTCAATGACCACAATGACTTATAAGATTTTGATTCTGCTTCTTATACAGTTTACCGCTCTCCTTGTTTCTAAAAGTTATGATTCTGTACTCGTAATTTTGTTTTCTTTTCTGGGTGCCCTTGCCGCAAGCGGACTTTATTATCTGATTACAAAAGAAAATTTTTATAAATCCTTTGATATTTTGATTCAGGGACTTTTTATCGGATTTTTTCTTCCGGGAAGCTTTCCTCTGCCGGCTGTTTTTTTTGTTACCTTTGTAATTCTTTTTATGTTCAAGGTTTATGTAAGAAACAGCAATAACTGGGTAAATCCATCTATCCTTACAATTATCGTAGCTTATTTTGTCGGAAAGATTTATTTTCCGGGCTTTACGATTTCCTTTGATCTTCTTACAACAAAAAATCCGTCTGTTGCATTGATTTCTTCGGGAACATTCCCGATTTTCAGTTTTGACTCTTCAATTACAAATTTTTTAAACACTTATGTTCTCTCAATTTTTAAGGTTTCAATTCCAGAAGGTTTGATTTCTCTTCTCTGGGACACAAATGCGGCAATTCCTGCCTTCCGCTTTAATCTTCTTACAATTCTTTCAACTGTTGTTCTTTTCTGCAACAATTATGTTATGGGAATCATTCCCATGATTTTTGTTACTGTTTATGCAGTAATGGTAAGACTTTTTGCCCCCTTCTGTTACGGAGGCACATTTAATTCCGGTGACGTTATTCTTGCACTTCTTTCAAGCGGAACTCTTTTTACTGCGGCTTTTATGATGCAGTATCCGGGAACAATTCCAATTTCAATTAATGGAAAAATTATTTACGGAATTATTGCGGGCTTACTTGCATTTTTTATCAGCGGGGAAGGAACCTCGCCAATCGGTATGGCCTATACAATTTTAATCTGCAATGTATTCAACCTGATTCTCCGTTATCTGGAAGATATTAATAATGAAAAATTCAGGCTTGCAGGAGCACAGGAGCAGAATTAATGGTTATGGAAAACGAGGAAAATCAGAATTTTTACAAAAAATTCTTTATAAAATACGGCATTATGATGGCTTTTTTTGCAGTTTTCTTTTTTATTGCAATTTATTCATCAATTCTTTCAAGAAAAGCCTGGCAGAATAATCTGAAAGCCTGTATTGAAGAAGTTTTAGAGACAAAATATCCCAATGAATGGTCTTTGGAAAATTCAATAAGACTTGAAAGCACATTTTCAATGAATTCAATCTGCTATGAAGCAAGAAACAGAATGACAGGGGAGCTGTCTAAGGTAGTGACACTCCGCGGAGCAACTTTTTATGGCCCTTTTCCACTGGTTTTTCTTGTTTCTTCAGAAAATAACGTTACTTTTGTCGGATATGCAAGCGTACACGGAAAAATTGCAAGCCAGATAGAGACTAAAAATTTCAGTATCAGGGTAAATTACTGGCAGAAGCGGGTACTTGAAATTCTTGAAGGAGCAAAATAGATGAAAAAATATTCAACATATATGTTCATTGCGGCTTTTCTCTCTATAATTATTCCGACTCCAGGCCGCTTTGTATTCGGTTTTACGATTCTTTTAGAGCTCTTTCTCTTTACTATTATCGGAACAGTTTTTAATTCACTTTTTCCGAAGCTTAAAATCAACGAAGTAAAGACGTTTTTGCTTTTGATGACTCTTTTAACCTTTGCAATTCTATACCGTCAGATTTTTATAATCTTTCAGACAGAAGTTGCCTTTGTGCTGGGCTTTTTATTTTACATTCCGCCGCTATCACTCTTTTTGATAACAATTTTAATCGAAGATAATAATGAACCTCTCCTTTCTCAGCTCAAGACAAACCTGAAGCTTTCTTCAATTTTCTGCATTTTGGGCCTTCTATTGTTTCTTTTCAGGGATATTATATCTTTTGGAACAATTACATTTTACGGTAAAAACCACATGATTTTTGAAAAAATCATTTTTAATTCTGATATTACAATGCTTTTTTCTTTCTGCGCGTCGATTCCTGGCATTTTGATTTTGAGCGGTTCAGTTCTGCTTATCATCAAAATCATCAGAACAAAAATCTCATCAATTGAAAATCTGGAGAGACAGAATGATATATCTTGATTCATTTTTATATTATGCTTTTTTTGCCTCTGCCGTGCTCTTTTATGGAATCGGTATAAACCGGGTAGGTGAATACGGGATAGTAGGATTTCCCCGCTTTCTCTTTATTTTTAAAACTGTCGGTTCAATCTTTGCAAGCCTTTCTCTCTGCTGGCTGATTACAGATAAAATCTTAGTTCCCCTGAACATTCAGGAGGTTCTTCCACTTCTGGTTTATCTTATTCTGATTGTTTTTTCTTCTTTTTTTGAATGTCTTGTAAGACTTACGACCAACAAGGTTTCAACAGAGTTTATAATCTCCTACCTTGTAATCCTCCTTTCAATTATGGAAAGCGTCTCTTATCTGCACTCTCTGGTAATCTGTACGGGTATTATCTGTTCGATTGGAATTATATGTCCTTTTATCATTTCCCTGAAGCACAGACTTTGCAACAATGGACTTACAATCAATGAAAAATTTTACAGCATTGCCTTTGTAATGCTTGGAGTTATCCTTCTGATTCTTTCGGTATTTGACATCAGCTGGCTGAATATAGGAGTTATTGAATGATTCTAAAAATTATACTTCTTTTTCTTTCAATTTTAATTCTTGGTATTCTGATCTGCTTTGTATTTTTTGTTCTTGGACCATCCATTGAAAGTAAGAACGGAATTTACGATAACCTGATTATCAACCTTAAGGAAAAAATTTTTTATAAGGCTGAACAGAAGGAAGAAACTAAGATTTCTAATCAAAAAGCCTGGGTTCTTGAACAAAAGCCGATTGACATTCAGTCACAGGCAATTGATTTTGACATTATGCATACCTGTAAGATGCTGAAATCTCTTTACTTTACAGATAAAAGCTACAAATACGTTTGCATCGGACAGGGGGATTGTGTAAAAGTATGTGAACAAAAGGCAATAAGCATTTGCGATGGACTGGCAGTTATCAATCAGATGTGCTGCGGCTGCGGAAAGTGCCTTAAAATCTGCCCCCAGAACATCATCAAGCTGATTCCGCCTTACACGGAAAACCTTCTGGATATTCCGGGACTGGATCCTGAAATTGAAGAGCTTTGCAAGCGCAACATTCTTGAAAAAAATGTTGAATGGAAGCCTAAAAAATACTTTAAACTATGGGCTTATTGTTATAAAATAGTTAATATATTCAGAAATTCTTAAACATTTCTTAGAGTTCTTTGGGGAAGGAACTTTTATCAAAATTCGGGAACGACTTGTATGGGTGGGAAAAAGTCGTAGAGGTTTATGGCGTCCACTTATATAAATTTTATTTACCGCTCTCTTTCTTCAAACCTTAACTCCACAGAACAAATGGAAAAGGAATATCAGAAGGTTTATAAGCCTCTGGTAAAATTTCTCTTTTCACACCCCGAATTTCATTTTACTTTTTACCTTACAGGGCCGGCTCTTCAGTATTATAAAAAGAAAAAATCAGAATTTATTACGATTTTAAAGCAGCTTAGCGAAAGGAATCAGATTGAAGTGCTTGGCGGTGGATTTTACGATCCTGTGTTACCTCTTTTGTACACAGCCGACAGAAACGGTCAGCTTGATATGCTTTCTGCAGAAATCCGTCAGACGATAGGAAAAAGACCCAGAGGTTCTTCTCTTTTTGCTGACTGCTGGGACTGTTCACTTGTAAATAACCTTTCTACCTGCGGTATTGAGTTTGTAACACTTGACAGCTCCTTTATTCCGGCAAAAAAACTGCGCTATCTTCCTCTTATCATGTCTAATCTGGGAAAATCAATTGAGATTATTCCTTTATACCAGAACTTTGTTCCAGATACAGCATTAACCTGCGAAGACTATATTAACAATATCTGCAAGGCTGTAGAAAAAGTATGGAAAAAAGACTCGCCCTTCCAGAGCCCTAATGAAAGGCTGGTATCTGTACAGCTTAATGAAAAATCAATCAAAAATCTAATCGAAAAAGACTGGTTTTCTTTATTTATGGAAATAGCTTGCCATGATGAAAGAATTTCTACGATAACATATTCTGAATTCAGAAATCTCTGTCCTTCCAAAGAGATGGCCTTTATTCCGGCCGGTATCAGCAGTCAGATTTCTAAATGGATTTTGCGTCCTTTTATTGAAAATGAAAGTAAGCAGAATTATCTGCAGACTGTATATGACTTTATGGAAACTTACCCAGTAAGCCGTGAGCTCTACAACAGAATCCTTTATGTGAGTATGCTGGTAAACCAGTATAAAAAAGATAAAATGCGCAAAAACTCTGCCAGGGAAAAACTCTGGCAGGCACAGAACGGTTTTGCACTTTTATGCTCTCCAAACGGAGCCTTTTCAAATTCAATTAACCGACAGCAGGCTTATAAATCCCTGATGGAGGCTGAAAAAATTCTCCGTGAGGATGAAAATTTCCACGAAACCTTCTCCTGCTTTGACTATGATTGTGACGGTGCCAACGAATATATCTGCCGCATGAAAAATTATTTTGCCTGCATAAATACAGAAAGCGGAGCAATCCGGGAGCTGGATACAATTAAAAATACAGGAAACTACGCTGATAATATTTCCAGAAATCCTGATTTTGACGGAACGGGTGATAATTATAAGCGGGGAATTTTTGTAGATCACCTATTTACAGAAAATCAGTTCGAAAAATACAAGGAAGGCATCTCGGCAGGAGACGGGATTTTCTCCAGAATCATCTATAATCAGATAAAATTTTCACCTAAGCATTTTGAACTTCAGCTTAGTGCAAGAGCATATTTTGGTCCATCAAAACAAAAAATTCTTTTGAGAAAAAAATATATCATAAATTCTTCAGGAATGATTATTCAGTATATTTTGAAAAATGAAAGTGAAAAGCCTCTTAATGCTGTGCTTGCAGTGGAATCGAACATTGCCCACACTCATTTTAATCAGGAAAACATTTCATACTTTAATCTTGAAACAGCTGATTCAGAAAGCAAAAGAATTTTAGATACAAGCAGAAGCCTTATAGAACAGAACGAAGGCAAGCTTCTTGATAACATTGATTCTGTAAGGCTTTCAGACACGGAAGGAACAACATCCTTTACATTTGAACCTAACGAAACTTCCCAGTATTTATATTATCCTCTGATTATCAAACGTCCTGATTATAACGGAACTTCACTTATTCCAGTCCAGATGACTTTTGTATCAACACTTTTCTGGAACATAAATATTGAAAGCGAAAAAGAGATTGAAAAGACAATTACCTTTACAATTACAAACCTGAAAAAAGAAAGAAAGCCTAAGCTTAATTAATCATTTCTACATCTGAAAAATCAAATATCAGCTTTAATTTTTCAGAAAGGCCATTTGTATATATAAGGCTTTTGTCTTCAAAAATCATGATAAAATCAAAATCACACAGGGAAGAATGTTTCCAGAATTCAATTGCAGAGTTCTTTCCCATAACAAAAAGAGCCGTACTAAGTGCATCTCCGTAACGGCCTTCCTTACAGATAACCGTTACAGAAACAATATCGCTGGAAACCGGGCGGCCGGTTTTTGAATCAAAAATATGTATATACTTTTGTCCGTCATCGCCGGTAAAATAACGTTCATAACCGCCGCTTGTAATGATTGCAGAGTCGGAAAGTTTCAGGGAAAGAATCGGGGGAGCGGAACTTTCCCAGGGATTTCTTAGTCCTATATTCCAATCCCTGCCGTCAGGCTTAGAACCAAGAAGCTGAACGTTACCGCCAAGATCAAGGATTGCGGATGTGATGCCGGATTCTTTTAATACTTCGATTGCCTTATCTCCGGCAAAACCTTTTCCGATTCCTCCAAAATCCAGCTGCATGCCTGATTTTAAGTAGAGGATGCCGTCAGAAAGCGAGGCATTTTTATAATCAGTAAGGGGAAGAAGGTCTCTTATCTGCCTGTCAGAGGGAACCTTATATTCTTTTTTTGTAAAGCCCCATGCTTTTGTTACAGGGTACAAAAAAACATTAAAAGCACCGTTTCCAGCCTCCGCCAGCTTTAGAGAAAAGGCTGTCACTTCTTCTGCGCTTTTTGAAAGAGTGAAGCTTTGCGGGCTGAGGGTACTTTCATTTTTCAATGCTTTTTCTGACTCTTTATTGATTTTATAAATTTCCGAAGCTGGATTTGTTGTTGAAAGAATTAACTCAAGCTTTTCTATTTCTTTTTTTGCCAGGGTATTTCCTTTATGAGCATTTTTTCCATAGGATTTAATAGTCATAAAAGTATCCATTGCTTCAAAAGCTATAGAATCGTTAGAGGATTTTGGACAGGAGGTGAATAAAAATAAAAATAAGGCTGCCAGAAAAGGCAGCCTTTTTAGATTAAAGATTAGCAAGGAGCCAGTCCTTAAATTTATTGTAATCATTTTCCATTGAAACAGCCTGATCCGGAAGCTTCATAATCTGCTCAAGACGCTCTGGAATTACAGGGTCTTTATCGATTGCATCACGTACAATCTGGCCGAATTTTGCAGGAGAAGCAGTTTCAAGAATAATTCCCACAGCTTCTTTTGAAGTAACTTTAGAAGCCCATTCAGGAACATTAGGAGAAAGACCTTTATTTTTGTAATCATTTGATTTACAGCTTGAAAGACCACCTGCCTTAATATCTTCCCAGGCCTGATATCCGATTGCTCCGTGAGGATCAATGATATAGCCGGTTTTATCATAGCAGTTTTTGATTGCCTGAATAATTCCATCGTTGTCAGTCCAGTAAGAAGCGAACATTGAGCGAACCTGTTCAAGACTATACATTGCCTTAATACGCTCGTAATTACTTGGAGCACCAACATCCATTGCGTTGGCAAAAGTTTCTACAGAAGGGCGGGCATTATAGTCACCTGTTGAAATCCAGTCTGGAATTGTGCGGTTAGAGTTTGTTGCGGCTGTAAAGCCTGCGATTGGAGCTCCCATTTCCTTTGCAATAAGACCTGAGGTCAGGTTTCCGAAGTTTCCTGAAGGAACAACCATAATAATTGCAGGATCCTTAAGCTTTGAATCAATTACGCAGCGGTTACGAACATAGCAGGCTGCATACATGTAGTAGAAGCTCTGTGGCAGAAGGCGGGCAATATTGATTGAGTTTGCAGATGAAAGTCGCAGCTTTCCTCGCAAAGCGTCATCTGTAAAGGCTGTTTTTACAAGCTTCTGACAGTCATCAAAGGTACCTTTTACCTTGAGGGCGCGAACGTTTCCTGTAAAGGTAGAAAGCTGTTTTTCCTGAAGAGGACTGATTTTTCCTTCCGGATAAAGGATTGTAACGTCAATACCAGGCACACCATGGAAGGCAGAACCTACGGCTGAACCTGTATCGCCAGAAGTTGCAACCAGAATGTGAAGGTTATCTTTTTCTGTGCGGTTGAAATATGACATTACACGGGCCATAAAGCGGGCACCAAAGTCTTTGAAGGCACAGGTTGGACCGTGGAAGAGTTCAAGAACATAAGAAATTGAGTCGGTTGGAACGATTTTTGGTGTAAAAGGATAAGCATCCTGAATAATCTGAATCAAATCTTCGTCAGGAATTTCACCTTCAACGTAAGGCTTTGCCATATTAAAGGCAATATCACGGAATGAAGGAGCAGGGTCTTTTAAGATAAAAGATGTCTCCAGCTTTGGAAAACTTACAGGAATATAAAGTCCTCCGGTTTTTGAATTCATTCCACCCATAACCGCAGTCTTGAAATCAGCTTTTACGCTTGAATCTCTTGTGTCTGTGTAAATCATATAAACCCCTTCTACAGCCCGAAAATAAGGCTGTCTGTAATTTTGTCAGATATTTTTGTCTTGCAAGTTTGAGTTACATTGTTCCAGTTTGAACCTTCAGCATACTGCTCAAAAGTCTGGTGGAAAACAACGCTTCCGTTTTTCATGTTTACCGCAGAAATATCGGCAACCATCGTACAGCTGTAGCCTTTTCCATTTTCAAGGGCTGTAACAGGCTTTGAAAATTTGATGGTTCCGCAAATCAGATAGCCGTAGGCATCTTCAATAATTTCATAATTTTCTTTGTAAAGGCTTGTAAGGCTCTTTCCGATATCTGTCGGTTCATTTACCGGAGCATTTCCAACATTCCATATTCCATAACTTTTAAGTTTTGAAAGAACGTCATAAGAGTTTTTTACAGGCCGGTTCAGCTCGTTAAATTCCCAGATAAAAAGAACAGCACCGTTTTTTACGATATCAGAACGTACAGTCCATGCAGAACTTACAGATTTTTCTTTTGCTGCTGCAAGAACTTTTTCTGAATCACTTACCGGGGTTGGGAAAAAAGTAATATTTGACTGGCAGGCAAAGGCAGGAGTCTGGGCTGTAAAAGTACATTTACCGTTTTCATCTGAAAGGAGATTTTCTTCAGCATAAATAATCTTGCCATCTTCCTTTTTTGAAGGATAGCTTACTGTTACAGGGTATGCCGCAAGGGCTATACCTGAATTATCAGTTACAAGGATTGTAAAAGGCTTTGTAAAATTATTTCCGACTGTTGTAAATTTAGGAGCTGATTCAAGCTTTAAAATTACATTATTGAGGGATGCAAGGTATTCACTTTCTACAGGATTTTCTTTTAATGTTTCTAAGGCAGCAGCTTCATCAACTGTTTCATCATGATTTGTAAGTGGAGTTGAAGTACATGCTGCAAAAATTAAAGGCAAAAATAACGCGTGTTGTAAAATATTCTTTTTCATTTTATCTTTCTGTCACTATCTGTCAATTTCATATAAATTAAAAATTTCTAAATATTTTATCGTAAAAAAGGGCTTTTTTCAATATAAGTATTTCTGATTATAATTTGTTTTAACTTGTAAAAAAACTTTGAAATACTTAAAATAAAATCGGGTGGAAAAAAAATGAATCGCTGTACTAAAGCCATAATTTATAAATCAAATCTTGAATATAACATTAAACAGATAAAAAATTTTGTTGAACCGGGCGTAAAACTCTGTATTGCGGTAAAGGCCGACAGCTACGGTCATAATGCCGTTTTAACTTCCCAGATCGCAGAAAGTCTTGGCCTTGAATACCTGGCAGTGGCAAGCGTAGGCGAGGGAGTTGAACTTCGTCATGCGGGAATTAAGGCCCATATTTTACTTCTCAGCCTTTGCGTTCCTGAAGAATTCAATGATCTTTTTGAATATGAACTGACTCCTCTTGTTTTCAGTAAGGAATATATTTCTGCTTTGAGTGAAGCGGCAGACGGATATTTTAAGAGGCAGGCTGATAAAAATCTCAAGCATGGAGTTTTTCTTGCGGTTGATACCGGAATGGGACGAATAGGCTGCTATCCGCAAGAAGCAGCAGATGAGGCAAAATTGATTGAATCTTCTGCCCATCTTAAGCTTGACGGTATGATTACCCACCTTTGCGTAAGCGACAGCCTTTCTGAGGAAAACCAGAAGTTTACAAAAGAACAGGGAGAAGCCTTTAAGCTTGCCGTAGAAAATGTAAAAAAGGCCGGAATTGAGCCCGGCATTTTATCATGCGGAGCAAGTGCCGGTCTTTTGAACAATTCAGATTTACATTTTGATTTAGTCCGCCCCGGAATCATTACCTACGGCTATTATCCTGATGAAATTACAAAAGAATACCTTAAATCAAAAAATAAGGATTTTGATATAAAGCCTGTTTTGCAGCTTGAAAGCCAGGTTGTCGCAATCAGGCACTTCCCCAAAGGAAAAACTGTTTCTTACGGCCGCACTTATCAATGCCCGGAAGATACAGACATCGCAATTCTTCCAATCGGTTATGCAGACGGACTTTTACGCCGCTTCAGCCCGGGACTTGAAGTTACGATTAACGGGAAAAACTACCCGGTTCGCGGAAGAATCTGCATGGACCAGTGCATGGTAGACATAGGAAAAAACAACAAAAACGTAAAGCTTTGGGATAAGGCCATTATTTTCGGTCCAAAGGAAAGCGGGGCACTGAACACTGCAGAAGATCTTGCTAAAATTGGAAAGACTATTTCCTACGAAGTGCTTACGTCGATTACAAAGCGTGTTTTGAGAATCGTGAAATAGGTGATCTTACTTATGAAAAATGATTTTATCTGTCTCGGCAACAAGGTAGAAAGAACCTGTAACAAGAAGAATTTCACCCCGTTCTGAACTTTCTTTCAGGGCTTTTTTTATCATGGTCTGGTAATCTGCATTAAGCTCATAAGAAAGATTTGCAGACTGGAAGGCTTCTTCAAGACCTGCAAGATCTGACTGCTTTACATCGCCAGGCTTTGTGGCATAAATATGCTCAAAACGGCCTTTAAGAACTTTTGCAATGTCCTTTACATCCTTGTCGGCAGCACAGGCAAACAAAAGGCTTACTTTTTCTTCGCCGTAAAGCTTGTTCAGTGTATCAAGAGTCAGGGTGATGGAATTTAAGGTGTGGGCACCGTCCAAAATCAGGGCTGGAAGCTGTGGGTAGCCGGGAACTTCTGTAAGGATTTCAAAACGGCCCGGAAGCTTTGCCTTTGAAAGTCCTCTTTCTATGATTTCTTCATCAAGGTTTGGGAAGAGCTTTCGCACTGCGATGGCGGCAAGGGCTGCATTTTCCAGCTGCATCTTACCAAGCATCTTAAGGCCTGCTTTTATAGGACGGTTGAAAATCTCACTTTCAAAGCTGATGTTCATAACTTTTTTTTCTACATCAAAGCTGTGGGAAAGATTTTTAGTAACTTCATCTACAAAATAAATTGGTGCGTGGCGGGTAAAAGCCTTTTCTTCAAAAACTTTTTTTACGCTTTCGCAGGACTGTTTTGCGACAACAACCGGCGTGCAGTTTTTTATGATTCCGGCCTTTTCTGCGGCAATTTTTTCGATGGTGTCACCTAAAAACTCTGTATGCTCCAGTTCAATTGGAGTAATGCAGCAGAGCTTTGGACGAACTACGTTAGTTGAATCAAGGCGGCCGCCAAGTCCTACTTCAAAAACGGACCAGTCAACTTCTGCCTGGCGGAAAACCAGAAAAGCGTAAAGGGTTACAAGCTCAAACCAGGTTATAGGGCGTTCGGCCGGAAGGGAAGTCGGAATAATTGATTCGATATTAGGAACCATTTCGCGGATAGCTTTTTCGTAGGTTTCTTCATCAAAAAATGAGGTCGGCAGGGTAATGCGCTCGCGGAAATCTGTAATGTGAGGGGAAGTGTAAACCCCGACTTTGTTTCCGGCTTCTTCCAGTATGCAGGCAATCATGCGGGAAACAGAGCCCTTTCCCTTGGAGCCCGCAATATGAACACAGGGGGCATAATCCTGCGGATTTTCAAAGCGTTTGCAAAGATAATCTATTGTATCCAGCCAGAAAATATCCTTTTTGGGATTTCTCTCAAAGTTCAGATAATCATCAAGCCAGTCCTGAAAATATTCCACAGCATTCATAGGAGGCATTATAAACTTGTTCTGGACTTTGGTCATCAGAAAAGCCAAAGATTTTTATACATAAAGCAGGAATGTTTTTTATGCTATTTTTCAAATCTGGATGTATAATTAATACATGTCAAAAAGATTAAAAAAAATATTTTTATCCACGTTTTTACCCATTTTTATTCTTCTGATCGCAGTTTTCATTTTCTTCATAGTCAAATCTACTGTAAGAAAAGAGCTTGTACTTACCTTTGATGCTGACTACTACTGGACAAACAAAACTTATGATGATTCTCTCTGGTTTTACGAAGCGGTTCCTGCAGGTTTTGAATATTATCTTTACATTCCGCCTGAATACAGAAATGACCGTCATAACGAAGAGGCTAAACTTCCTCTGATTGTTACCTTCCACGGTTCGGGAGATAAATATTCTTCCCGGGGAAAATTCGGACGCATGCTGATTGCCCCGGAAATTCAAAATGTGAAAAAATGTGCAGTCCTCTGCCTTCATGCCCGGGGAGATTATTTTACAAACTGCTATGACGTAAGCCTGATGATTCAGAATATTCTTATGAGAAATGAATGCATAGACAAAAAATGCATAATCGGCTTCGGTCATTCCCAGGGAGCGGAATTTGTAGTTAAGCTTTCCTGCTATGAGCCCGCTTTGTTTAAGGCTGTAATTTCCGGAAGCGGCTACTATCAGCCTACCATGATGGAATTGATAAAGATTCTTCCAGTCCGCTACTGGTGGAAGATTTCAAAATATGACAAGGGAATTTACGAGCAGGGCTACAAAACAGGCCGTCTTTTAAAAAGATTCTGCCGGGGTTCTGTAAACATTGAGCTGGAATCCCGCGAGCACTGCTGGGTAGAAAGTGATGACGTTGATGAAAGCACAGGACAGACTTTTTTACAGTGGTACGAGAGCGTAACAAAGTAGGCTGGGGGGGGCCTTGCGGGGGCAGGCTTTCCACACCTTTTATACTTTCATAAAATCTGCTATATTTTTTGAAAAAAGAAACTAATGGGGAAAAATATGGCAGAACTTGAATACACTGACCTTAATAAAAGCTACGAGGCAGCTCTTGAAAGAAGTAAAAAAATCGAGGCTGACCTTCTTGTAAATCCTAAAAAATACCGCGTACTGACCGGTGACCGCCCGACTGGCCGTCTTCACATCGGACATTATTTCGGCTCCCTGCAGAACCGCGTTCGTCTTGCAAATCTTGGCGTTCCGACAATGATTCTGATTGCTGACTATCAGGTGCTTACACACCACGACGCTTACCAGGAAATCAGCCAGAATACAAAGCAGCTTGTAATTGACTATCTTGCGGCAGGAATTGATCCGGGCAAGCAGGATGTAATC
>ODAI010260535.1_pt1 | contig 18064 bp, 4 predicted proteins | sample 1539321 | NCBI WGS metagenome assembly ODAI01 (sample SAMN02144231, study PRJEB22623) | gut metagenome | biome: sheep rumen | host: Ovis aries | place: New Zealand | reverse complement strand
GTATGCAGAAGAGCTGGTTAAGAGAATGGAGAAGAGCGGCGCCAAGGCATACCTTGTCAACACCGGCTGGAACGGCACAGGCAAGCGTATCTCCATCAAGGATACCCGCGGCATCATCGACGCCATCCTCAACGGCGACGTCCTCAAGGCTCCCACCAAGAAGATCCCGATCTTCAACTTCGAAGTTCCCACAGAGCTTCCCGGTGTTGATCCCGCGATCCTTGACCCTCGCGACACCTATGCAAATCCTGAAGAGTGGAACGAGAAGGCAGTTGATCTTGCAAACCGCTTCATCAAGAACTTCGTCAAGTACACCTACAACGATGCCGGCAAGGCACTCGTTCCCGCAGGCCCTCAGCTGTAATAATCGGCTGAAATGCCCGGCTGCATTACCCGGCTGCAATGATCAGCCGTAATGCCTGGCTGTAATGCCCGGCTCTAATGCCCGGCCGTAATGCCTGGCTGTAATGCCCGGCTGCAGTTGATCGGCTCTAATGCCCGGCTGCAATAATCGGCGTTGATGCCCGTCAGAGTGTATGCCTGTCATATAATCTGTTACCGGCGAAAAAAAGAATTTCAACAGGCTGCCGCATCCAACAGGGTGCGGCAGTTTTTTTGTGGCCCGGCTGGGCATAAAAGCGGGGCATAAAAGCGGGGCATAAAAGCGGGGCACAAAAGCGGGGCACAAAAGCGGGGGCACAAAAGCGGGGCACCACTTCCCTTGCTATGACGCGGAAGAGAGGGCTTTTACCCCTTTACGGCATATCTTTGAGGCTGTTGCGGGGGCCGGACCCTGCGGCGTCAAAAACATTGCCCTGTCAATGGGCCGGCCAGGTAGTTTTTGACCCCACTTTTGTACAAATACGGGCTAATATTCAAAGAAAAAACAGGGAAAACAAATATTAATGCGAATTTGTCAGATAATAATGAGATATACGGCAAAAAAGATGGTCTTCTTTTGCCTGAAAATAGTCAAAAAAGGGGCTGATTTGTTCACATTTTCTTCATGTTTTGACGCCTTTTTTGATATGGGGAGGGTATAATGTTGACTAAGATTATACCTGTCCTTATAGGGATGAGTATATCTTGCCGTCGGAAAACAGAAATGTATTCCGGCAATCGATTGAAAGATCAGGTGATCCGGGGCAGAAGGAAAACCACCCGTGCTGCAGGCTTGTCCTCAATGCGGAACGGATATCCCGGAGCCGGCTTATCCCCAGGGAATCATGAAAACTGTGGTGCCCCCCGGTTCTTGCGATTCAAAGGGATTACGCATCGACACAGCCTCCTGTAAGCGGTTCGAAATCTTACGGCCGCATATAGGACAGCTGGTAAAAACCTGATTTCGCTGCGCAAAATGTGCTGGCAGACGACACGTGGGCCTGCCAGACGTGATTGACGCCGACGGTATGCGGCACCGCCGCATCAAATCGACGCCTATGATCAGAAAGGAGGCGGTCGCAGACTTATCCGGGAACACTCTTGTTTTCAGTCTTACTACCAGTTGAATACATCTTCTGTTGCATTGCTGCAGTTTGCCGGACGGATTCCACGTGGCCGCACACAGCAGCACCGCACGTGCCGGAAGGCAGATGCAGGTGCGCAGGGAAGCAAGAGGGTTTTAAAAATGGATCAATCTCTACAGGAAAAACCGTTCGACCCGCGAAGCTGGCGAGGGAGAAGGACACCTGTCCTCGAGACGCGTCAGCCTGAAAACAGCCGTTCATGACCGGCTGGAGCCTAAGCCGAAAACCGGCCCGGCCCCCCGGGGATTCGGGCGGAGAGAAGCGGCGGCCAGAGACGGGCGAGACGCATCGGACACTGGATAAGTCAAAGGGAGAGAAAAAGCGTAACTGTTGGCATTGCCGATTATGGAAATAGATTATGGAAATAATTGGCACACGAAACCGGTTCAGAACCCGGCATGGACTGTTTCAGTCAGTGCCGGAAAGAACGTCAGCCTCCGACGGAGACAGACGCGATTACCTGTAAATGCCGGATCCGAACCACGAAACATGTAACATTCTATTCTATTCGGAAGGTTTACCTTCCATGTCTGATCCGGCTCTGCCGGGGAAGACATCGTCACTTCAATTGTTGGGTGACGCACAAATATTTTAACAACATGTTCACCCGACGAAAAGAGATGTGGGAAGGCTTAGCCTCCCGAGAAAGGATAAACTATGAAACGATTAAAAAGAATTATGGCCCTGGTAATCACCATGGCGCTGTGCATGGCATTGGTACTGCCCGTGCTTGCGGAACAAGGTGAACCGATCACCGCAACAACTGGTACCATTACAGTACAAAACGCTGCTAAAGGCGAAACTTACAAGCTTTTCAAGATTTTTGGCGCTACGATTTCAACAGTTGAAGGTGAGAATGGAGTGGCTGATTCTGTTGCTTACACGTTCGAAGGCGATCTGCCCTCAACATTGTCTGGTGTCTTTGAGAAAATCGGAGACACCGACTACGTTCAGAAGAAGTCCGGCGTGACAGATAAGCAGATTACAGATGCTGTAGAGGCATATGTTAAGGCTCTGCCTGCAAACTCTGAAGTGGACTCCGAGGTTGGTGCTGGTGGTCCGGTTGTGTTCGATGATCTTGCATTCGGTTACTATCTGGTCACTTCTTCTCAGGGTTCTGTAGTAAGTATCGATTCCGCAAATCCTGAGGCTGTGATTTATGACAAGAACAGCACCACTGTTACTGCTGAAAAGACCGTTGGAAGCGAGTCCTACTCCATTGGTGATACTGTAAAGTATACAGCAACTTTCAATACAACCAACTACATGGGTGAAGGCGCAAGTGCTTTGCAGGTAACCAAGTACAAAATCTCTGATACCTTACCTGAGTATCTGGGCGATGCAACAATTACTTCTATTAAGATTATTACCACTCCTGATAATCCTGAAACCGAGGATGTTAATGAAGAAGTGGCAACTACTATTACCGGTAAATCCTTTGGCGATGATAATAGCCAATTTACAAATGCGACTGTTGACGCTGATGAAAACGGGGTCAACGATAAGTCATTCTTCATTCAGTGGGCAACTTATGATGAGACTACTCAGACTTGGACCAGCATCTATCCCAACGGTGCTATCATCGAAGTTAAGTACGAAGCTCCTTTGACAAGTGTTACTAATATCAACGCTGATGACACCAACACAATCTCCATCAAACCATATGTTGATGGTAAGAATCATGGCGATGATGACGACGATGATGACGATGATGACGATGATGACGATGACGACGATTATCCTTGGGAAGAACCGTTCCAGAATGACGCAGAGTTCAAAACGTACGCTGCTGCTCTGAAGAAGGTTGATGGATCTGGCTCCGATGCTGCTCTGCTTGATGGCGCTGAGTTCACAATTAAGGGCCTGACAGTAACAAAGACTGCTGACGGTGTCTATACTGTTGTCTCTTATGATCCTGAAAGTAATACTCCGAGCGAGGCTATTACCACTAAAGATGGTATGCTTTACATTATAGGTCTTGCTGAAGATGTTGAACTTGAAGTAACTGAGACCAAGGCTCCAGATGGTTACAACAAGCTGACAACAACAGAGACTCTTACGCCTCAGATTATGAATCATACGATTTACAAAGAATCTGGCACTATAAAGTATGATGCCCAGGGTAACATGATTGCAAGTGAAGCAACTTCCACAACGGAGGAAACTGTCAACAAGAACCTCTCCGATCTCGATGCAGCAGCTCTGAAGATCGTTAACAACAAGGGCACAGAGCTTCCTTCCACCGGTGGTATCGGTACCACAATCTTCTACGTTGTCGGTGCAATACTTGTCCTTGGCGCAGGCGTTGTCCTGATTACCCGCAGAAGAATGGATGCTTAATGACTCAATCCTGAGTTTACGCGCAAAGCATGGATAGCCGGCTGCAGGCTGTCTGTAATGACAGCTGCTCCCGCGTCACATGCGTGCGCATTCTGACGGAATGAGGTTCCCGAAAGGGAACATAACATCTCAAAAAACAAAATGGTGACAGGATTGCCCGCCGCTTTTTGCGGCGGCGGGCAGTCCCTCGCTGAGTTATAGGCAAACACACAAGGCCAGAAGTTGAGAGGACCATGTGCTGCTCGTCTTCTGGCCTTATACCAAAACAGACTATGACGCTCGAGATTCCCCGGTCACACAAAGGATTAATAGGTTTGTACCTGACCATATCTGCTTATGGGATCCGGACATCCACGGATTCCTGCAGGTGACGGAATGGATCTTTCATAAACCGATATTGTTGGGCACAAATGAATTGAGTTCATATACACATCACTGCTTCGGACAGAACTCCGCATCCTGATATGGCAGACCGTTGGCGATAAGCAGAGAATCTGAACCGGGAGCAAGTACGGAAATACTTATCTTTACATCGGCTGCGAACTTCTTCCAGGATTGGTTGACAGCCTTTTTTGCATCTATGAGTCAGACATCGGGGGGTTCGTAAGTGAGTCGGAATAACAACCTTGCCGGCCGGAGGTTCGGCAATTTAGTGGCTGTGGAGGCCACATCCGGACGAAAAAACGGTTATACCATCTGGAGATGCAGGTGCGACTGCGGCAGGACAGCAGAAGTCGCGTCCAGATTTCTGAAAAACGGATGGACCACAACATGCGGCCACCCGGCATGTGTATTTTCCGCAAAAGAACAGAAACAAAAGGTGCGGTATGAAGATCTGACCGGAAAGCGCTTCGGAAAGCTGCTCGTCCGCGGAATGCAGGCGGAACGAAGCAGTACGGGACAGGTGCTTTGGGAATGCCTTTGTGACTGCGGAAACACGGTTGTGGCTCCTACAGGACAGCTGAAGGCCGGCTACCGCAAAAGCTGTGGCTGCCTGAGCAGACCGCCCCTTAAAGACTGGACCGGCAGAACATTCGGATGGCTTACAGTGACTGCTTATGACGGCAAGCGCGGCGGCAAGCATTTCTGGAAATGCTCATGCGAATGCGGAAATAAGACAACTGTATGCCAGTCAAACCTCATGAACGGACACACGATCAGCTGCGGTTGTCAGAACAGACTCTATGAAGCCCGGACCATGGTTGACGGAACCTGCGTGGAAACAATACGCAACGCCGTGGAGAAAAAGACGATCGCAAAGAATAATTCAAGCGGTGTCAGGGGCGTATATAAAAGCAAACGCACTGGCCGCTGGTGTGCGCAGATCACTTTCAAAGGAAAAACAAAGTATCTGGGCAGTTATGAAACTCTTCAGGATGCAAGGATAGCCAGAGAACGAGGCGAAGAGATTTTTGAGGAGTTTCTTGATGAATTCGATAGTATTTCCGAGAACCTTTCCGGCAAAAACGGAGAAGTAAAGGAAATTGTGGAACAGAAAAATGCTGTGTAAGGACAGGTAAGCACTGATTAACAGGTATTCTTTTTACAAATACTTATTGCAGCGGCAGATGTTATTTCTTCGAGAGAAAGAGCAATAATTATGAAAGCATTACTTAGAAAGATCAGACAGATACTGAAAGACCGCAGGACGCGCCGATTCCTGACAAGATTCGTGAGCGGAGTTGCGGCTATTGTCGTGTTTGTAACAACATATGCGCTTGTCCTGCCGGCGATTACAATGGAGAGCGAGGCCGCATGCGGGATCGAAGCTCACCAGCATGACGACAGCTGTTATTCGGAGGAACTGATTTGCGGTCAGGAAGAGTCCGAAGGTCATCATCACACAGAAGACTGCTATACAGTGACTAAGGAACTGGAATGCCAGATCCAGGAACATCAGCACTCCTCGGAAAACGGCTGTTTCGATGAAGAGGGCAATCTCGTGTGTGAGCAGGAAGAGCATACACATTCGGATTCCTGTTATAAAGAGCATCGGGAACTGACATGTGGGCTGGAGGAGTCTGAAGGGCACCATCACACGGATTCCTGCTACGAGAAGGTCCTGACCTGCGGAAAAGAAGTCCACACTCACTCGACCGCATGCTACAAAGCGGATCTGCAGATCGAGTCTGCCGCAGTGGCATCTACCGGCATGACTAGTGCTGCAGCTGTCCCCGCTCTTTTTGACGAAGACATCTATTCGGAAGATTCGGACCATTCACAGAATGATTCCGCCACAAACGAAGCCCTGGCTGAACAGGAACAGACAGACACGGATGCAGAACAGGCAGATGAAGATGACGGTCTCACTTCTGAGGAAAATTCAGAGGATGGAACCAAAGATGATACTGCCGCTGACATTCAAAAAGATGAAAAAGATAAGAGCAGCAACGAGGAAGGGGAAGAAGCCGCTTCCTCCTTCTCGACCGGTTTTGCGGCAGATGAAGCTGCAGAAAACGGGGATGCCTATATCCCTGAAAAAGATGCTCTGGATTTCAACACTGTTCTGAATCACAGAACGGGCATCTACTATCACCACGTGAAAGAAGATGAGGCCGATCAGGACAGTTCTGTTATTACGGAATGGGCTAAAGTGGACGAGGATACGGAACTGAACTCTGAGGATCTCATCCGTATGTACCTGAGTTACACTCTTCCTAAAGACACCATCAACGCGACCAATGACATTTCCAGATACCGCCTCCCGGATGCACTTCGTCTGACAGACGAACAGATCAATGCAATCAACACCTGTGAGAACGGCATCTCTGCTCAGTATATAAATCACGATGCACTTGAAATCACAGACCCCGATCGTCATGCCGCCTATCTTGGCCTGGAATCTGTTGAAGGTACACGGTGCCCCGATGAGGAATTGAAGGAGGACAGCCAGGAGTTTATCAGCGCTGTGGTCAGGGCAGAAAAGATCTATGACGAGGAAACCGGCGAATACGCAGGGACAGATCTGGTCTTCACTTTCAGCCCTTATACCGTTGAAAAAAATGCTCACGCCTATGACAAAAAAGGACAGCCGACCAAAGCCGGAGAAGAAGTGACCGGCTGGCTGACCCTTGACTTCAACATGGGACAGATCGAATGGGCGGAAGACAATACTTCTGAGATTATTTTTGCGGAAGAAGATAAGGAGAATGATATCTCCGAAATCAAAACAATCCTCAGACAGGCTGATCCTGCAGACACAGAAACAGACGACAGCGCAGCGAATGGGACAACAGAAGCCGCTGCCGAATATGCGACCGAAGAAACTGCCGCAGCTGCCACCACTGCGGAAACAGCAGCGGAAAACAATACTGCAGATGCGGCTGCGGAGGCTGCTACTGCTGCAACCACTTCGGAAACAGCGGCAGAAAGCACCAGTGAACAGACTGACGCTAAAAACGCTTCCGAAAATGAAAAAGATAATAAAGAAGAGTCAGCTGCTGCCAACTACCCTGCAGCCGTTTTTGACGACTCCATAACTGTCCGCTCCGGGCACCTTGATACAGACCTGGCAGACACTAATCTTCCCAGGAAGACAAAGATGACTGTCCATGTCGAAGCAGACGAAGGAACCTTCCCTAAAGGCACGAAGATGGTCCTCAGCGCTGTTGAAGATCTTGACGCCGTCGCGGAAGCAGTCGGCACTGCCGTTGATTCCAAAACCCGTGGCTTCCAGGCAGTCGACATTACCTTCTACGACAAAGATCCCGCTGAGGAAGACGCGAAGGAAATCGAGCCCCTGAAACCTATCAGGGTTTCCATTAAGAGTGACGAAATTAAGAAAGCTGCGGAGGATGCAACCACAGCTCCTGTTGTCGTGCACATTGAAGACGACAACACAGCAACGGAAATTGAGAACACGGCTTCCAAAACTGACAGCGCCGCAATTGAGATTGAGAAGCCCGGCGTGGAAGCGGAAATGGCCGTCCCTGAGAACGACAGCAAGAATAATGCCAATGAAGAGAAAGAGGCAGACGATGCCGCTCAGGTAAATGATGAAAAAGCAGGTGAATCTTCCACAAAGGATCATAATGCCGACAAGGAAACAGATTCTTCTGATTCGAATAAAGACAATGTTGATGCAGGTTTAGAGAACGAAGAATCCCAGACGGATAACACTGATGCTGACAGCACCAAAGCTTCTTCCGTTGATTCTGCCGATGCCCAAGAGGATCATCCTGACAACAATAACAATATTGAAGCCGGCGAAGAAGACAAGGCTGATGCAGACATTATAGAGACAAAGGATGCTCAGGCGGAAAACACTGATCCTGCTGCCGATAACAGTGCTGATGGTGTGACCGGAATGAATGACGACACCACAGATGACGCTGTAAACTTTGAAGCGGACTCCTTCTCCATATATGCCGTTGTCTATACCGTTGACTTCCATTGGGAAGTGGATGGAAAGATATATGAATTCAGCATCCCCGGCGGTGGATTTATCAGTTTTGAATCACTCATGGAGATCCTGGGTGTAGCAGACACAGACAAACAGGACGAAAACAGCGATAAAGAGAATAATGCTGATGAAACACCTTCAGAAAAAGCATTGACACTGAACGATGTTGAGATCAGCGAGACGACCCGGCAGTTTGTATCAGATGTCGAAAAAGTTGACTTCTCTGATCCCGGCCTCGTCTGGGTAGGTAAAGTCGATGAAGAAACTACTGTTGGCCATCTGAAAGAAGCTAACAAACTGGAAGTTGAGTATTCCGGCGAATTGACAGAAGAACAGATTGAGGAAATTAATGCGCAGACCGTACATGCAGGTGACTGGGCTTTAATCAGCATGCTTCCGTTTGACACTGAGGAAAGCCTGACCGTCACCATGAAAAACGGCGAAGTGTTTACAGTCCGTGTAACTGATACCAGGGATCCGCTGGGACTGGACGACCGGACAGTAGCCTTTGTTGTTAAGACATCAAATAACAGTAATGCTGGTATGTCTGTGCAATCCCAGATGCATTCGGCAAATACAGACCTTATCGGGCGTTCAGTCACAATTACTCCGGCAGGACACATCGAATATTGTGATGAAGACGCCAGCGTATGGCTGTTTGAGTACGATGAAAATCAGAAGGCATATTACATCAGCAATGGTTATCATACCGATGGCTCTACAAAATACCTGACATTACATAATGATAAAGAAAATGCCAGTATTTCTCTGGAAACCGACAAGGACCATGCTACTCCTGTGAAAATAGAGAAAGACGAGGAAAACGGCACTTATCGCCTCTATGTCCAGAATGGGGAGAACAGGCATTATCTCACTTATAATCCTACTTACCAGACATTCTATTCTCATGGTACAAGCAGTCCTGATGGCAACTGCAATTTCCATTTCTGTCTTCCTGAGGAATCCGGGACTAATGCTTCCCACAAGGCAACCCTGATCAGTGCTCAGGATGTACAGCACGGCCAGAGGCTTGTCATCTATCAGAGAGTATGGGGAAAAGACGCAAATAATACTCAGGTTGCATATTACTATGCAATTTCGGCAGACGGGACACTGGTACGTGTTGAAAACAGCAGTGATTCTATATATTGGAAAGGCGATAAAAACATTGAATGGGAGATAAACGACCTTGGCAATGGATACTATACGCTTTCCGGATATAATAGCAATGGGCAGAAGGTCTATCTGGTTCCTAAAAATGATGGATTTGTTTTCTCAAGTGAATATGCTGCCTTCAACGGAGATGAAAAACACCTGTCAATAAGTTTGCCCGGTAGAGACGTCAATAATACGTATACTTCACAGATCGCTTCCTGGGACTATAATGCTAACACTACTTATGGCCTGAAGGTGACCGGAACGACAACAGCTTCCGGGACAACTACAGCGATTGCACCTGTCGAATATCTTCAGGGACAGGAGTTCTACTTTGCCTCCCGTGATCCGATTGTACAGGGCGAGCTGACCGAGGTTGATACCGTCAGCAACAAGGAGCATGGCATCACCATACAGATGTATGATTTCGGTGGCACATCGTCAGGGAATCGACTTTCCTGGATGACGGACGTTCTCAAAGACGATGAATGGCTGCCTTATGAGCTTCACCAGGGCTTGACTAATCGCGTACTGGTAAATGGCTGGCCGGTTTCCGCTCAATCCCAAAAGAGCCTGAGCGAGATATTCAACAACTCGAACTCGACCTACAAGGGCGAAGCGGATCACCTGTTCCTGCAGAATGCCTATAACGAGACCGGGTTCTATAAGTATAGCTGTTTTGAGAACTATGCATATTTTAACGAAACCAGCAAGAACTTCTCTGTCTATGAGCAGATTGGAACGCCTTATGGGCCGAACGGTGGTTCTAACAGTCATTGGTCGAAGACGAATAATTTTGGTCAGACATACTACTTCCCGGAGGATGGATCCGGTAGAAACACTCGTGAAGGTCAGCACACATACTATCAGCGCGGCAACTTCATGCCATACAATACGCTGAACCCCAGCAGTAAACGCGATAACCTCTACGACCCGGACTTGATTCCGCTGGATTCAAACGATCCCAGGCGGAATGAAGATCTGTATGTCATCAACGGCAGCGGCGACTACTTCTTCGGTATGGTCATGTCGGCTAAATTTATTCAGAATCCCGGCGGACTCTCCGACAATGGTGATCCCATGGTGTTTGAGTTCAATGGCGATGATGACATGTGGGTCTACGTGGACGATGTACTGTTGCTGGATATGGGCGGCGTACATGACGCCTTCCGCGGTAAGATTGACTTTAATACCGGCGACATCTATGTCAACGGTCAGATTGTGTTGGATACGACAAAGGACAAAAGTGCTTCAAGCAACCATGCGGTCAACCCTCACACGACAATAAAAGAGCAGTTTTTTAAAGCGCACAAATATCCTGATGGATCTGACTGGCCGGAATCTGACGGTATCAATTCGGCGAAGGCCAATGAGTTTTTCTCCGGAAATACATTCAAGGACTTTACAACTCACAACTTCAAGATGTTCTACATGGAGCGAGGCGCCGGTGCGTCAAACCTTGAGATGCAGTTCAATCTGCCGGTTCTGACAGAGAGCCAGTTCCGTGTAAAAAAAGCGATGCCTGAGACTCAGCAGCATGAGACCATTCAGAAACAGTATGCTGATGCGACTTTCTACTATGAGGCTTGGGTAAAAGACACTGTAAAAAATCAGATGACACAGGTCACCCGTGCTTATTTAAATCAGCTGAAGCAACAAGAAAAGATTAAAGACGCTACACCGAGGTATGATGATAAAGACCGGTCTCCGGTTAAATGGAAGAGCGACGCCCTGGATGAGACTAAGTTCGAACTCAAACCAGGTATGACAGCATTGTTCCCTGCTGCGGATGACAGCCTTGAGTGGTATGTGAGAGAGGTTGAGCCGGAAGCTCAGTCAAATATGCTGGACTTCTATAAGGTCAGTAACTCAGATCAGGATACCACTGTAACTGATGGTACGCAATCCAATCAGAAGACTATCCTGAAGCGCAATACGGTTACCTTCTTCAACCGACCGGATGACAAGCTTGTAAATGATCTGCGTATTACCAAGGATATCATCGGTAAACCCTACGACGAAGACGATGCATTTGAGATCAGGGTTTTCCTTGAAGCAACGAATGGAAAGATGGTGCCCTATAGCTGGGGAGAATATTATCTGATTGATAAGAATGGCAAGTATGTTTCTTATAACAGCCAAGGCCAGCGCCAGCTTTCTGACACACCAGTATTGGCTGAACACACTTCAACGAACGGTACTATCGGAGACTTCCGCGAGGGAGATACCATCATAATCAAAGGCCTTTTGGAAGGTACGGACTTCTATGTCTATGAGCGTACAGATTACAGCTATATGTCTAAAGACGAGACGCCTGCAGCGAAGACCTATGCATTTATCGGGACAGAAGTAGAAGATGCATATATTCGTGCAACTGATACTGCTCCCGCTCAGAACGTTCCCGAGCACTTGACAGGACATTTGTTTGAAGAGCCAGCAGGACTTCCTGATCTCTTTAAACAATACAATACAAGTGATCATGAACAGAATATGGCTGCTACTGGCTCCATTATTCAGAATAAGGATGCCAAAGTACTGGTAAAGAACAAGCCCAGCGACCTTATCTTTGAAAAGAAGTGGGTACTGAAGGGCGGCGATGTGGAATATACACCTACTGATGCCGATCAGAACATCACCGTTACGGCGAAACTGAAAGGGACAAAGACAACTACAACTACAACGTACACCGAAGAGACCCAAACAACTATCGAGACGCAGTATGTCGATGACGAGTTGATTCCTGTGACTTTGGTCGGACAGTGCAGGGGCTATAATAACAACTATCCATTGGAACTTGGATCCATTAGCATTAGGAAAGGGTCTACGCTGTGGTTCTCAGTGGCAACAAGTGCAACGAGCATGCCGCAATCTTTTGAGCCATCTTCCGTTGTTCCGGATTCCAGCAAAAATCGAAAAATTACCTACTTGCAGGGGCCCGATGAATGGCCGCATCCATGTGATGTTTTAACAAAGGATCCCGGTAATGTTTACAAACTGGAAAACATTACTGCGCCAACAACCATTACTGCGCATTTTGCAGAGAACAGTGCCAAATGGCAGGGCAATAACAAAGGATTTGGATACATCTTTATAGATGCCGATACAACACCAAATAAAGTAGAGGTACAGGTACCAGTCACGACTACTATCCAGGTGCCTCATACAGAGACTCATACCGAGACGTCCGAAAAGACTATCACTCTGAACAATTCTAACTCCTGGCGGTATGATCTGAATAATGATCCGGAAGCAGTGCAAGGCTGGAGTTATGTTATTGATCCTTCCACCATTGAGGAGCATAACGCGACCGGCTATAACTTTATCAGTACTCCCGTTATCACTACGGACGAGGAAGGTAATGTTACTTACACCTGCAAAAACGAGAAACAGACAACTATAAATGTTGAGAAGGACTGGAGTCCGAAACTGTCCGGTACTGATGCGGACGGCGCTTATGTTAATGTTGAGCTGCATCGTTACGTGAAGCTGCGTGGTGCATTCACTGTGAGACTGACGACGGACGATCAAGAACCCAAGCCCATCCAGGGTGCGAAATTTACATTGTATAAATCAGTCGAGGATGGGGAGGATATTGCGGTTCAGACGGATCTGGTAACTGATGAGAACGGTGAGATTACTGTGGTCAATCTGGAACCGGGTACTTATTACTATGTACAGACCGGGGAAGCAAATGGCTATAGTATGGCCGGTCATGAACATCAGACCGAAAGCTTTAAAGTCAAGGATAACGTTGATTCCAGACAGACGAAGACTGTCACTCTTACCAACTCCGCAACCGTCCCGGTAGGTGCGATTACTCTGACTCTTAAGGACAATACAGGTGAGCCTATCGAGGGTGCAACTTTCCAGTTGTATAAGAACGGTTCAGAAGTTGCCGGAGCAGTGTATCCCTCTGACGAGCATGGCATTGTGAACGTGACAGATCTTGAGGCAGGTTCTTATTTCCTGCGCCAGCTCACCACACCTGCTGACTATAAGATGCCTCACCATACGGATACGGACACGCTCGTAGTAGATAAGCCGGGTCTGAACAGTGCCGAATGGGAGATGACAAATACCTGCAATGGCAAGGGTACTATTACTGTGACCTTGCAGCGGGCGGACAACAGCAACCCAATTCCTAATGCCGGATTTACACTGTATAAGGATAATGTAGAAGTCGACTCCGGTGTAACTAATAATAGTGGACAGATAACCTTCGGTTCTTCTGCGAACAAGCTGGAGGCTGGAGAATATATGTTGGTACAGACCTCCACCGTGAACGGTTTGGTCAAGGCAGCATCCAAACTGGTTACGATCGAGGATAATGGGGATCCGGATCAACATGTGCAGACGACTGTCACGAATGTGGCAGCTAATACCGGAACTATCACTGTCAACTTGTATCGCGCTCAGGGAATGATTATCGATCCCAATGGTGGACGAGCAAAACAGAATGCCGGAGAAAATACTCCCTATGCGACCAATAAGAATTATAAGCCGGGTGATGTTGTAACTGTAAAGGTTACTTCTAGTGGTTCAAAAGGAGCTTACTGTACAGACTATACGATTGAGACACCGTACGCTAATGCTCCAAATAACCATGAGTATTGGGGAACATTTAAAACACTTAAGTTCGTAGATGGTGTGGCCACATTTACTTTCGAGATACCTTCATCTCCAAGTACGGCTACATATAACCTTGCCTGCTCTGCAGAATGGGGATACGATGCGCTTGAGATTGAGTTTGTCAATCCGCCTACCGGCAATCGAAATGCCGGGAAGTTAATGTCTTCACCTCGCAAGAATTTGACTTCCGCACCGCTTCGTGCGGGTGGGACCGGCAATGAAGATGATAACGGCAATGATTCCGGGGATGGCAATGACTCCACTACTGCGACGGCTGTTGTGCCAAATAAACCTGCCGGTTATATCGAGGATTCAAGTTTTGCTAATCAGACAGCGACGCTGAGAGCGAATGGTTCTGATCCGACTAAAAACTGGAAGCACGTTTTCACCGGGCTGGATATGACAGACTCTGATGGTAATCCATATTACTATTACATTGTTGAGACGGGCTGCCATCCTGAGTCATACCATGTCGCATCCTATAGTGACGCAGTAGATGCAACAGCTGCTGATGAAAACCATAAACTCACTGTCACTAACGAATCAGTGGGTAAGATCATTGTCAAAAAGACGTTCATGGGTGTGGCCGAGAGAGACCTTCCTACACTGCAGAATGGGCTGATCGTGACAATCACTGGCCCTAATGCCGGAGGAGATGGCGTTAATACTAAGACTATCACTTGGAGTGACGGCCTGGCGACAGGGGTTACTGTCGATAATCTTGTTCTGGGTGAGACTTACGACATTACTGAATCCTTTGCGAACGATGAATCAACACAGGCCATGCTTGCCAAGTATGTGGCGGTAAGTGAAGGAACGGTTGATCATTTCGATGATGTTGTATCTTTGATCCACCCTGGCACTAATGACGTAAAGGAACTTGTAAACAATTACAGACGCGGCAGCCTGAAGATAAACAAAGCAGTGCTGAAAAATGGCAATGCTGACAACACCGATAACGGTACGTATTGGTTTGCCGTTTATGCCGCAGAGGATGTAAATCCTGCTGTCGAAGCAACAGGTGACACTCCGGCCGTCCCGGCCATGCCAAAATCCGGAACAAGCCCTGCATGGAAGGAATCTGTAACCGTGAGCGGCGGAACAGGAAACGTAACAGTGCCTGACCTGTATCTTGGTAACTACTATGTCTTCGAGCTGACAAGTGAGTTTGGTGATGTTGTTACTGGCGGTGCCGGAATCGGAGGAAAGTATTACACAGTCACGGGATCCGGAAGTACTGCAGCCGTGAGCGCGGACCATCTGACGGATCAGGAAGTGACGGTGACCAATAATTTTGAAACCACCAGCAAGACAGCTACCAAGTGCTGGAATGACTTACCTAAGAACACGAATCCGGTGCACCCGACAATTTACTTTAAGCTTTACTACAGAACAAGCAGTGGTTATGTTGCTCTCGAAGGCGCCGAATTAAAGGAACTGGTAAATGGAACAACTTCCGTTACCTGGTCTGACGTGCCGAAATATGACGAGAACGGTAATGAATATGAGTACCTTGTAAAGGAATATGTCCAAAAGGCAGATGGTGAGTATGTTGAAAATGGTGTTCACTATACAGAAGCTGCACCAAATGGATACCTGAACACAGAAATCGGATTAACTGTCACCAATACACAGTCTGAGTCATATGATCCGAGAACAAGTTACAGCGGAAGAAAGATCTGGGTTGATACCACGAATAATGGAGCGACTCGTCCTGGCAGTATTCCGGTCACATTGATGATTGATAAGACCGGAGACGGCCCTTCAGCTGACGATGAGGAAGCGAAAAACGACAGTGGTGATTCCTATGAAATTGTATGGATAAAAAATGGAGATGTATGGACGTATACATTTAGCAACTTGCCGGTGTATGACGCCAATAAAAACATTATCCATTACTATGCAGTGGAGACGCCTGTGGCGGGATATGATGCAGTTGATCCGGTCGGACAGGACGATCCGGATGATCCGGATGATCCGGCAAGAATTCCTACAAGGTATCAATATCTGAATCAGGAAAGCATACAGCATATAACAAACGACTCCAATATTGAATTGAATTCCGATATTGAGAATCTGCCGTTTGCAGCGATTCAGACCAAGGAACCGGCTTATGGGAAGGACTACCACATCTGGACAATCCGAGCCTTGACTGAAACGGAAAAGAGCGAGCTTCTCAGCATTTATAATGAACAACTTGGAAGTGAATTGGCAAACACCGATAATACGAGGTTTGTTGACGGACTGCCTGTGTCCAAGACTGCTGACGGTAATGTGGAATTCCTGTACAGGTCCAACGGCTACAAAGTCAGTATTTATAAAACACAAAGTTCGACTCTGAAAGTTGAAATCGACGGCAGCAGGTATTTTACGAATATGTACGTAGGGACGTTGAAATATGATTATTATGCGGGCTCTACGGTATTCTCCAACAGATTACAGACAACGGATTACGATGTCCAGAAAAACTGGGGAACAGGTCAGACTGCTCCGGACGGTGCCGAAGTTGAAATTGCGCTGAGCGGTACTATTCCGGGTACAGTGACTGATGATACGCCCAATCCCGATCCGGTTCCGATCGAATTAGGAACGGTCGGTGTTACAAAAACAACAGTAAAACTCAACGGAGGCAAGGAAGGAGGAGATGACACAGAGACGCCTTGGACGTACAGTTGGACCGGTCTTCCTCAGTATGATAGTGCCGGCCATAAGATAACTTACAGTGCGGCTGAGACGAGCTATACGATTGATGGCAATCCGATCAGCCTGACTGCATACGCACCGAGTACGACACCGGAAGGCATTTATGAACTTGTTGTCACGAATCAGATCCCGACCACAACATATGCGGTTAATAAGAGATGGGTAAATGATAACAGTAATATTCCTCCTGCCGGGGCAGCCATCACAGCTACTCTGTATAAAGGCGCAAGTGCTGAAACAGCAGAAACAGAGGTTTCGTCCATCGTTCTGAATGGTATAGCTGATTACAATGGATCGAACCATGTGGAAGGTGAACCCGGTACTGAAAATGCGTATGAAGATACACCCTGGCATGCTCAGTGGAAGAACCTGCCTGTATATGGTACAGACGGTAAGAGACTTACTTATATTGTAAAAGAATCTGTGACTTATGAAGGATATACAGTATCTTACGAAAAACTGCACGGTGATGAGGGAGACGTCGATAAGGATTATGCTCTGAACAATGAATTGATCACCAATTCCAAGTCCAAGTATGATTTCGATATTCTAAAAGTACGTGAAGGAACAACACAGCCTCTTGCGAAAGCATCATTTACAATCAGGCCAATAGAATCGACGAGCACTACAGAATCAGTCGCATATGTGAACGGTTCGAAAGAAAGCGATCCGGTAACAACAGGCAATGACGGAAAAACACGTTTCCAGGATATTGCACCGGGTTACTATGAAGTACGTGAAACTGTATCACCAGCAGGCTATGTCCTTGTAGCAGATGCAACCTTCTATATCAAAATTGAGACAACCGGAATTAAACTTCTCGAAAAAGAGATTGTTGATGGGAAGCTGTCATTTAAGGAAGCACAAACTACAAAGGTCGGTAATGTAACAATTTCTACAGAGGATACCACAGTGCTGTTTACTGTAGAAAACACCCCCGGCGCAGCCCTCCCGAACACCGGCGGACCCGGAACCCGGCTCTTCACCATCCTCGGCAGCATCCTGATCCTTGGAGCGGGTGTACTGCTTTGGAGGAGACGGAGATTAATTTAGCACAAGGTTAACAGAGAAGTCAGTCACTTTGGTGGCTGGCTTTTCTTTTGGGGATGGGTTAGCTTGTGAAGGTAACGTAAGCGGTAAATTTTTGGGTGGGTGGAGGCCTGAGTAAATTCGTAAATAGTAGATAAGTTCCAGCTTACGCCGAGGTTTACAATGGAAAGAAAACCTTGGAGGTACTTTAATGACTCGGAATGAGAAGCGTGAATACTGGGACAGGATCATTTCAGAAGCATACAGGAGCCATGAGCCG
>ODAI012712975.1_pt1 | contig 18065 bp, 16 predicted proteins | sample 1539321 | NCBI WGS metagenome assembly ODAI01 (sample SAMN02144231, study PRJEB22623) | gut metagenome | biome: sheep rumen | host: Ovis aries | place: New Zealand | reverse complement strand
TTCCGATTTTTGTCAGTAAAAATTATAGCACATCATCTCTGTACTGTCAATAGAAACGCCATAGTACTTCTGACCTTACATCAGAAATACTATGGCGTAAAACTTCTTTATACGTACCGTACTTATGGACCGCAATTTTTTTGCGAAAATAATGATAGAATCCTCACAAAAATGTATTAAAAATGATAGAAAAAGTCATTGATAAATTATGAATTGAAACGTATAATGTAAATATAAACAAACTGTAAACAGTTTAAAGAACGGTTTATTTTATTTTTTCAAGGGGGAATTAAAAATGAGACATCTATCGAGAAAGCTATGTGCAGCGGCAGCGGCAGTTGCAGTTGCAGCAGCACCAGCCGTAAAACTGCCGGCAGCTAATACTGCTGAGGCAGCATATGGCGTAGGAGGAAACGGGAAAGCTATCATGGAGTACCTTGACCGAGGCATTTACGCAATAAAGTCCGGAAATGGTATGTTCATAAGCTGGAGGTGGAATGCCAATGACTCTGATACAGCAGAGTTCAGGCTCTACCGTGACGATACTCTTATCTACACCAGCAAGTCCGGTGATGCTACGAGCTTTTATGACGCATCCGGAAAAACAACTTCAAAATATCGTGTTGACACTGTAGAGAACGGAAGTGTAGTTGCATCTGATAACTGTAAATTCACATCAGGCAGCACGTATTTTGACATACCGCTGAAGAGTCCCGGAAGCCAGTATTCGCCTAACGACTGCTGTGTAGGCGACGTTGACGGGGACGGTCAGTACGAGATATTCCTGAAGTGGGACCCGAACAACTCAAAGGACAACTCCCAGAGCGGAGTTACTGACAAGGTATATATCGACTGCTACACTCTTGAGGGCAAGCAGCTCTGGCGTGTGGACCTTGGCGTGAATATTCGTGCAGGACAGCATTACACTCAGATGTGTGTTGCAGACTTTGACTGCGACGGCAAGGCAGAGCTCATAACCAAGACTGCCGACGGTACCAAGGACGGCAAGGGCAAGGTCATAGGCGACGGCAGCAAGGACTACAGAACAGGCACCGGAACCATACTGACAGGTCCGGAGTACCTTACACTTTTTGACGGACAGACCGGTGCAGCACTTGACACCATCGACTACCCTGTACCGAGAGGGGATGCCACAAGTGCGAATGCAAAGAAAACATGGGGAGATAACTACGGCAACCGCTGTGAGCGTATGAACAGCGGAATAGCTTATCTTGACGGTGTGCATCCGAGTGCTATATATGGCAGAGGATATTACACAAGACTCACATGGGCAGCTATAGACGTAAAGGACAATAAGCTGGTCAAGAGGTGGGTGTATGATACAGGATTTGACAGCAAGACACCCGGCTGGGGCTGCGGCAACCATAACGTAATGGTAGCAGACGGCGATAACGACGGCAAGCAGGAGATATATACCGGAGCAAACTGCATAGACGATAACGGAAAGCTGCTCTGGACTACCGGACAGAAACACGGCGACGCTATGCACGTAGGTGACCTTATCCCGGACCGTGAAGGCCTGGAGGTATGGGAGTGCCATGAGGACAACCCCTACGGCGAGTCGTGTATAGACGCCAAGACAGGAAAGGTAATATTCCATATCAACAACTCTAAGGACACCGGACGCTGCGCTGCTGACAATATATGGGCAGGCAATAAGGGAGCAGAGTTCTGGGGAGCTGCTGACGGCAATATTTACAATTCTGCCGGCAAGCAGATAGATACCAAGAGACCTGCGATGAATTTCTTTATCTACTGGGACGGAGACCTTGAGCGTGAGATACTTGACGGTACAGCTATCACAAAGATGACCGGTCAGGGCAAGTTCGACCGTATATTTACCGCAGACGGATGCGGCTCAAACAACAGCACAAAGTCAGTTCCATGCATGACTGCTGACCTCTTTGGTGACTGGAGAGAGGAGCTCATTCTCAGGACGAATGACAATACAAAGCTCCGTGTATGGTGTACAAATTCCACAACAAAGGTACGTCTTACAACACTTATGCACGATATGCAGTACCGTGCACAGAACTGCTGTCAGCAGTCCTCATACAACCAGCCTCCTCATGTGAGCTACTATCTTGGCAGCGATGCACCGCTTCCGGCAAGACCGGATATAAAGCTCAACAATACCCCCGGCAGCTATACTCCTCCGGAGCCTGTAGGCGGTGACCTTATAAAGAATCTTAATGTACTTGACACCGCAAACAGCAGCGGCTGGGAATTCTCAAAGGGCGGAAAGACCGGTTCTAAGGTATTTGGTGACAGAGACTATACCTATACATCTATCCCTTCTGTTCTTGCAGATGCTGAGTCTATACTTACAGCCTGCAACTCAAAGAACACTGACAGTTCACTTGCAGAATTCGATGCAGGCAGGAAGATAGACGTCTATGTGCTCCTTGATGAGAGGGTGGAGCAGAATGGTACTGTACCGACATGGCTCGGTTCATGGAACAGAACTGATATGACTGCACAGACAGATAATGATGTAACTTTCGTTCTCTATAAAAAGACATATGACCAGGGAGCGAAGGTATCACTTGGTACAAATGGAATGAAGGGTACAGTTGTAAACTATACCGTATTTGCAGCAGAGGCTGCCGCAGAGCCTGTTACAACAACGACAACAACGACAACAACTACTACAACTACTACGGCTACAACAACTACTACAACACCTCCTGTAACACCGGACCCGGAGCTCCCGCCTGTAACTATATGGGGCGATGTTGACTGTGACGGTTATGTAAAGATGAACGATGCGATACTGATAATGCAGAGCATTGCAAATCCCGGAATGTACGGACTTAACGGCACTGCTGAGAGACATATGGAATTACAGGGACGTGCAAACGGAGACGTTAATAACAGCGGCGACGGATTATCTGTAAGGGATGCACTGGCCATACAGAAATACTGTCTTGAACTTATCCCGGAACTCCCTGAAAAATAATAATGCAAAAGGACTGCTGCGGCAGTCCTTTTTGTTATCTATGCCAAACAAAAAGAACTGTATAAAAATAATTTTCTGTGAGCATAATACGGAAAAAGAGTGCAATTTTGTGAAAAAAGCTGAAATTGGGAAGCTGTATACCGTTTAGATTGACAACATTTTGCTGACGTGTTAAAATTATTATATCAAAGTTATCACTTTCTATAGGATGAAACTATAACCATTTCCGGAGACCTCCGGTATAATATCCATTATTGGAACAAGGAGTAGATAAAATGCTCGAATTGAAAAATATACGCTACGATGTGGACGATAATAAAGGCCGTGTCGAGATACTGAAAGATGTGAGTTTTACAGTGGAGAGCGGCAAGTTCGTTGTCATCACCGGACCTAACGGCGGCGGAAAGTCCACTATTGCAAAGCTGATAGCAGGAGTCAACAAGTCCACCGGCGGACAGATACTTTTCGACGGCGAGGACATCACAGAAAAAAGTATCACTGACCGTGCAAGAATGGGCATCAGCTATGCCCTCCAGCAGCCTGTGAGATTCAAGGGAATACGTGTATTAGACCTTCTCAGGATAGCAGCTGCAAAGACACTTTCTGTTGCTGAGGCCTGCGAGTACCTTTCAAGGGTAGGTATGTGTGCAAGAGACTATATCGACAGAGAAGTCAACGACAGCCTTTCAGGAGGCGAGCTGAAGAGAATAGAGATAGCAACAATACTTGCCCGCAGTACAAAGCTCTCGGTATTTGATGAACCTGAAGCAGGAATAGACCTCTGGAGCTTCCAGAGCCTTATAAATGTATTTGAGAATATGCGTAAGGAGATAAAGGGAAGTTCGATCCTTGTAATATCTCACCAGGAGCGCATACTCCGGATCGCAGACGAGATAATCGTAGTTGCTGACGGACGTATCAGTAAGCATGGCCCCGGAAGTGAGATACTTCCTGAGCTTATCGGTACACAGTCAGCAGTAAATAGCTGTGATAAACTCATCGAAAGGAGCTGAGACCATGGATAATATTCAGAAGAGGATACTTGAAGAGGTCGCTGACCTCCACGATGTGCCTGAGGGAGCTTATAACATCAGAGCCAACGGTGAGAGTACAGGCAGAAGGAGCACGGCTAACATAGAGATAATCTCAAAGCCTGAGGGAAACGGTATCGACATACGTATAAAACCCGGCACCAGGAATGAGAGCGTCCATATCCCTGTAGTGCTCAGCGAGAGCGGACTCAAGGAGACTGTATATAACGACTTTTACATCGGTGAGGACAGCGACGTCCTCATAGTAGCAGGCTGCGGAATACACAACTGCGGAGTGCAGGACTCCGAGCACGACGGAATACATCGCTTCTATGTGGGAAAAAATGCACGTATCCGATATGTTGAAAAGCATTACGGTGAGGGTGACGGTACCGGAAAGAGGATACTCAACCCCGGCACTGAGGTCTACATGGAGGAGAACAGCTATGCAGAAATGGAAATGGTACAGATAAAGGGCGTTGACTCTACAGAGCGGCTCACAACAGCAGACCTTGGAAAGGGAGCTAAGCTGGTAGTGAAGGAGCGCCTCATGACTCACGGTTCACAGAGTGCAGTCAGTGTGTATAAGGTGGAGCTCAACGGGGAGGGTGCAAGTGCAGACGTTGTATCACGTTCAGTTGCCCGTGACGATTCATACCAGAAATTTGATGCCTGCCTGACAGGAAATGCTCCATGCCATGGTCACACAGAGTGCGATTCCATAATCATGGACAACGGCCACATCCTTGCCGTACCTCAGCTTGAAGCAAAGAATACAGATTCCGAGCTCATCCATGAGGCAGCTATAGGAAAGATAGCCGGCGAACAGCTCATAAAGCTGATGACTCTGGGACTTACCGAGGCAGAGGCAGAAGAGCAGATAATAAACGGATTCCTTAAATAAAAAACACCGGACAGAGGGACTGCTCCAATGGGAGAACAGTATCTGTCCGGTTATTTTTATGCGCCTGGAGGAGTGACCATACTGCGGCGGTAGTCAGAGAAAAGCTGGCGGAAATTATGCTTATCAGCGAACCACAGAGCAGATGAATACATTACCTGTCCGTGGTCAGAGAAGACCATTCTTGTCAGTTCTATCCTCATGAACAGCTTTTTTTGCAGTTTAAGGCACTCTGGGTTATCAGCGATTGAGTTGAAGTATGCGAGATAGCAGATGAGCAGACAAATGAGATCGGGATCATTTTTGAGTTTTTTCTCACCTTCAAGACTGATAAGGTGTTTGAGTTCATCAAGGAGCATATCAGGTACACGCATATCCGAGCTGTCGCCTATACGGAATATTTCCGGCAAATGGCTGTATTCAGGGAAACGTACAGCAATGCTCTCAGCGACGAGACTTCTCATGACACCAATTACATACAGGAAAAAGGAGTCTGGAGTCTTGTCCGGGTCCATGATGCCTTTAGAGGCAACTATATCCGCACATTCCGATGCGGCCCGTATGTATTTATCAAGTTTATGAGACTTGTTTTTGTCCTTGGGTAACATAATTTCACTTCCGATCGTGATGTAGGATTAAAAAGTCAAATGCCAATGGCAGGGGAGATAAAGTCAGTCCATAGTCAGTTCACAGCCGCCCACTGGTCTGACGTAGAGAACGTTACAGGAACCCGGACCGAATACTCTGTCCATTTCAGCGGCATAGGACTCAGCCATGTATGTCGGCAAGAAAGCCTGGATGGTCCCGGCAAATCCTCCGCCGTGAACTCTCTGGGCACCGCATCCGCTGAGAGCTCTTGAAGTCAGCATGAGCGCAAGAGGTATCTCCTGTTTTTCGGGAGTTCGGGAGGAATAAAGATTCTGTAGCAGTTGGGCAGATGAAAGTCCTGACTGGTTCACCAGTGCAAAGAAAGTCTCCGTATCTCCGGAGCGGAGAGCATTGGTCTCTTCCACCGCACGTCTGTTTTCAGCAAAGAAATGGGAAGCACGGAGCAGTTCACGGTCAGAGCAGCTTTTTCTGAGCTCCGGTATCTTCTGATAAAACAGTTCTTCATCAACTTCTCTGAGGACCTTGCCGCCAAGAAGCTCCGCAACGTGGCACATCTCATGGGAAACAGCGGAGTAGTCAGGGGTCAGGTCCTTATGACTGCCCTTTGTATCAGTGATGCATACAGCAAAACCTGCGGACTGGAAATCGAAGTCAACAGTTTCGATAACAGGGGACTCCGGGTCATTGAAGTCGATGAAAACGAATCCACCTACTGAGCTTACCATCTGGTCCATGAGGCCGCTTGCCTTGCCGAAGTATACATTCTCAGCGAACTTTCCTATCTTAGCTATCTCGACAGCACCTGCCTGTCCGTTATTGTAGTGTCTGTCGATAATAGTGCCTACGAGGACCTCGAAGGCTGCGGATGAAGAAAGGCCGCTGCCGGTGAGTACATCAGATGTGGTATAGGCATTAAAACCGCCGACTTTAACGCCCATTTCAGCAAATCCTGCTGCAACACCTCTGATAAGCGATGCCGAGGAGCCTTTTTCACTGTCAGCAGGTACAAGTGAGCCGAGGTCGACTTCATCAGCAGGATGTCCCTCCGATTTTATACGGATGACACCTTCATCATGAAAGCTCACGATAGCTATGACGTCAAGACCCACTGATGCAGCCAGTACGCAGCCATGCTGGTGGTCGGTATGGTTTCCGCCGACCTCAGTTCTGCCGGGTGCAGAAAAGACTTTTATGTCTCCGCACTGAGGGTAGAGCTTTGAGAAATTCTCAGCCGCAGAGAGGTATCTTGCCCGCTGTCTGAGGAGGGTGCGGTCAGAATTGCCGTAGAGTCTGCGGAGCTGTTCATCAAAGCTGCCGGAGGAGATGCCGTTAACAAATTCATTGATATTCATTCAGAAACTCCTTTATTTTGAGGGTATACTACTATTATAAATGAAAAACACAAAAAAATCTATAGTTTTGGCAAAATATCTTCCGACTCAACTGCCAAAACGAAGGACCTGTTTTTAGTAGTTTTCACGAAAATGCTTATCAAATCAATAAAGTATTGACTTAATAAAGAAAATGGTGTATACTTTAATTAAACTATCGGTGCTTAATTAATAAGCACCAGGTTAAACCATAGGGTGAATAGAAGGAGTTAAAAAATGAGCAGCATAAGAATCATAGGCGATAGCCTGGCAAATATCCCGTGGCAGGAAAAGCCGCAGGGCTGTACCGCTCCTGTATGGAGGTATACAGAAAATCCCGTGATCGGAAGGAACCCTCTTCCTGAGGTCGCAAGGATATTCAACAGCGCTGTCCTTCCGTACGGCGAAGGCTTTATCGGTGTGTTCCGAGGCGAGCAGCGAGACGGTATGCCACACATCTATCTCGGAAGGAGCCGTGATGCGATACACTGGGAGTTTGACGAAGAGAAAATAAACTTCACAGACAAGGACGGAAATTCCTTTATGCCCATTTATGCCTACGACCCACGGCTTGTACGCATAGATGATACATATTACATTATGTGGTGTCAGGACTGCTACGGCCCGTCCATAGGCATAGCGGAGACCAAGGACTTCCGCACTTTTACAAGGCTTGAGAATCCATATCTTCCGTACAACCGCAACGCAGTGCTGTTTCCGAGGAAGGTCGGCGGCAACTACATGATGCTTTCACGTCCCTGCGACAACGGACATACGGCATTTGGTGATATATTCATCTCAGAAAGTCCTGACATGGAATTCTGGGGACGTCACCGCCATGTTATGGGAAAGTCGGACCGCTGGTGGGAGAATCTTAAAATAGGCGGAGGCGCCGCTCCTATCGAGACTGACAAGGGCTGGCTGCTGTTCTATCACGGAGTAGTGAATACCTGCAATGGCTATGTTTACAGTATAGGCGCTGCGATACTTGATATAAACGAGCCTTCAAAGGTGCTCCACCGCTGCGGCAACTATATCCTTGCACCTGAGGAGTGGTATGAGGAGAGGGGATTTGTACCTAACGTATGTTTCCCCTGTGCAGCACTTACAGACGCAGATACCGGACGTATAGCTATTTACTACGGATGCGCTGACAGCTACGTCGGAGTAGCATTCACAACAGTTCAGGAGCTGTGGGATTATATTATTGCACACGATGCTGCTGATGAAAGTGATTTTGAGATAGGACTGAGATAATACAGAACGTCCCTTTCATGGAATACCAGAAAGGGACGTATTTTTATGTTATGCTCTCCAGCTTCAAGCGAAGCTTTTTGATTATCTTCTTTTCAAGCCGGGAGATATAGGATTGTGATATTCCTATCTGGTCAGCCACTTCCTTCTGGGTCTTTTCCTTTCCGTCGATAAGTCCGAAGCGCATTTCCATTATTTCCCGTTCTCTGTCGCAGAGCCCTGCAACTGCGGAGCGGATGAGCTCACGCTCGGCTTCTGTTTCGATGCCCTTGTTTACAATGTCATCATCAGTTCCGAGTACATCTGAGAGGAGGAGCTCATTTCCGTCATAGTCTATGTTGAGCGGCTCGTCTATAGACAGGTCGTTCCGGTACTGGGAGGACTTCCGGAGGAACATGAGTATCTCGTTTTCAATGCACCGGGACGCATAAGTCGCCAGCTTTATGTTCTTTGTGGGACAGAACGTATTGACTGCTTTTATCAGACCTATAGTGCCGATAGATACAAGGTCCTCGATGCCTATACCGGTAGACTCGAATTTCTTTGCTATGTATACGACCAGCCGGAGATTGTGGACTATCAGAGTTTTCCTGGCATCGGGATCATTTTCTGTGAGACGGATGAATACCTCCGATTCCTCCTGTTTTGTAAGCGGAGGAGGGAGGGTGTCAGGTCCGTTGATGTAGTAGACTCCGCCGCATTTTTTACGTGAACTGAGACTGCGTAAGGTACGGCCGAGCAGTTCACGGATGCTCATTATCGGCCGAAGGAAATTGCATATCTGTGTTCTTCTTTGTTCTTTCATGATGTACTCCTTTGCATTGTCATTTTTGACCCTCTGTGAACGGGTCATCTTTTCAGAAGTGATGGATTGAATATAGCCATTCCGGAGCTTTCACCAAGTCCTATCATGGCATTGACAGACTTCCGTTCTCCGGAATCGCTGTTCATGATGAGGACCTCGTCCGGCCTGAAGACCGGCATCAGCCCGCTGCCGGACACAGTACCGCAGGGAAGGAGACGGAAACCTCGTGGGAGCTTGCTGTAAATATCTGTACCCTCCGGCAGGAATCCGTCAGGACCGCACACTATTACCGGAATGCCTGTAAAGTGGTCAGTAAGGACATTGCCTGTATCAGCAAGTCCGGAGAGCTCGGTCAGCTTGTCTTTGTAGCGGATGATGACCTTGTAGCAGTTGGCATCACCGGCGAAGGTCAGGCGCTTTATGAGGCAAACAGCTATGTAGAGTCCGGCTGTTGACAATATAAGAATGAGAAGGGAGAAGTCGATATAGAAGAAGGAATTCCCTATGTGAACGAAGTCTGGTCTCAGCCATGAATACACAGCGCTGACAGTACCGGCGAGGATGAAATTTGCTCCGAAGAAGGCGGCGGTATTCTTGAACAGCCGTTTTTTGCCGTGAACACCGAAAGCAAGAATAACTATAGTCACTGCTGCCGCTGACTTTACAGCAAGCATTGAGAGTGTGCCGAGCTTTGGAACGAGTATCAGCAGAGAGAAAAGGCTCCCGTAAACCGCCGCCGCCGCACATCTTTTAGCGCTCATAGCAGAGCTTGTGATGCCGGCAGTTATTTTCAGCAGGAAGCAGTTGACGTAGATATTCAGCACGATGAGAACATCCACATAGATAGTCTCCATAAAGTACCTCCTTATTCATTCGTCATAGATATTATACTCCGGAGGCAGTGAGAAATATGTCATAATCTGCGGTAAAAAAATAAGGTCCTCCTGAGTTGACAGGAGGACTCTTGTGAAAAGTCGTATTACATGAAAATGGGAGCGATGGCACTGAGAGCAAGCAGGAAGGCGAGTACCAGCATACCTATCCTGATAATGAGCTTTCTGCCGTCTTTTTCGGGAGCCTTTTCAGCAGGCTGATAAACAGCCTGGGGAGTTTTTTTGTAGTTGTTCTTCTTCTTTTTCTGAGCCATTCAAATCACCTCTCAATGTTTATTTCTTGCACGTTTTTTGCGGTTGGGAATGTAGTCTGAGAATATATCTTTTTTATTTTTGGAGCCGTATGCTTTTGCCTTGCGGTCAAAACGCGGCTTGTCTCCGCTGCGGTGTGAGGACTGTCTCCGTAGGGGCAGCTCTGTGCCTTTCCAGGCCTTGACCTGTACCTGGTGACCGTTTATCCTGATAGAATCGGTGCTGTCGATTATGTAATCGAGCTCCGACTCCGGGACCTCGACTGTAGTATGTTCATCGTAAATATCTATCTTGCCGAAGTCACGGCCGGACATTCCGGTAGCGTCAACAAGAGCTCCGAGTATGAAGTTAGGAGCGATACGTTTGCTCCTGCCTATGCTTATGTCCACTTTTACGGTCTTTGCACCGTCACGTCTGCCCTTCCGGAGGGGCCTTGCAGCCTCAAATTCAGGCAGAGAGTCGATTTCCTTCTGGATGGCACTGTTTATCACCCTTGCAGCAGCCTCCCGGTAGTCTATGCCGTTTGCGGCAAGGCGGTCGAGAATGTCATAAGCATGGTGACTTGCCTCAGAGGAGCTGATAGTATTTATCAGAGCTTCCTTTTTCATAGCGATTATATCCGACTTATCAGGCAGCGGCATCTGCTGTATGGATGCGTGGGTGAATCGTTCAAGTGCACGGAGGTCAGAGAGCTGTCTGCGGCCTGTGATAAGGGTATAAGCGGCTCCGGACTTTCCGGCACGGCCTGTACGGCCGATACGGTGGATGTAGTACTCATTGTCCTGGGGGAGGTCGTAGTTGAAAACGGCATCTACACCGCTTACATCTATGCCTCTTGCTGCGACGTCAGTTGCGACAAGTATTTCGGTAGCCTTGTTCTTGAAGCTGTTCATTACCTGAGTTCTCTGAGTCTGTTTCATATCTCCGTGGAGTCCTGCTGCTCTGAAACCTGCCTTTGCGAGCTCATCTGAGAGCTGGTCCACCATAGCCTTGGTATTGCAGAATACCATAGCCGATGAGGGGGTGTATGCGGCAAGAAGGAGTTTAAGGGCATCGGTTTTGCGTCCCATAGCCACTTCAAAGTAGAACTGTTCGATGAGCTCTACGGTTTTCTGAGCAGTCTTGATCCTGACCTGCACCGGGTCGTGCTGGAATTTATCAGTGATAGCCATTATCTCCGGCGGCATGGTAGCGGAGAAGAGAACAGTCTGCCTGTCCTCCGGTATATCTGCGAGGATAGTTTCGATGTCCTCTCTGAAGCCCATATTGAGCATTTCGTCGGCCTCATCGAGAATGACAGTGCGTATACCTTCAAGCTTCAGAGTGCGTCTGCGGATGTGGTCCATTACACGGCCGGGAGTGCCGATGACGATATTGGCTCCACGTTTCAGTTCAGATATCTGTTTATCCATGCTTGCACCGCCGTAGACAGCGCAGGTCCTGACGCCTTCCTTGTATTTTGCGAATTTGCGTATCTCACCTGCGGCCTGCATTGCAAGCTCACGGGTAGGGCAGAGGATGAGAACAGCGGCAGTCTTTTTCTCCGCCGGTGATATGCTTTCAACAGCCGGTATGCCGAAGGCAGCGGTTTTTCCGGTACCTGTGTTGGAGCGTCCCACAACATCTCTTCCTTCCAGAAGGAGGGGGATACTTTTTTCCTGTATTTCAGTCATATCTGTGTATCCGAGCTCGTCTACAGCCCGGATGAGTTCCTGTGATAGATTAAGTTCGTTAAAGTGCATTGATTATCCTTTCGTGTTTAGACGTGCCGTAAAAAAGCTCCCGCAAAGGGAGCTCTTTTCAGTTGAGTTTAGCTTTGGCCTTTTCGGTGAATCTTTCGCCGTAGACCACGAATCGTTTGTGTGTACCGTTTCCGATAGCACCCTTGCTGTCTGATGCGCTGACGTCGAATACGAGCTCACGGCCGTTGATCTCTTTTAGAACAGCCTTGGCAGAAACTGTCATTCCTTCGGGAGTTGCGGCGGTATGCTGTACATTCATCTCAGTCCCGACGGTAGTCTCATCTCCTTCAAGGAAGGGAGCGATGCAATTGCAGGCAGCCTTTTCCATGAGCATCACCATTATAGGTGTAGCAAAAACTTCAAGACTTCCGCTGCCAACATTAACAGCGAGCTCGGCAGGTGAAACGGTAAGAGATGCTGTGGCTTCAGCACCTATTTCAAGGTCCATCATAGGTCAGTCTCCTTTATCGGTAATAGGCGAAGTTGAATACAGGTCGCCTATTACACGGTCATAAGTGAGTATATCCAGTTCTTCGTTGTGAGGTGTCTCAGCATTGAATGATGTGGAGTAAACGGGCATAGTTTTCAGGAAGTTCATCATCTTCTGGATGAAAGCGTCATGAGGAGCATCAATGATGTCCAGGATAACATAAGGAACGTAGAAGAATGAGAACTTTTCCTTAGGAACATCTGAGAAGTCAGCATCGTAGTTAGCCCAGAGGAAGTAAGTCTGCTCATAGAGGATACTGCAATTGTCGCCGTTCATGCCGAGCTGATTATAAACGCTGGTCTCGCCTCTGAGTGACGGGAAGTGGTCACCGACGAAGAATACCAGAGTAGGTTCATCTATCTTCTTCAGGTCACTGAGGAAAACGTCCAGTCCCTCATTGGTGTGCTGTATCCACTGGAGGTAGTTATCGAATTCTGCATTTGGGTCCTCGCCCTGGTTGTAGGGCTGGTGGTTCTGCATAGTAGTTGTATGGATATAAATGGGGTCGTCAGAGGTCTTTACGAGGTCAACGAGCTGGTCGTAAACGGACTTGTCGTCAACGTAAGTACCGTAATGCTCAACGTCTACAGTGAAGTCTGTAGTTTCATCGTAGTCGTCATGGAAGAGCATATTCTTGAATCCGAGACGGGGGTATATCTTATTTCTGCTGTAGAAGTTTGACTGGAAGGGGTGTACATAAGCGGTGTTATATCCCCAACTGTCGTAATACTGAGCCATTGCAGGGAGCTCACGGTCAGCAAGCTCTCTCTGAGGCATATTGGGGTCATTAAGGCTCTTTACGGGCAGGCCGAACATGAGCTCAAACTCTGAGCGGACTGTCCAGCTTGCGTAGGTAGGAGTGATGAGTCTGCCGCTTACGCCCTCCTCGCAGGCCTTATCGAAGTACTTGTAAACATCCTTGTCTATATCGAGTTCGTCGAAAACTCTGAAATCGGCATAGGACTCGCTCATTATGACGATAACGTTTGGTTTTACGCCGCCGTTGAAGTCACAGTCCTTATCGACATTGATGTTAAGTATCTCATCAACACGTTTTTCAGTGTAATCCTCAGGCTCCTTCAGGCGGTTTGCAAAGTCCTCTGATGCAGTCTGTACAAGGAAAGTGACGAAGCCGTTGTTGAGAAATTTTTCCTTGAGGAGCATATCATTTGTAGCCGGAGTAGTGTCAACATCGAAGAAGGCATATACCGGCTTGTAGAACTTAGGCCATACAACAAGTCCGAAGCCTGCAAGTATAGCTACAGAAGCGCCTGCTGTGCGGGTCACAGCCTTTTTAGTGTACTTAGGGTTGAAGTAGAACATCAGCACTACGAAAGCTATGACAACTATGTATCCCAATATAAGCTGCGGGGTTATCTTGATGTAGGCAAAGGATTTGAGGCTCTTAACGCTCTTTGCTATCCTCATATCCGAGAGTATCAGGTGATTGCCGTTGGTGTTGTACTTAAAGAGCTCGGTAGTTGCCAGAGACATATAGAGCACGGAGTTGACAGCAGCGGCGAACCATCCATGCCGGAAGATCGAGAGCAGAAGTACGAATATAGCTGCTGTGATCATGAGTCCGAACAGCACCGGGCCGGGGTGATGAGTCAGCAGCTTGAAATAGGGCGCAAAGCCCTTTCCCTGAGTTATTTCAGCCATTGACATGATGAAAAGCGGGTATATGAACAAAAGGAAGAGATTCACTTTTTTGAATTTCTCTGTATGTCCGGAACGCTTTTTCATGAATTGCCGGAAGCGGCCTTTCTTCTTTTCCTCAGCTGTTTCATCTGTTTTTTCCCCAACAATTTTTACAGCGTCCTCAACATCCTCCATTTTGTCGTTCTGAGTATCGAGTTCGCTGTTTAACATTTCATTTGACTTTTCAGCCATTAATTATCATCCCTCTAATTAGAATATCATTTGATTTATGTTATGCTATCTGCCTGTGAAGTGACATGATATACCTTTAATAATATACCACAAGATGAAAAAAAGTTCAAGCTATCTAAAAAAATATCACGAACCTTTCACTATTTTCGTCGTATTGGTAATGGTGCACTGTAAAAGCAAGACGAATTTGTGCATTTTTACCCTATCTTTTTTTGAGGTATCCCTGCTCTGCGGCATCGTTAATGATGCCGGAAATAAGCTGGGCAATAGCCTCTGAGGATTCTGACACACGGCTGTTCCTCTGCATTACCTGGTCCATGAAAATGCCGTGTTCCTGCCATGAGATACCGTTCCTTGTGTAGTTCAGAAGCAGCGGCTGCAGGCGGTCGAGGACAGCTGCGAATTTAGCGTCGCTGGTCTCGCAGTCCTCGAATTCCCTCCACAGGTCATAGAACTCCTTTTCCTGGTCCTCAGGAAGCAGTCCGAAGATGCGTCTTGCGGCCTTTTCTTCTCTGTCTGCCTTTGACTTGTAACCTTCCTCGTCATAGCAGTACGTGTCACCGGCATCTATCTCCACAACGTCGTGGACGAGGACCATTTTCATGACCTTTGTGACGTCCACGGGCTTATCTGCGTATTCAGCCAGCAGGAATGCCATGACGGCCAGATGCCAGCTATGTTCGGCATCGTTTTCTTTTCTGTCCTCATGGAGTACATAGGTCTGACGGTAAAGATTCTTCATTTTGTCCAGTTCGAGCATGAATTTTATCTGCCCGGACAGTCTTTCATTCATATCAAGCATCATATCCTCCTAAATGACCATGCCGCCGTTGACGGCGAGTACCTGACCGGTTATGTATTCAGCGCCGGGTGAGGCGAGGAATGCAACGGCATCAGCGATATGCTCCGGCCGTCCGAAGATGCCGAGAGGTATCTCTTCCCGGATGAGCGCCAGGTCGTCATCGGAAAAACGGCTGTTCATCTCAGTCATTATGAATCCGGGAGCAACACAGTTGACTCTTATGCCGGACGGACCGACTTCCTTGGCGAGGGCCTTTGTCATGCCTATGAGCCCGGCTTTTGCGGCAGAATAGTCCACCTCACAGGATGCACCGCACTGACCCCACATTGAGGAGATGTTGATGATACATCCGGATTTACGATTTATCATATCCGGCAGGAAAGTGCGGGCACAGTTCATGGCACCGGCAAGGTCAACACATAGGATACGGTCGGCTTTTTCCTGGGAAATGTGAGTGAAGAGGTCTATCTCGGAAATACCAGCGTTGTTGACCAGCAGGTCGATAGCACCGATGGTTTCTGCCGCCTTTCTGACAGCGTACGGGTCGGAAACGTCAAATCCCACAGCCTGCCCGTTTATTTCTCCGGCGAGTGCCTCAGCTTTTTCAGCAGAGCTTGAATAGCCCGCAAAGACGAAATAGCCTTCTGAGGAGAGTTTTCTGCACACAGCAGAGCCGATACCTCCGGCACCGCCTGTAACGAGAGCTTTTTTCATTGAGCTCCTCCTTTTAGTTGAAAATCAATAAGTATACAATGATTATATCATATTTGATTTGAAAAATCCAGTATGGATACTTGAAATCTTTGTGAAATCATGTTACAATGATAAAAAACGTAAATGAGGTGCTGTTATGGAACAGAAAAAGATAGACCGTATAAATGAGCTTGCAAGAAAGTCAAAGGCAGAAGGACTTACAGAGGCTGAAAAAGCCGAGCAGACTGAGCTCAGGAACGAATACAGAGCTGCTGTGACCGGAAATCTCCTTGGACAGCTTGAAAATACATATGTAGTCACACCTGACGGAAAAAAGACAAAGCTCAGTGCGGCCCGTGGAGGTAAGAAATGACCAACGGAGAGCTTTTTGAAATGGCTGTGAAGGCTGCCGGGAATTCCTACAGCAAGTATTCCCGTTTTCGTGTGGGAGCTGCACTTCTCACTGAGGACGGCAGGATATTTACCGGCTGCAATATCGAAAATGCATCTTATTCGCTTACGAACTGTGCTGAGAGGACTGCGGTATTCAAGGCAGTCTCAGAGGGAGTTACAGGATTTAAAGCCATAGCCATTGCCGGCAGCAGTACAGAGGATTTCACCAAGCCATGCACTCCCTGCGGAGCCTGTTTGCAGGTGCTCAGTGAGTTTTGCGGAGATGATATGGTGATTATACTGTCCAACGGATGGTTCCGGCTGAAGGACTTCCTTCCGTTCAGATTTAACGAAGACAGCATGAAACAGACCGGAGGTCACTATGGAGCTTAAAGAAAAAATAGAAAAGCACCTGCTGGAGGTGCAGAAGCCCTCCCGCTATATCGGCGGAGAGGTGGGAAGTGTCATAAAGGACAAGTCAAAGGTGGATGTCAGGTTCGCATTCTGCTTCCCAGATACCTATGATATTGGTATGTCTCACCTTGGCATGAAGATACTCTACTCTCTTACTAATGAAAGGGAGAATTACTGGTGTGAGAGATGCTTTGCACCATCTGAGGACTTTGAGGCCATAATGCGTGAGAATGACATACCACTTTATGCACTTGAAAGCCTTGACCCCATAAAGGATTTTGACTTCATCGGCTTTACATTGCAGTATGAGCTGTCCTATGCGAATATCCTGAATATGCTGGACCTTGCAGGACTTCCGGTTTTTGCCGCTGACAGAGGAGACGAGCTGACAAATATCGTTGTTGCCGGAGGCCCCTGCGTCTGTAATCCTGAACCCCTTGCTGATTTCTTTGATATTTTCATTCTCGGTGAGGGTGAGGAGGTAAACCTTGAGCTCATGGACCTGTACTGGGAGATGAAGCAGCAGGGTGCGACGAAAACTGAATTCCTGCGTAAAGCCTGCCATATTGAAGGCATATATGTTCCAAGGTTCTACAGCTTTGTATACAAGGAGGACGGAACTATCGAGAGACTTGTAGTCTCGGACGGCGCTCCTGAGGTGATAAGAAAACGCATAATCAAGGACTTCGACAGCGTATACTATCCGGATAACTTTGTTGTGCCATTTACCGAGATAGTTCACGACAGAGTCTCTGTTGAGGTGCTGAGAGGCTGTATAAGAGGCTGCCGATTCTGTCAGGCAGGTTTCATATACCGTCCGTTCCGTGAAAAGCATACAGACACTATCTGCAAGGAGACTAAAGCACTCTGCGAAAATACCGGCTATGATGAGGTATCCCTTGCGTCACTCAGTACCAGTGACCATTCTGAGATAGACCCGATGCTCACTCAGCTCATCGACTATACCGCAGCAGAGAGAATAAATCTGTCACTGCCTTCACTGCGTGTGGATAACTTTTCTGAATCCCTGCTTGAAAAGATAAAGAAGGTCCGCAAGAGCGGCCTCACATTTGCTGCTGAGGGCGGAACACAGCGTCTCCGTGACGTTATCAATAAGAACGTCAGCGAGGAGGAGATCATGAATACCTGCACCATAGCCTTCAAGGGAGGCTATTCTGCGGTAAAGCTCTACTTCATGATGGGACTTCCTACTGAGACCGATGAGGATATAGTGGGCATTGCTGACCTCGCCAACCGTATAATAGACCTGTTCTACAGCATAGAGGACAGACCAAAGGGCAGGGGAGTCCAGATCTCCATAAGCTGCGCCACATTCGTTCCCAAACCCTTTACGCCATTCCAGTTTGAGCCTCAGGATACACGTGAGATGATAGAGCATAAGCAGAAGCTGCTGCTGGATTCTGTAAAGACAAAGAAGATAAAGGTCAGCTATCATGACCCTAACGTCAGTCAGCTCGAGGTGATACTTGCAAAGGGCGACAGAAGGCTCTGCAAGGCCATTTACACTGCATGGAAGAAGGGG
>ODAI012237860.1_pt1 | contig 18067 bp, 13 predicted proteins | sample 1539321 | NCBI WGS metagenome assembly ODAI01 (sample SAMN02144231, study PRJEB22623) | gut metagenome | biome: sheep rumen | host: Ovis aries | place: New Zealand | reverse complement strand
TTGAGATGGGCCTTAAGTATGTAAACAATGATGCCTGCTATCCTTCCCTTATCGTGGTCGGCCAGATGATGGATGCACTTACTTCAGGCGAGTTTGATCCGGATAATACTGCAATTCTGATGACCCAGACCGGCGGAGGCTGCAGAGCTTCCAATTATGTAGGGTTCTTCAGAAGGGCTCTTCGGAAGGCGGGAATGGAACAGGTGCCCGTGGTTTCACTAAGCGTTCAGGGACTTGAATCTAACCCGGGCTTTAAGCCTTCCTACGGTCTTCTTAAACGCGCGATGTTTGCCCTGGTCCTTGGCGATATATTCATGCGCTGCCTTTACAGGATGCGTCCCTATGAGCTTGAAGAAGGAAGCGCCAACAGGCTTCACCGCCGTCTTGAACAGGAATGCATCGGCTTCATAAGCTCTGATTCCGCGTCCTGGGGCGGCTTCAAGCGGCTTTGCAAGAAGATCATCACCGAATTTGATGAGCTTCCGATCAGCGAAATCAGAAAGCCCCGGGTCGGCATAGTCGGAGAAATCCTTGTAAAGTTTTCCCCGGCCGCAAATAATCATCTGGTTGACCTGCTGGAATCTGAGGGAGCCGAGGCGGTAATGCCGGACCTTCTGGATTTTCTGCTCTACTCTTTCTATAATACAAATTTCAAAGCAGAATATCTCGGCATGAAGAAGTCAACGGCATTTTTCTCAAATCTTGCCAACTCTTTCCTTGAAAGAGTCCGCAAGGCCGCCCGCGATGCTTTCGAGCAAAGCGTTCATTTTGATCCGCCCTCGAGAATACAGGATCTCGGCAATATGGCCAGCGAGATTGTTTCCCTCGGCAATCAGACGGGCGAAGGATGGTTCCTTACAGGTGAAATGCTGGAGCTTATACACAGCGGAACCGAAAACATTGTCTGTACCCAGCCCTTCGGCTGCCTTCCCAACCACGTGGTCGGCAAAGGCGTGATCAAGCACATACGCAGTCTCTATCCCACGGCCAATATCGCGGCCATCGACTACGACCCGGGCGCCAGCGAAGTCAACCAGCTCAACCGCATCAAGCTGATGCTGGCCACAGCCGGCAAAAACGCCGCGCGCAAGGCCTCCGAGGATGACCTGTTGGGCGACACTTCGGCCGGCAAGGCCTCCTGCCCCGCCGACGGCACAGCTTCCGGCAATAAGTCCGGAAAGACCCGCCGCTCGGGAAAAACCACGAAAACGCGCAAAAAGAAAGCCTCCGGCGGCTTCGGCATCGGTACTTTGATGAAGAAGTTCGGAGGGAAATAAAGCTCCCGCAAAGCAGTAATAAAACAACATAAGAAAGGGTACTGATCTTCTTTACGATCGGTACCCTTTCTTAATGTGCTTTGTCCAATGGTTTGATCCTCCTTGCACTTTTCTGTATGATCCTCTCTTCTTTCCACCCTTTTTCTCTTTGTACTGATTGTACTGCGATGTTCATGGCTGAAAGTCCTGCATCACTGAGTGTCGACCCTCTTGCCGGATGCTCTCTTCTATATCATATCAACTGGTTTGAAAGAGAATTCCTTATAAGAACTTACCCTGATCTGAATCTGATTTACTATTTGATCGATGCGATGATCTGAAATATGAGATACGATCTGATATTTCTCATCCTGCATCTTTCCGGTTTCCAATCAGCTTCTGAAATCCTGATTTTTATCTTGCGGGAATAATCGATTCGCTTTCCTGTTTCTCAGCTTGTCCGGTATACATCGGATCTTCTGTTTCTTCAGGCTGCTATTCAATCCGTTTCTAATGATCAGAAGAAATATTCTGCTCTGATGAAAATGCACCGCTGTCTTCGTGTACTTGAATTCGGATATTTGTCAGCTTGCCGGGTTACCAAATATAGGTACTCCAGTGGAGTGTTCTGTCCTTCCTTTCTTCCTCTTCCTGAGGAGTTTTTCTTTGTGAGTTTATTGTACAAAATCACATACAATTTGTCAACAACTTTCCTTTTTCTTTTTGTATTATCTGAATTTTCTGATATATAGTGCAATTGGCAAACAGTTAGGGCAACCCAGGCTGACGCCCCATTAGGATCAGAGGTAAAGAAAGGGGCATGCCCCGCCCGCCCGGAATCCATCCGGAGCGGGAGCAGCATGCCCCCTGTGCCGTTCCTTTATTATCAGATCAAAGGATACTTGTCTGTGATCGTCTTGATGATGGCCCGCGCTTCTTCGATGCCCTCTTCTCTCTTCTTGATGACAATGGCAATGGCCTCCGCCACCTTGTCGAAGTCCTCCGTTGTCAGTCCTCTCGTCGTGGCTGCGGGAGAGCCGAGGCGGATTCCGCTGGTCACGAAGGGAGATCTCTTCTCATTGGGGATCGTATTCTTGTTGGCTGTGATATGAGCGTCATCCAGCCACTTCTCAACCTCTTTGCCGGTGAGATCGTAGCGGGTGAGATCGACGAGCATCAGATGATTGTCCGTGCCGCCGGATACGATATCGATATCTCTCGCCTGCAGCCCCTTGCAGAGCGCCTGCGCGTTGTCAATGACGTTCTGCGCGTATACCTTGAAGGAAGGATCCAGCGCCTCTTTGAAGCAGACTGCCTTGGCTGCGATCACGTGCTCGAGGGGACCGCCCTGGATGCCCGGGAATACGGCCTTGTTGAAGTTGTACTTCTTAGCGGCCTCGGCATTGGCGAGGATCATGCCTCCTCTGGGGCCTCTGAGAGTCTTGTGCGTAGTAGTCGTTACGACGTCCGCATAGGGGAAGGGACTGGGATGAAGCCCGGCTGCGACAAGTCCGGCGATGTGCGCGATATCAGCCATCAGGACCGCTCCGCAGGCATCCGCCGCTTCTCTGAATTTCTTAAAGTCGATCGTTCTTCCGTAAGCGGAAGCGCCGGCAATGATCAGCTTGGGCTTGTTCTCTACCGCGATCCTCTTGAGTTCGTCGTAGTCGATGAATCCGTTCTCGTCGACGCCGTAAGGGACGATGTTGAAATATGAGCCGGAAATATTGGCAGCGCTGCCGTGCGTCAGATGGCCGCCCTGGTTGAGGTTCATGCCCATCATGGTATCGCCCGGCTTAAGGATGGCAAATTCGACGGCCAGATTCGCCTGGGCGCCGGAGTGCGGCTGGACATTGGCGTACTCGCATCCAAACAGTTTTTTGGCTCTCTCGATGGCCAGAGTCTCGATCTCATCCACCACCGCGCATCCGCCGTAGTAGCGCTTTCCGGAATAGCCTTCTGCATATTTATTAGTCAGAGGACTTCCCATCGCAGCCATGACCGCCTTGCTCGTCCAGTTCTCGGACGCGATCAGTTCAATGTGATCGTTCTGTCTCTGGATCTCTTTCTCGATGGCCGACGCGATTTCAGGGTCCGTCATTCTTACTTCTTCAATAGAGTACATATAATTCCTCCCGTTTTGCTTTTGTGTGGCGGACAAATGTTTTTTAGAGCCGCTAGAATGTAGTATAACAAGGCGGAAAGGCCTCCGCAAGAGACTCTTCCACTAAAACAGATTCACAAGATTTACGTTCCATTGTTCAAAATGCTCTCTTTTTCATACTGTTTTGCATCTTTTATCGCAGAGAAAGACGCCTGCGGCGCTTGCCGGGCACAGCAGCCTGTTATACGGCAGCAAGAAGGGGCTTGCCGCCCCGCTCAGGATCCTTGGATCCTTACGCCGAATGCGTCAGCCCCTTCTAAAGTGCTTCACTATTGCATGTTTCACTGCTGTGCGGAAGCCGTCTGTGTGGTATCCGCCGCCTTGGTGTATCCCTCGCTGAGGATCGTCTCGATCCTGGCTGTGTTGACCTTGACGCTCGCGTCGTCAGGCCACATGACGTACAGAGGGGTGCTTCCGGCGGAGTATGTGGTCTCCAGAGCGCCTTCACCCTGGTCCGCCGTCTGCTTGAGGATCTCCCAGTGCGCGTTGTCGGTGAGCTGCATCTTGACCAGCTCGGCGATCTTCTCCTGCGGCATATTGAGCTGGAAGAAGCCGTCCAGGCTGTCCAGGATCTCCGCGTAGTGGGGAAGGATCGCAGGCGACATCATCTTCTCGATCAGGGCCTTAAGGACCTGCTCCTGGTTTCGTCCGCGCTGGTTGTCGCCGTCCGCAAAGCTGTATCTCTCGCGGCAGAAGGCCAGAACCTGGTCGCCGAACATGTCGTGCCAGCCCTTGTCGAAGTGGTACTCGTCCGTGTAGCAGTCGAAGGGATATTCGACGTACACGTCCAGGCCGTCCATCGCGTCAACCAGTTTGATCAGCGTGTCAAAGTTGACGCGCACAAAGTACGTGATATCGATGCCGTAGAGCTCTTCGAGCGTCCTCATGGAGGCGTCCACGCCGTAGATGCCCGCGTGGGTCAGCTTATCACGGACTCCGTCCGACACCTCGGGGATCGGTACATAGTAGTCACGGGGCGTCGACGTCAGAAGGATCTTCTTGGTCTTGGGATTGACCGTGACAATGATGTTGACGTCGCTCCGGCTGGTCTGGGAAATGTCTCCGTAGACGTCGATACCGCTGATCAGGAGGTTGAAGGGCTCGCCCACGTCGACTTTACCCTTCTCGATGCTGGTCTGGATGCCGTACTGATAGAGCACCCTCACCTGATCCTCGTACGCGTCATTCTCGAGGGACTCCGCGATGACCGACGTGTAGGCCTTGTTGTAGATCGCCGCGTCCACTTCTCCGCTGAGAAGCGCTTTGGCCGCCTCGATATCGCTGCTGTACTTCTCTACTTTGATCTTGGAGGACAGCACCTCCTCGATGTCCGTGATCATGGCGCTGCTTCCGCCCGTGTCGCCGGAAGAGAGATGGACGGCATACTTATAATCTCTGGCGTCGCCCAGGTCCTGCGCAGGGTCGTCCGCCCGTACGACGACGACCATGTTGTCCGTCTTGAGGGCTTTGCTGCCGCTCGAGAGAAGGCCCATCGTCTTGTTGAAGTAAGTCGTAACGACCAAAATAGCGACGATCGCGACCACGCTGACCCCCGTGCCGGCCAGCCGCACCTTTTTGTTGCGGCGAAGATTCATCATAAAGGTCAGTCCGCACAAAAGGCCCAGACCCAGCAGGATCAGGAAGAGGTACTTCCAGGGCAGCATGCCTGACCTTCCGATCGTAATGACTAAGATCATGGATAAGAGCGCCTGAATGATAAATGCGGCGCGCCCTGTGATCCTTATATATTTGTTTATTTTTCTCTGCTGTGCTTTCCGCTTGCTGACGGCCCGCTTCTTCCGGGAAGGCTTCCGTCTCTGCGGATTCACTTTCTCACTTGCCATGCTGTTTCTCCTTACGCAAAAAACACAATATCTTTATTAAAATACTCTATTTGTCGCGCAAATGCAATGTTTATCAGCTTTTTGACGCATTCATCCGGGCCGATTTCTGAATACAGGCAGTCGTTCCCTCCATGACCGCAGACCTAAATCCCCTCTCCTCGAGCACTCTGACCGCCTCGATCGTCGTCCCCGCGGGCGAACAGACCATATCCTTGAGCTCGCCGGGGTGTTTTCCGGTCTCGAGCATCATTCTGGCGCTCCCCAGTACGGCCTGTGCCGCGAACCTGTATGCCTGCGCTCTGGGCATGCCGCCCAGGACAGCCGCGTCCGCCATGGCTTCCAGCATCATGAAGACGTAGGCGGGGGAACTGCCGCTCACTCCGGTGACCGCGTCGAACAGGTTCTCCGGAACGACCTCGAACAGGCCGAATGTCCTGCAGAGACCGCCGACCGTCTCCAGATCCTCTTTTGCCACATTGGCGCCGCAGCAGGCCGCCGTCATTCCCTCTCCGACGAGAGCGGGCGTATTGGGCATCAGGCGGATGATGCGGGCCTCCTCTCCGAGCTTTTTTTGCAGATAAGACAGGCTCCGGCCGGCCACGATGCTGACGATCAGAAGGTCTCCGGTGATCTCGTCCCTGATCTCGTCCAGTACTCCGTCCAGGAACTGCGGCTTGACAGCCAGAAAGAGAATTTCGCAGCGGGCCGCCACCTGCCGGTTGTCCCCGGTCATTTCAATACCATAGAGCTTTGCGGCGCGCTCTCTGCCCTCTTCAGACCGGCAGGAGCCGATCAGGTCCCCGGCCTTGGCCATGCCGCTTTTCAGAATTCCGCCGATCATGGCTCCGCCCATGTTTCCTACACCTATAAATCCCAGTTTCTTCATCTGTTTCTCCTTCCGGGTCCTCTTGTGACAATATGCTTCCACAGCCGCCTCTGCCGCGCTTTTGCCGCCGCAGCTTGCGCTTGCCTATCTCGGTTTCAGAGCGTATTCTACTATTTAAACGGTACCATATTACCATATTTCAATGCAGCTGAGGGATTCATCCATGGAACTTTTCCATTTTTGCCGGCGGACCGGCTCCGCTTTATTCGCGGCCGTTCTGGCAGCTCTGCTTATACTGACGTCCTGCCGGGGCGGTTCCGGGGAGTCTGACAGGCGCAGGGCGCTTTCCTATCTCGCGCCTTATAAAATGAATACAGAGCCCTCCGGGGGAGACCTGTACGATCTGACGGAACTGACTAAAGACCGGGACAATACCCTGTGCGCCTACGCTCTCTTCGACGAGACCCATATCATGCTCCTGAAGAGCCGCGGGACCGGCAGAGACGGCGGCGGCCCTTACGCGGCGCAGCTCCTCGATCTGACGGACGGCAGTCTTACAGACGTATGCCGCTTTGACAGTGCGGCGCCGCTGCGGAAGGATCCGGACGAGACCGGTGGCCTCTCTATAATCTCCTGCGATCCTCTGATCGTCTATGACAGCCGGAACGCGGTCATTTACAGACCCGGAGCTCAGGCGGACAGTATTGCTCTTCCGGAATGGTATTCCGGAGCCTGTGTGTACGCGGAAGGCGGCCGCCTGTGGGTCTCCACCGACAGGGGGATGGTCTTCGAGGCGCTGGAGGACGGAACTCTCCGGAAGGCCTGGTCGCTTCCCTGCGACTATACCTCTCTCGACCCTGTCGTGACAGGACACAGCGGCGTTCTCTCTTTTGCCGCCGTATCGATCCGGGATCCTCTCTCCAGGGTCCTGATCGATGTGGATCCCGCAAGCGGAGAAAGCCGTCTCTATCGCTCCGGTCTTACCGCCGCCGGATTTTCAGCCTGCGGGGAAGGCCTCCTTCTGGGTTCCTCTTTCCGGACGGCCCCCAAAGTCTCCGTCTGTTCCGCTCAGGATCATACCTGCAGGGAGCTGACGCTCCCGGATGAGATCCTGAGCCTCTTAAACGGCAGGCCGCTGGTGGCGGCTTCGGAAGACGAGGACTATATATTCTTTCAGATCGCTCCCCGCTCCATCGGCGGCGGCTGGTGCTCTTTTATGCTCTGTGACAGCTCCCTGCATCCCGTGTCCGTCTACCTCTGGGACGCGGCGTCCGGCCGGGAACGGAAATGGAAAGGCCCCTCTGAAGAGGAATATACGGCCCCGCCGGTCGAAGACTACGGGGCGTGCAGCCGGAAAGCCGCGGAGATGGAATCCCGTTATGATGTCCGGATCGTGCTGGGCAGCAACATTCCCGGTGAATTTTCGGACTACAGCGCGCAGCCTGTTCTGGAGAGCGGGATCATCAGCTCTTCGCTGACGGTTCTGGACAATACCCTGTCCCTATACCCGGACGAGTACTTTACTGCGCTCAAGGGCAGCTATTACAGGGATATCGTCATCTATCTCACGGGATCTCTTGAGCCCCTGAACGTGTACAGCAGCATCGCCAACGCGGGCGCTTTCTCCACGGATACGGGCGGACTGATGCAGATCGCCTTTGATCTCTATGATGACCTGCGCCCCGCCACCGTGATCCACGAGCTGACCCACGCAGCGGATTACCGCCTGATCGGCGAGGGACTCTGGGACGAGGAAGCCTGGAACGCTATGAATCCCGAAGGTTTTTCCTACTATAATGCCTATATCGACGAGAACGGGGAGAGCTACGAGTTCTCGGGCCGTTCCGAACACACGGCCCAGAGCGGCTGCCCGGTTCCGGAGATCTATTTCATCGACTCCTACAGTAAGACTTTTCCCATGGAGGACAGGGCCCGGCTGATGGAGCATCTTATGTCCGGGCGCTCTCCTTACAAGGATGCTTTCCGAAGTGCGCACCTGCAGGAAAAGCTCACATACTACTTCCGCTTTCTGCGCGATACGCTGGGTGATCCCTCCTGGCCGGAACAGACCAAATGGGAAGAGGCGCTCGAAAGCGCCTCCTCAGGTCAATGACCGTTATTCTCCAGGTCCAGTTTTTCTATCGCCTCCGAGACGCTCTGCACGACATAGTCCGCCGCCTCCCTGAGCTCTTTTGGCGCATCCGGAAACGTAAATCCGACGTCCGACGCCTCGAGGAGGGGCAGGTCATTGTAGGAGTCTCCGATCCCTCCCATTTTGTCGATGCCCAGGATCTCCCTGACCCTGGACAGTCCCGTCCCCTTGGAACATCCGGCAGCCACGATATCCACATTTCTGACATTCTGATAAGGCGCGGCGGTATCTCCGTATTTTGACCGGATCGCAGAGACCGCTTCCGCCGCCTCCGCGGCGCTCTCAAACCGCATGGATATGCCGTAAATGGCATCCTGCGGCAGTTCCTGAAAGCTTTCGATCACGACCTGCAGCGGATATTCCCTGGTATGCATCGAATAGACGCGCCCGTCCGCGTGAAAGACCAGGGCCGCCCTGTCCCCGTACTCCCGCCAGATCGCTTCCGCCGTCTCCGGAAGAAGGCGGCTGCTGTCCAGCACGTTTCCGTCTCCGTCCACGAGCAGCGCTCCGCTGACGGAAACGATAAAATCCGGTCGTATAAAGGTGCCCACCGTATCGAAAATGCTGTCCGGAGACCGGCCGGTGCAGATGCCGAACACTCCGCCTCTTTTTCTGAAGAAGAGGATCTCAAAGACGTCCTGCGCCCGGAATCTCTCCTCCGTGTCGTGAAAGTACAACGTATTGTCAAAGTCGCTGGCCAGTGCTGTTTTCAATAGAGTTCTCCCGTCTGCATAATCCCTTTGTTTACTGTTTCTCCCTGTCTTTGCCGGCGTAAAACTCCGGCATCACCTTTCCCAGGACCTTCCTGATGGACTCAGGCTCCACAGGCTTGGCCAGATAGGCGTTCATTCCCGCTCCGCGGGCTTTCTCCATATCCTCGTCGAAGGCGTTGGCCGTCATCGCGACGATCGGTATCTGCGCGTGTTCTTTGTCGAACAGCCTGCGGATGCTCCTGGCCGCCTCATATCCGTCGATGCCGGGCATCTGAATGTCCATGAGAACGGCATCGTAGTAGTCTCTGTCCGACCTCGCGATCATGACGATCGAGGTCTCTCCGTCCTCTGCCGTCTCCACGAGGAATCCGTCGTCCTCGAGCAGTTCCTTGGCGATCTCTCTGTTGAGAGCGTTGTCCTCCACCACCAGGATCCTGTACTGCTCCTTTTCTCTGGTCCAGGTGTTCCTTCCCTCCTCAAAGACCGCTGTCTTGGAGGGGAAGGACGGCGTAATATCTCTGCCTTCCGGATTCCCGGTACCGCTGCTGCCATCGCCGGCCTTCTCCTGCTCCTCTTTTCTGGAGCGCAGGGCAAGGCTCACCGTGATCACAGAACCGCGTCCCTGCACGCTGTCGATCGAGAGCGACCCTCCCATGGAATCGACGATCCCCTTGCAGATCGGCATTCCGAGTCCGCTCCCCATCACCTTGCTCACGGTGGAGTTGTTTTCTCTCTCGAAAGGCTCGAAGATCCGCTTTTGAAAATCCCTGCTCATCCCTATTCCTGTGTCGCTGACCACGAACTCCAGCGCCGTATATCCGCCCGGCGCGCCCAGCCCCTGGGAGACCGAGAGCCGGACCCGGCCCTGTCTGGGCGTATACTTGACCGCGTTGCTGAGAAGATTGACCAGAAGCTGCATCATCTTGAGCCGGTCGCACAATACGTAATCGGGCACATTTTTGTCGATGCGGAATTCATATTCGTGCTGGTGGGCCAGGATCTCCGGCTTCATCAGGTTCGTGACCTCCTCGATGAGCTCTCTCAGGCTCACCCAGGACTCCTCCAGCACCATCCGGCCGCTCTCGATCCGGCTCATATCCAGCACATTGTTGATCAGCTGCAGCAGGTGGTTGCTCGATGTCATGATCTTATCCAGACAATCCCTGACCTTTTCGGAATCGTCCAAGTGCGAGGACGCGATGGTCGCGAATCCCATAATGGCGTTCATCGGCGTGCGGATATCGTGCGACATATTGGACAGGAAAGCGCTCTTGGCGTCGTCCGCATGCCTCGCCTGTTCCAGCGCGTCTTCCAGGAGTTTTCTCTTCCTGATCTCCTCCTGACGCTCCTCCTGAATATTGGCGAATCCCAGGACCATCTGCATGGAACGGCCGCTGCCGATCCTGACGGCCTTGGCGCAGTAGTACTGGGGCGCGCCCGTGTTTCCGCTCCGGAAAGTGTACGTGAAGCAGTTCTTTTTGCGCAGCACTTCTTTGCAGTTTTCGATGCTGAGCTGCCGCACGAAGTTTTCTCTGTCCTGCTTATATACGCCCCTGTAGGCGAAAGCCTCGATCGAGTCGGAGTAGGAGGGAAGAAAGACGCTTCTGTACTTGTTGTTGATGCTTTCCTGCCGCCTGTAGGTCTCGTAGGAGTCCGACTCCAGGTCGACAAAATAGACCGACTCGAAATCCGTGGTGAGGCCTATGATCACGTCCATCCTCTTCTTGTTTTCGATTTCAATCTTCCTGTTTTCCTGTCTGAGCAGCGCAATGGAAGGGGAGGTCTCGTCTGCAGCGTCTTCCACTGCAGGCCTCTCGTCTCTGTACTGATCTGCCATTTTCTTTCTCCTGCGATACTGATCTGTTTAATAGTCCACTTTCATCAGACAAAGCCCCTGCGCGGGCGCCGTATAGCCCGCCAGCTTCCGGTCTCTTCCCTCGATGATCCCGGCCATATCCGCCGGCTCTCTTTTGCCGTAGCCCACTTCCAGAAGCGTGCCCGTCATGATGCGCACCATATTCTGCAGGAATCCGTTGCCGTGGAAATAGAAGCGGATGTAGTTTCCGCTCTGCTCGATGCGGATCACGTCCACGACCCGGATCGTCGATTTCTTCATCTTGGAATTGCCGCAGAAACTCCGGTAATCGTGCATGCCCGTCAGGTATTCCGCCGCTTCCCGCATGCGCCCGATATCCGGTTCCTTTTCGAGGACCGTGACATAGCGCCGGTCAAAGACAGGCTTGGAAGGCCCGTACCAGCATGTATAGCGATAGGTCTTTCCGATCGCCTTGAAGCGGCTGTGGAACCTCTCCGCGGCGAGCTTCACGCTGTTCACACTGATGTCGTCTGGAAGATACCGGTTCATGTACTCCCGGATCTCCTCCTCGCTCATCTCCGTGTCCAGCAGCACGTTGCAGGTCATGGCGCGGGCGTGCACCCCGGCGTCCGTTCTCCCTGCGCCGATCACAGTCAGCGTCTCTCCCTCCGGCAGTTCCACCATCTGCCCCAGCACCTTCTCGAGCTTGCCCTGTATGGTCATCTCCGTGTCCGGCTGGTGTTCCCAGCCAAAATATCTCGTTCCGTCATAGCTTACGACAAGTTTGTAGTTTTTCATTTGTCACCCCGCTTCTTCGATGCCTCGCGGCCCCTCTTCAGCAAAGAAAACAGATGCTCCGCCTGACTTCTGCTCTCCAGCGTCAGGATCTCCACGCCGCCTCCGTAGATCACTCGGATCGTCGGCTGTTCAATATGGTAGCTTCCCATCGCGCTGTCCTCGTCCCGGCTCTCCCTCCCCGGGATCACGCCCCGGATCCGGTCAAGGGGCAGATAGCGCCAGGACAGCCCTCTGTCCGGCATATAAAGAGCTCTGCCGCTCAAATGGTACTGTTCGACGACCTCGGCATTCTTAAAATCCCGCTTCGGGTCCTCGATCGCAAATTCAGGCAGCACCGGCCTGTATCCCCACAACGCCATCATGTCATCTCCATCCGCTCATATTCGATAAAACAGGAAGGGGCCGTCAGAGTGAGAGCGCCTGCATGGCCTCCTGCTGCAGCGCTTCTCTGCGGTCCGAAAGAAGCAGCAGTTTATTGTATCTGTAGTACGCGTCGTTGCCGCACTCGCTCACAAATTTCAGGCTGTAGTAGCCCGCCGTCAATTCCGACAGGAACAGCACGATCTCCTGTCCCTCGCCGAAGGTCGCGGAAAGGAAGCGGAAGCTGTTGGTCAGATGCGTGTCCGCCGCCGCGATCTCTTCTCTCCTCTTCTCCTCCGCCCGGTCGAAGGATTTCTTGAGCAGCATGAAATCATGCCTGGCATCTCCGTTCCCCTCCAGTGTCAGAAGCTTTTCCATATCCTTCATGCGCAGGCATGTGAGCCGCAGGTCCTTCTCATCCTCCCGTCCCAGCATTCCGGCCCTGCGCCGCCTCTCGATGTCTCCCTCCAGGCGCGCCCTTCTCTCCGCGAGAAGCGTGCGGGCATCGCTCTCCCGGCCGGTCCCGCCGGAGCCGGCCTGTGCTCCGCGAAGCTCGCTCCGAAGGCCTGTGAGCTCGGAGAGAACGTTTTCCTGTACGGCCCGGCTCCTTGCGTACTCCGCGAACTCCTGGCCCAGGCTGTCGATCAGAAGGCCCAGAATACTGAGTTTTTCGTCGAAGGGAGCCTCCCTGAGCGACGCGCTCTCTTCGGGGATCGCGCCCTCCAGGATCTCCGGAATCCTGTACAGCGTCCTGTATCTTCTGTAGAGCTCGTAGTAGGAGGCAAAAGCCGCCGCGATCTCGGGGTCCTGCAGATACTGCACACAGAGGCGCTCGGTCACTTCGATCCCCATCTCCTCATAGACCTTGATGATCCTGGACAGGTCCTCCCAGCCTCTCGCCGTCACGAACTGCCTGCCGTCGATCTGTGTTTTGACACTGTAAAAGTCCCGGCTCCGGATCGACAGATAGGACAGGATCGCCCCGTGGATGCCCGCCTGATAAGCGTATTCCTTCCATACGGGGAAGTTCTCCTCGATATCGATCCTCTTGACGCGGTCCAGCGTGACGATGTCAAAATCCCGCACGGATTTGTTGTACTGGGGCGGATTGCCCGCCGTGACAATGACAAAGCCGTCCGGCACCTTGTGATTGCCGAACATCTTGTACTGCAGAAACTGCAGCATGGTGGGCGCCAGTGTCTCCGAGACGCAGTTGATCTCATCCAGGAACAGGATCCCCTCCGGTATTCCGGAAGCTTCGATCCGGTCGTAGACAGAGGCCACGATCTCGCTCATCGTGTACTCCGTGACGGCATGTTCCTTCCCGCCGTATTCCTTCTGCGAAATAAAGGGCAGTCCTATGGCGCTCTGCCTCGTGTGATGCGTGATCGTGTAGGAGATCAGGCTGATCCCGCACTCCCTGGCCACCTGCTCCATGATGGCCGTCTTTCCGATGCCGGGAGGTCCCATGAGAAGGATGGGTCTCTGCCTCTCCGGGGGGATCTCGTAGGCGCCGGTCTCGTCCTTTTTGAGATAAGCCCTGACTGTGTTGATGACTTCCTGCTTGGCTTCCTTGATGTTTAATCTGATATTCAATTTGTACTCCCGCGTCTCTCTACTGTCTCCATCCCCTCGGGGGACAGGAATAATTTGATGGCCCAGTCCGGCACTCCCGTGTCATCCAGCTCCTCGTCCCGCCAGAAGACAAATGCCGTGTCATAATCGGTCGGCTTTTTGGGATACTCCCCGAAGCCGTCGGTAAAATACATCAGTCCCCGCAGATTCTCCAGCTCTCCCCGGGCTCTGAGGTCCTCCACATAGTTGAAGACCGGTCGGAAATCCGTGCCGAAGCCTCCCTTGACCTCGAAGTCCCTGGCAAAACTCTGCAGCTCCGCGGGATCCCGGATCACCCGGTCGTTCTGCACCCGGTCGTCGCACTCGATCAGATGGATCTCGGTCTTCTTAAAGAAGCTCCCGATCCCGGACAGCAGATCCGCCGTCTCGTAGAGAAACTGCTGCACCAGCGTCTTCTGGCAGGAGGCCGACGTGTCGATCGCGATGACCAGCGAGTCCACTTTGCGCACTTCCCTGAACTCGTTCTCCTCGATCAGGGGCATATTGCCGTACAGCTCCATGCCGTAATAGTAAAAGCCATAATCGAAGGAATCCAGATCGACGCCCGCTTCTTCCCGCAAAATAGAGAAGCGCTGCAGAAACTCCCTGTAGTCGGTGCGCTTTCTCATCTCGAAGCGAAGGATCCTGGAGAGAGACCCGTATTCGTCCGACTTCTCCTTCCCCACCACATCCAGTTCCGCTTCGATCCTCTCGGCGTTCTTTTTCCACTCGTCCTCTTTGGGTCTTACAGGCTTAAGGCTGCGCGAATCCTGCGTCTGTTGATCGCCTTCCTTCCCGCTGCCGCCGGGCGGCGCTCCGGGAGGCGGGGATCCCGGCGGCCTTCGCTGCGGCTCCTCCTCGTCCTCCATGCGCTGCCAGAAGCTGTGGTCGTCCACGGTAAACTCCCTTCGCAGCGCCTCTTCCACACTGTAGTCCCGTCCGCGCTCCATAAACCAGGCGTAGATCTTCTCAGCCGTGAGGATCTTGATCTCGCCGGTGAGCCGCTCGTACCAGCTCTCGCGAAAGACCGAATGCGGCCTCATGATCACGTCATAGCTCATCGAATCCACCACTGACTCCGCCGCGATGTCGCAGGAGAGATCCCACAGCTCCGGGTCCTCCCTGTCTCTCGCCGAATACATGTGCCTGAACAGACAGTGCAGCAGCATATGTATATACATCCTGTTCATCCTGCGGGGACGTTCCACATAGACCTGCAGGAGAAAACCGGGATTAAAGCGGATATAGGCCGCGTCCGTTCCGGCGGATGAAGTCGCCAGATCCATCTTAAAGCCCAGACTGTTCAGGGCCGGCGCCATAAAGCGCATGGACAGCAGAAGCTCCGTCCGCACCGCGTCCAGGATCCTGAAGCCCATCTGTTCCAGTTTTTCTCTGGTCTCAGACATTCCACACTCCTCATCCGGGCCCGCCAGGCGGGCCGCTTGATATCTTTCTCACCAGTCCTCCAGGGACAGGGACAGATCTCCGGCGTCCGCCGTGTGCCTCGTGCCCTCCATGAGGATCGCGCAGATGGCCGTCTCCCTCCTCTCGGACGCAAGCTCCAGCGCATAGGCCAGATCGTCACGGCCGGCAAGGGCATTTCCCGTGATCAGACGCCCTCTGTCCGCCTGTCCGCCCCTGATAAAGCGCTCCAGCGCTTCCTTCGCGTGGGTCCTCAGAAAATCCGTATACGTTCTGCGCGCGGCATCGTCCAGATCGTGCGGATACATGAGCCGGTCCGACGCGATCACGGCCGCGAAGGAGGGGTCGTCATGTTCCATAAAGCTGAAGAGCCGGTCATATTCCCTGTACCGGATCTCTCTCTTTCTCACACACTGTCTGTACTGATATCCGCCGCCCTCGTAGGCAAACTGGATGGTCCTCGCCATCGTGTTCTCCGAGGCGATCAGCGCGTACTCGGGAAAAGACAGCCGGACCTCCTCCCCGGGCAGGCACAAGTGAAAGCTCATGGCGTGATCGTTGTCGCCCAGCATCTCCTTGAGCAGCGCGAAGGATCCGCCCCCGCACTGCATCCGGATCTCCGTCAGAGCATCACATTGCCGGATCACACCGTCGTAGTAATCCTCCACGCTGTCGTACAGACTCATCCTGCGCAGATCGGCGCAGTTGTGAAAGGCAAACGGGCTCAGTCTCCGCAGGGAAGGCGGCAGATCGACCTCCTGCAGGTCTCTTCTCCCGGCAAAAGAATGCCGGCCCACACTCCGGACCGGAAGCCCGTCGATCTCTTCCGGGATCGTGAGGATCCTCACCGTTCCCGCGAAGCCGGTGATCTCCCGGCATTCCTCGCCGCGGTATTGAATCGTTTCGTACGTCAAAGGCATTGATGCAGCGCTCCTTCCTGTTATGGAGAATTATATCAAATCGCAGGCCATCAGACCACTAAAGCTGATGAGAGAAAAAGACAGATGCGCTTTCCGGCTTATCGCACAACCGGGCGCACCACAAAAAAAGGAGCTGACGCCTCCGCTCCGGATGACTCATCCCTTCGCTTCGCGCGTCAGCCCCTGATCAGGGTCTTCGCTCCCTATTCACTGTCCTTCTCCCTTTCAGAAAATACCGCCGGGCAGAAGGTTGTCAAAGAGTCCGGCCCCGCCGCTCTCCGCTTCCACGGCGGAGGACTTCACTTTCTCCGGGACCTCGAGGCTCTCCAGAGTGTTAAACTCCCTGAAATCGATCGTGATCACAATTTTTTTGGCCGTGCTCTCAAAACGGTCGTCCTGTATAAGGCTCTTCATCGCCGCGCTCCCCAGGGCTGTGCAGTCGAAGACCGCGCGGGCGGGAAGTTTTGTATTCTTGTCGATATAGAGCGTGATCCGGGCATCCGCGCCGGTCAGATCAAGGCCGTCCTGGATGCCGCTCCCGCCGTTTTCCGATGTTCCGGCAGCCAGGATCACCTGCTGCAGAAGGCTTCCTCCGATCGTGATCTCCTCCCGGTAGACTTCCTTGTCCCCGATCTTCTCTGTCTCCTCCGCCAGCTCCGCCCGGATCTCGCCGGCTTTGATCTTCTCAAGGATTCCCAGCACTGCTTTGCCGTCAAGCTGAAAAGAACTGTCCTCCGACTGCTCCTCTGCGCTGCTGCGGGTCTTTGTCCAGCTGCTGCCGTCCAGAGTGGAGTAGATGACCAGCTCGTTATCCGAGGTTTCCTGATAGCTCTCGACCGGTACGCTCATGCTGCCGACGATGGGCAGCTGAACGCTGACGGTTCCCTTCTCGTGCGCCGTTCCTCCCATTGTCTCCATGTCCAGGTCCGCCTTCATTCCGACGTTCACGCCCACGCTCTGAACTGCCACGGTTCCCTCGTATTCGATGCTGACCCCGGCTGTGGCGGAGCGGACTTTGTCCAGTTCCTTCCCCATATCCCTGATCAGGCTGATCGCAGTGGGTTTTAAGAGAGTGCAGCAGGTCAGCGTTGCGATCACCGCCAGCACAGCCAGCGCGATGGCACCCAAAAGGGTTCTTTTCTTCATTTGCTACCTCCGTGAATCTTTCCGCTCCGGCATATGGTCCGGATCATCCCTTCCGTAGCGGAGCGGTATGGATACATGATCATTGAAAAACTGTATGACCGGTCCCATGCAGAACGCGGTCAGAAGCGTCCCGACGCCGACCTTGGCTCCCAGAAGGCCTCCCACGAGCACACAGATGAAATCCGTCGAGACACGCACCGCCCTGAAGGGCCATCCTCTCCTGTCCGCCAGCGTCAGCGCGATCCAGTCGTAGGCCGATACGCCCATGTTGGCGACAAAATACAGAGAGGCGGAAAAGGAAGCCAGTACGAGCGCAGCAAGCATCAGGATCACCCGAAGGACCAGCGTCGGGGCGGGAAAGATCCTTCCCAGCAAAAGGTCCGTGTACTCGACGACATAGCCCAGCAGGAACAGGTTGATCAGCGTTCCCAGTCCGATCATGCCCCGGTTTATGATGGCCATGAACACGAGCAGGATCCCGTTCAGGATCACATAGAAGGTCCCGAAGGAGATGGGCGTCAGCCCCCAGAGGCCGTGTGCCAGCACCTGGAAGGGGTCCATGCCGAAGGCGGCAAAGCCGAAGGTTCCCGCCGCCACTCCTGACAGGAAGACACCTGCTATACACATTAGTAGACGTTTTCTATTTTCACTCATTACTGCTCCTTCCGGCCGTTAAGGCACGGCCTTTCTGCAAGGAACGGCCCTCTGCCGCTGCCGCCGCAGAGAGCCGTCGCTCTATCCATATTTACGTCTGATGGGGAATTATTCCACATATCCGTCAGGGTTCTTGCTCTGCCAGTTCCAGCCGTCCCTGCACATATCCTCCAGATTCTTCTCCGCTGTCCAGCCCAGCACCTCTTTGGCTTTGGCGGGATCACTGTAGCAGACAGCGATGTCGCCGGGTCTTCTGGGATCGATCACATAGGGAAGTGCCTTGCCACAGGCCTTGGAGTATGCCTTGATGATATCGAGAACGCTGTAGCCGTGTCCGGTTCCCAGATTGAAGACATTGACGCCGTCCAGCTTCTCCATGCCC
>ODAI010774143.1_pt1 | contig 18068 bp, 16 predicted proteins | sample 1539321 | NCBI WGS metagenome assembly ODAI01 (sample SAMN02144231, study PRJEB22623) | gut metagenome | biome: sheep rumen | host: Ovis aries | place: New Zealand | reverse complement strand
TCAAGTTTTGCATTCGCTCAACTTCTTTGTAGTTTAGAAGTTAAGTAGTGATCGCTTCGCTCGTCCTTCGGTCAGTAGTGAAGCCATTACTTGGTTTGCTGATATTTTGTCTCCAGACATTTGGCTTTAACTACTTAACTACTGCCTATTTAACTACTTCAGAAACTTGAGTCACTTACTCTGCTTTCACGCCATTTTCCTTTCGTGCATTTTTGAATGCAACCCAAAAGTCAGGCACGCCGTAACCATAGATATTATCCGGACAGGCAGCGTTATCGCCACTTCGCCTCACCAGTTCCATGATTTCAAACGAGGTCTTTTCCGGAAGCGACTGCCACAGGCATGCCACCATTCCGGCAACAATGGGTGCCGAAAACGACGTTCCGATGTCTCTGCTGATACTCCCACGGCCGGTGATTACCGAAGCGGGGCTTCCCATGGCCATAATATCGGGCTTCACTCTTCCATCTGCCGAAGGTCCCACGGCACTGAATGCAGCATTCCTCTTGTCGGCACTCACCGCGCCTACCGTCAGTATATCCTTTGCATCGGCAGGGAAACTGATTTTCTTCCACGTTCCCATTCCGTCGTTACCGGCACTGTTTACAAGGATAATACCCTTTGGGGCAAGCATCGATGCGGTGCGCGAGATCATGACAGACTGGCCGTCCAACTGAGCGTATTTGTAAAAAATGTTATGATCGAAATCGTGATAACCCAAAGAACTATTGATAACATCCACACCGGCAGAGTCGGCAAACTCAACGGCAGCCGCCCAATAATCCTCTTCAGCCATGGTCTCTGTCTGGGTGTCTTCGCATCGCAGCAGCCAATATGTAGCCTCTGGCGCCGAGCCAGTAAACAACTCTGGTTCATCGGCAGCCATGGTGGAAAGCACCTTGGTGCCATGGTCTATCTCCTTGAAGATGCTCTCAGCACGAGGGAACACGAAATCTACAGAACCTGCCACGCGCACTTTCTGCAACGAAGGAATCACGTCGGCATTCATGAATCCGCCGTCAAGCACGGCGATCATCATGCCTCTGCCTCGATAGCCATGTTGGTGAACCCGGTCGGCTCCCAGCATCTCCAACTGCTGCTTGGTGGCATTCTCCTGTGTCTTCACCTCATCCCACGCTCTGAAAGCAGTGATATAGCGCTCCCGGTCATGCCTGCGCTCCAACGAGTCGGGCGATGTCCAAACGCATTGTGCTTGTTTTACAAAAGGAAGTTTCGTCAAACTGCGCAACACATCCATGCGTTTGCCTTTCACTAAAAGCGAATTGTTCCACTTGCTTCTGCAAATCACCTCCACACCAACGGCCTCCACCTCACTGACATACTGCGGAGAATGAGGCAAATCGGTACTGTCTACGGCCAAATGCTGCCGATTACGGCGCTCAATGGCTCGCTGGGAAAGGAACTGTTCTGGATGTTCTGGCGAAAAAGGTGTGCCATGCTTGTCTGTAAAAACGACCCGGAACATATAGCATTTGCCACCAGGAAACTTCACGCGTCCCCCGCTACGTCCCCATGCAACTATGGCCATAAGTGCCATAAGCGCTGCAACTGACAATCGCCTCCATGCAAACCATTCCGGAATCATGATGCAAAGATACGCATTAGACATCGAAAATCAAAATAAAGAATCAGAAAAAAGCAGTGATACTCTCATTTCTTGCCCGTATAATAGCAGAATCTTGCGCGTATAACAGCAGAAATATCGCAGAAAGCCCCCAACTGCCGGCATGGCTATTGGAGGCTTTTTCCACAATGACGTTAATTCCTACTCGATCTCAGGAACCTCAATCTGCGAACCATAACGGTGGTATTCGTTGGAGATTGACTGCTCTTTGATATAGTTCGTCAACTCAATACGTCCGTTTCTTACAGGTGCCGACTGGGCAATATATTTGTCGCAGTTGGCCGCTGCCTCAAACACCACATCGGGCACACTTGCTGAAATAGTGCGCACACGCTCATACTGTTTGATGCTTTCGCAGAATGCAGCAAGGTTTTCCGTCTTTACACCGGAGAGTTTTGCAGCAAGCGGATGACTGCTTTCTGCGGAAATAGTGAGCGGTGTGCCAACGGTCTTGGCTGCCAACTGCACCATTTGCACCTGTTCCAATGTCTCGTCGCCAAACAATCGAAGTACCATGCCACCTGACAACGGCAGATAACGGAACACGTTCTGCTCACCTCTTATCTTTGGCTGGATATTGCGGGCATGCTTGAATTCCTTTTCATACCACTCGGCATACGACTTGCGATAGTCAGTTGTGGAGCCTGCCTTGTCCGTGATGTTCATAAACTGTGTGCAATAGTTAGGTCCACCTGCTTTCAAACCAGGTCCGAATGCACTCAATTTCATACCGCCAAATGGCTGGCGATTGACAACGGCACCCGTGATACCGCGGTTGATGTAGAGATTACCTGCTATGATGTGGTTCTTCCAATACTTCTGCTCCTGCTCATCAAGCGACTGCAAGCCACTGGTGAGGCCATAATCGAGTCCGTTCACTAGTTCAACAGCCTCCTCAAGCGTATCGTATGGTGCCACAGCAAGCAGAGGTGCGAAGAGTTCGGTGCGGAAAGTGAACGACGAAGGCTTCACATCGATCTTCACCGTTGGCTTCAAAATGAACTTTTTCTTATCTATAAACTGCGGTTCAATGAGCCATTTCTCTCCCGGTTCCAACTTGAAGGCCTGCATCAACTTATCATTCTCGTTGGTAATCATTGGACCAACGATGTTGCCGGGATTCCAAACACCGCCCACTTTCAGTGAAGAAGCGCAGTCTTTCAGTTTCTCAAAGAACTCCTCATTGTATACGGAGCGTTCCACAAGCAGCAGCGAGCATGCCGAACACTTCTGACCTGCGTTTCCAAATGCAGAGCGACAAGCATTCATAATTGCGTGATCGCGGTCGCCCTTGGCAGAAAGAATCATCACGTTCTTACCACCAGTCTCTGCAGAAAGCGGCTTGCGCGGATTGTTGTGTGCAATGGTCTGCGCTGTTTCTGTGCCGCCAGTGAGGATAATGTGCTTAACCACTGGTGAAGAAGTAAGCAAGGGCGTTGCCTCACGGTCGGTAATCACGACTTGCAATGCCTCCTTGGGAACGCCAGCATCCCAGAAAGCCTTGGCAAACAGCCATGCTACCGGCGCTGCAACTGTTGCCGGCTTCAGAATACATGTGTTTCCAGAGGCCAATGCAGCCACAACGCCACCGCAAGGAATAGCGCACGGGAAATTCCATGGTGAAAGAACGAGCACAGTTCCTTTTGCTTTCATCTCCAAATCGCTGAGAGCAGCATACTTTTTCATAGTGGTGGTATAGAAACGACAATAGTCGATGCCCTCAGAAACCTCCACATCGGCCTCTTCAATGGTCTTTCCGGTAATGGCACACATAGATCCGTTGAGATCGCCACGCATCTCTCCAAGGATATTTGCAGCCTTATACATCAGGCTGTGACGCTCTTCTATGGTTGTATTGCGCCATCCAGCAGGATCATTTTCTGCGATTTCAAGGATTTTCTCTGTCTGTTCTTTGTTGGCACGAGACATTTCACAAACGAGCACATCGCCCTCTTGCGAGCGGTCGAAATACTTTGCATGGTCGTCGTTGTAAACCAACTCCGTTCCGATCTGTGTGGGCAGCAGGTCGCCAGGCTTCCAATCGCCCCATTCAGATTTCTCTCCAGACAAGTTTCCATTGCTCTTCCACTTTGCAAAAATCTTCTCCACCCATTCCTGATTACAGAAGCGGTCGAAATCAGTATCTGGCTCATTGATCATCTCATCCTGAGGTTCCTGTCCTACATACGGCTGATTGCGGTCTTGCGTACGTGTCGGAATGTGAGTGATAGAGTCTTTCATGTTGTAAGCATTGATAAACTGCTGCTCCAATTCCTTCCACTCCTTGGTGTCGGGTTTCAGTGAAAACGAATGAGTGAGGAAGTTATCGGGAGCCGTGTTCTCATCCATACGGCGGACCAGATATGAGATGGCGTTGAGGAAATGCTCTTTCTTGACCACCGGCGTATAGAGAATCACGTGATTGCCCAGTTTTTTCTGTGCGCGCCAAACGTGGTTTGCCATTCCTTCAAGCATCTCAAAGCAGAAGCAATCCTTGGGAGTATGGTACATTTCTGTAAGCAGATAAGCGTAAGAAATGGTGAAAAGATTGTGAGAAGCCATTCCGATGTGCAACACTTTTGCATTTTCGGGCTTCAAACCACGCTCAATAAGATGCAGATAATTGGCATCCACCTCTGTCTTATTGGAACGAACAGGATTCGGCCATCCACGCAAATCGCTGACAATATTCTCCATATCGAGGTTGCAACCCTTCACAATACGCATCTTTATGGGTGATCCTCCTGCTGCTACACGCTCTCTGGCGAACTCAAGCAATTCGGTTTGGAAATCCCAGGCATCGGGCAAGTAAGACTGAACCACTATTCCCGCCTCATAATTCTTGAATTGCGGCAATGAAAGAACGTCTTTAAAGAGTTTCATCGTGAGATGAGCGTCTTTATACTCCTCCATATCCAGATTGATAAACTTAGGCTTCGTCACGCCGTTGGGATCGGTATAAGGATTGTCAATGGCAGCCTGATAGAGTTCTGACATGCGCCGAATCAATTCGGGGAAGCACTCCTTGTAGTTCAAGGCATGTGTCTGGGCATAGATGCCAGATATCTTCACCGAGATATAATTGATGTCCGGCTCCTTCAAAGCCTCCAAATACGAATAGTAGCGCTTATCTGCTTCGCCATCGCCAAGAACCACTTCGCCCAACAAATTGACGTTCTGGCCGATGTTCTGGTCGAAACGTGTGGCCAAATGCTTAGTCAGATTGGGACGTGCTGCATCGATAATAACGCGCGAGGTGTCACGACGCAGACGCCATTTGATAATAGGAACGGCCACCCAATTGAATAGTGGCAGATAGGCAAACCTCTGGTACATCCAGAAAAGACAGTGGTCTACAGGCCCTAAAAACTTAGGAATTCCATATTGATCAATCAGGTCTTTCACACGACGAGCCAGTTTCTGTGTGTCGCGCACCTGACTGGTTTCGTCGAGCATCCTAACAATAAACTTCTTATCATTAGGAGTAGTGACCATGGTTCCATACATGTGCTGCTCGCTCTTTTCAAGTTTTGTGAGCCCAGCATAACTCTCATCATAGAGTTTTCTCATCCATGAGAATACCTCTTGAATGGTCGGCATATTTTGTTCAGCCATATTGTTTAGGTTTTAATAAGATATTGGTTAATAATAGAAAAAGTCTCCCTGTAACAAGTTACCACGCAAAGGGAGGGCTGAACTTCACATCCCTATATCGATGCAATTCCGTCAATGCCTGTTTGGAAAACATATCGTACATAGGTCAGTATTATTTATGGCGTTAGACAATGGCTTGTTTCTTTTTGTTGCAAAGTTAAGAAAAAAAACGACAGATGCATTGCTTTTCACACTAAATAATGTTAATCCGAGCACTGCATTTTATATCGGCGCAATATTTAATGGAGAAGTGAAAAATCAATGGAAAAGGGTTGACAATGTGAAAGTGTTGAAGAAAAGGACAAGAAAAGTGCTCATCGGCAGCCTATTTCATTCCGGAAGTTCTCGTTCTGTTGAAGCGTAAAAGATTATCTTTTATGTTTAAGTAATCCTAATTCTCCCTTTATGATTCTTCATTCTCGGCAAAATGTCGTAACTTTGCAAAAACAAAAGAACAAATATGGATAACAAAAAAGCGGCCTTGGAGTTGGGGACGAAGCCTGTAGGCAAACTTCTGGCGCAATATGCAACGCCTGCCATCGTAGCGATGTCTGCCTCCAGCCTCTATAATATCATTGACCGCGCATTCATCGGACAAGTGGTTGGTCCCGAGGCTATCGCAGGCCTTGGCATCACCTTTCCGTTTATGAACCTCAGCGGTGCATTTGGCGCTGCTGTAGGTGTTGGTGCCTCAACGTGTATTTCCGTAAAACTTGGACAAAAAGACTATAAGACCGCAGAGCATCTGCTGGGCAATACCATCACGCTGAACCTTATTATCGGTTTCTTGTTCATGATGGTTTGCCTTCTGTTCCTCGACCCTATTCTGCGCTTTTTCGGAGCAAGTGATGTCACTTTGCCTTATGCCCGTGAGTTCATGCAGGTGATTCTGACGGGTAATATGATTACTCACATGTATTTCGGAATGAATGCCGTACTCCGTGCTGCAGGCAAGCCTCGCCATGCCATGTATGCCGTGCTGTTCACCGTCTTCATGAATATTATGCTGGTGATAGCATTTGTCTGGTGGTTCAGATGGGGAATACGCGGAGCCGCCATGGCCACAATCACGTCTCAGACAATGGCTCTTTGCTGGCAGATGTGGATATTTTCCAACAAGAAAGAGTTGCTCCACCTGAAGCGCGGTATCTATAATTTGAAGGCAAATCTGGTGCGCAACATCATCAGTATAGGCATTTCGCCGTTTCTGATGAATGTCACGTCGTGCATCATCGTCATCTTCATGAACAACCAATTCGTGAAATATGGCGGCGACATGGCTGTTGGAGCCTATTCCATATCCAATTCCGTGGTCATGGTATTCTTCATGTTTGTCATCGGAATCACGCAAGGCATGCAACCGATTGTCGGATACAATTATGGTGCAGAGAAATACGACCGCATGTTCAGATGTCTGTGGCTGGCCATCAGTGCTGCCACGCTCATCCTGCTTGTAGGATGGTCGTTGTCAATGCTTTTCCCCAGGCAGATTGCCCGAATCTTCACCACTGATGCCCATCTGCTTAGTCTTTCCGAAAAGGGAATCCGCATTAACATGCTCGTTTTCTTTGTGGTTGGCTCCCAAGCCGTAATTACCAATTTCTTCCAATGTATCGGCAAAGTGAGAATATCTATATTCCTGTCGCTGTCGAGACAACTTATCATGCTGCTGCCACTCGCCTACATGCTGCCTTTATTATGGGGGCTCGACGGTGTATGGTATTCTATGCCGATGAGCGATTTCGGTTCGTTTGCAATGACAATACCTTTGCTCATCTGGTATATGAAGAAAATAAAGAAAAGCAGCAATTGGCAGAACACGCGCAAAGAAGAATAAACAAAGACCATTTCTTAATTCAAATAATCAGACGAAGATGGAAAAGATAGTTATATGTATCGGTAGGCAACTCGGCAGTGGCGGCCGAAAGATTGCAAAAATGCTGGCTGAAGACTTCCGTTGCAAACTCTACGACAAGGAGATTCTGAACCTTGCCGCCAAGGAAAGTGGGTTCTCAGAGAAGTTCTTTGAACAGAATGACGAGAGGAAAGGGTTCTTCAAATCGCTGTTGCAGAACCATGGGCGAAGTGTCCTGACCGATAATCTCTATCGAAATCATTTTTCACAAGACAGCCTTTTCCTGTTTCAAAGCGAAGCCATCAGCAAGGCCGCAGAAGAAGAATCGTGCGTGTTTGTGGGAAGATGTGCCGACTATGTGCTCCGCGACAACAGTAATATGGTGAGTATTTTCATCACGGCAGACATGGAAGACCGCATCAAGGCCATCATGCAGCGGCAAGATTGCAGCGAGGATGCAGCCAGAAAGATGCTGAGCAACCGGGAAAGCGCCCGCGCTTCATATTATAACTACTACACAGGCAAGAAATGGGGACATGCCGAAAGTTATGACCTCTGTGTCAACACCTCGGTACTGGGAATAGAGAAAACAGAGCAGTTTATAAAGAGTTTCATCCTCAGCCGGTTTCCTGATGCACAACAACAGCCCTGACAAGACACATCTATCATGAAAAGAATAGGAATCATCAGCGACACTCACGCGTATTGGGACGACCGATACCTGCACTATTTCGAACCATGCGACGAAATCTGGCATGCCGGCGACATCGGTTCACTTGAAGTTGCACAGCGACTGGCAGAGTTCCGGCCGCTGAGAGCCGTCTACGGAAACTGCGACGGTGGCGACCTGAGACGTATGTTCAGTGAAACATTACGCTGGAAATGCGAGGATACAGAAGTGCTCATGAAGCACATCGGAGGCTATCCCGGCAACTACGACCCAAGCATTCGCGGACAGATTTATGCCAATCCGCCTCAACTGTTCATCAGCGGACACTCACATATTCTGAAAGTGAAATACGACAAAACGCTCAACTTGCTCCACATCAACCCCGGTGCAGCCGGCCTGCAAGGGTGGCACAAGGAAAGAACACTGATAAGACTGACCGTGGAAGGCAATAAATTCACCGATTGTGAAGTTATTACATTAGGAAGATAACATAAAACCCCGACTTTGAAAACAATGAAGCCACTGACATTTTTGACAAGAGTTTGCCTATGGGCAATAGGATTCTACTTTTGCTATGCGCTCCTCGACTGGATGACAGGAAGAGAGATTGACTGGATAGGAATGATCTTCTTTTCCATCTGCGTGAGCCTTGTGTTTAATGCCTTAAAATGGGTATATGAGAAAAAGTTCGGAAAAAAGACTAATTAATGAATATGAAAACCATCGTCATCACCGGCGGAGCCGGATTCATAGGCAGCCATGTGGTTCGCCTGTTTGTGAACAAATATCCCGAGTATCACATCATCAACCTTGACAAACTGACGTATGCCGGCAATCTGGCCAACCTGAAAGACATAGAAGACCGTCCTAACTATGAGTTCGTGAAAATGGACATCTGCGACTTCGATGCATTCTATCGTCTGATGCAGGAAAAGAAGGTGGACGGCATCATCCACCTGGCCGCCGAGAGCCATGTGGACCGTTCCATCAAGGATCCGTTTACCTTTGCGAAGACCAATGTGATGGGTACGCTCTCGCTGCTGCAGGCTGCCAAACTCTACTGGGAGAGCCTTCCTGAGAAGTATGAGGGCAAGCGTTTCTACCACATTTCCACCGACGAGGTGTACGGCGCGTTGGAACTGACACACCCCCAAGGCATAGAACCGCAGTTCTCCTCTATTGAGTCATCAGCAGAGCACCATCTCGCCTACGGCGATAAGTTCTTCGTGGAGACGACAAAATACAACCCGCACTCGCCCTACAGTGCCGCCAAGGCATCGAGCGACCATTTCGTGCGCGCCTATCACGACACCTACGGCATGCCTGTTGTCGTGACAAACTGCTCTAACAACTACGGTCCCTATCAGTTCCCAGAGAAACTCATTCCGCTGTTTATCAACAATATCAGGCATCGCAAGCCGCTTCCAGTATACGGCAAAGGTGAGAATGTGCGCGACTGGCTCTTCGTGGAAGACCATGCACGTGCCATCGATTTGATCTTCCATAAAGGCAAGGTGGCCGAGACATATAACATCGGCGGATTCAACGAGTGGAAGAACATAGACCTCATCAAGGTGCTGATCAATACCGTCGACCGCCTGTTAGGACGCAGTGAAGGAGAAGACCTGGGTCTTATTACCTTCGTAACCGACCGTGCCGGCCATGACCTCCGCTATGCGATAGACTCCTCTAAGTTGCAGAAGGAGTTAGGTTGGGAGCCTTCGCTGCAATTCGAAGAAGGCATTGAAAAGACCGTAAGGTGGTATCTCGACAATCAGGATTGGCTGGACAATGTCACCAGTGGCGACTATCAGAGTTATTACGAAAACATGTATGCACATCGCTAATGGACAGATTGACCAAAGAACTGCAAGCATTCCTGGTAAAGATGCACTATGAGCCGGAAGCCATATCCCATCAAATGGAACATTATATGGAGCATCTTTTTCACCTGTTACCGCCTGACGAAGAAGAGGCCGTACTCCATTATTTCGGCGTTCTTGGACACGAGCAGCAATCGCTCAACGAGTTAGCATGTGAGTATAACCTCTCGCCCGAAGATATGATGCAACAAATAGACAGCCATTTGCGCCGTCTGGCAGTGACTCCAGAATGGCAGATGATGAAGTCGAAATCAAGCGAAGACAACCATAATCATGAGAATTAACAAGTTAGGTGAAATAATCAACCTGCCGAAAATATGCGATCCACGCGGAAACCTGACCGTGGCAGAGCAGGTAAAAGACGTGCCATTCGACATCAAACGCGCCTACTGGGTGTATGATGTGCCTGGCGGAGAAAGCCGCGGAGGGCATGCCCACAAACGTCTGAAGCAACTGGTTGTCGCACTGAGCGGCTCCTTCCATGTCACACTCGACGACGGGCAAACACAAGAGACCTACCTGTTGAACCATCCTTGGCAAGGTCTTTTGATTGACACAGGCATCTGGCGCACACTCGATGACTTCTCCAGCGGAGCCGTTTGTCTGGTGCTGGCTTCTGAATTATTCGACGAAGACGACTATATCTACGATTATGAAGATTTCCTGAAATACAAAGCAGATGTATAGTATTGAACGATATGATGCCTCATGCCACGAGGAAGCATGGAACTCTTTCGTGGCGAAGTCGAAGAACGGCACGTTCCTTTTCGACCGCAATTACATGGACTATCATCAAGATCGTTTCACCGACCATTCGCTGATGTGCTATTTCAAGGACCATCTGTATGCCATTCTTCCTGCAAACGAAAAGGGCGAAACCATCTTTTCGCACCAAGGACTCACATACGGAGGACTGATCATGGACGAAAGGGCAACAGCAGAAAACATTATTTCGCTGTTCAGGCAGATAAACAACTATTATCGCCAACACGGTTTTCAGCACATGGTATACCGCCCTACCCCATGGATTTACCACAACCTGCCAGCCGAAGAAGATATTTATGCCATCTTTCATGCATGTAATGCCAAACTGACTGCCAAGGAGATTTCCACCACCATCATGGCAGGAAGGCCAATGAAATGGTCCACACTTAGGACGCGTTGCGCCAACAAGGCGAGGAAGAACGAGGTAACCGTTCATCAAAGCGACGATCTTGGCGCATTTTGGAACATCTTATCGAACAACCTGACCAACAAGTATCAGGTTAAACCAGTACACACCCTGCATGAGATACGCTTACTTCAGTCGCGCTTCCCCAACAACATTCGCCTGACAGGTGCTTTCCTTCATGGAGAAATGATTGGTGGAATACTGCTTTACCACACGAAGCAAGTGGTTCATTCCCAATACATTGCCGCAAATGATTTAGGCAAAGAGTTAGGGGCAATAGACCTCATCATGCACGAGATTCTCCATCAAGAGAAGATGGAACAAACATATTTTGACTTCGGGAAATCCACCGAAGCGCACGGCACGGTATTAAACGAGAATCTCATCCACCAGAAAGAGGGATTCGGAGGCAGGGCCGTCTGTTATGACACTTACGAATGGGAACTATGAAATATCTGGATCTGCAATCAATCAACGCACGCTATGTGCATGCTGCCGACAAGGTGATGGAAAGCGGTTGGTATCTTCGAGGAGAGGCCACCCGTCGTTTCGAGCACCATTATGCTGAATACATCGGAACCAAGCATTGCATCGGCGTAGGCAACGGACTGGATGCACTGACACTTATTCTGCGCGCCTACAAGGAATTAGGCATGTTACACGACGGCGACGAAGTGATTGTTCCAGCCAATACATACATCGCTTCTATCCTGTCGATAACAGAAAACCGACTGACACCCGTGTTGGTAGAACCTGACATCAGCACACTCCAGATAGACGATACATTGATTGAGCAGGCCGTTACCGGCAGGACACGCGCCCTCATGATTGTTCACCTGTACGGCCGTTGCGCATACACAGAAAAGATTGGTGATATTTGCCGTCGGCATTCCTTGATTCTGATAGAAGACAATGCACAGGCACATGGCTGTCTGTTTGGGCACAGACATACCGGCTCGCTTGGCCATGCAGCAGCCCATAGTTTCTATCCTACCAAGAATCTGGGTGCTTTTGGCGACGCGGGGGCAGTGACAACCGACCAGGAAGAACTGGCAGAGGCCATTCGCTCCATTGCCAACTACGGAGGAAAAAGCCACTATATATTCGAGCAAATAGGCCGCAACTCCCGTATCGACGAGATACAGGCCGCCATTCTCGACGAGAAACTTCGCCATTTAAATGAGGCCAATCAGCGTCGCAAGGAAATAGCCTCCATCTATCTGGAAAAGATCAGGCACCAGGACATTGTGATACCCCAATGCGACCGAGACAATGTGTATCACGTCTTCCCCATCCTCACTCCGCGCCGCGATGAACTGAAGCAATATCTGCTTGAGCATGACGTGGAAACGATGATTCACTATCCCGTGCCGCCCCACAAGCAGGCCTGTTATCGCGAATGGAACAGCCGTTCACTCCCCATAACAGAACGCATTCATGCCGAAGAACTCAGTCTGCCCTGCAACCAAGCCATGAAAAACGAAGAGGCTGACATGATAGCCAGCCTCCTTAATCGTTTCTGAAACGGATGTTCCGTCATACTTAGTGGTATGTTTCGCTATGCAAGAACACGCTACGGAATCAGTATCACTGTGGCCGAACGGGCTGCCTGCGCACCCATCACTAACACCTGAGCGATGTCGGCCGTCTTCGACGGACCGCTGATGAATGTGCCATAGCCATAATCGTTGAACTCTATGCGCTTGTAAGCCTCATGCATATTGTTCACAATCTCGCTCTTCTTCAGCAGAATAACCAGATTCTCAGAGATAAAGCACACGGCTTTCTCCTCCATCTGCTGTGGAATCCACACACAGGCATTCTCTGCCACGCCAAACATTCCTTTGATGACACCCACATCGGTACCGTTTAATGCCTGGGGCGAACCGATGGTATCGGGGTTGCGTGTGGCAATATTGATTTCGGGCAGATTGCTTGCAATCTCCTTTGCTTCGGGATATAAAGACTTGATCAGTTCGTTTACATCCTCACCCGGCTTCAGTTCCACCACCTTTCCACCTACTGACTGCGTCATGGAAATGAACTGTGCAAGCGGATCGGGATACTTAATGCCCTTGATATCAGTAAGATCGGGCATATCAAATCGCTGTTGTATGTTTTTTCTGTACTTAGACAGAATCTCTTCTTTTGTACTCATAGTCTTTCCTTTTTTACTTTACCTTTCCTTTCTTCCACAATTCCTGGAACGAGTTCTTCGGGAACGTCATCATCTTATGGCCGCTCTCTGCCCAAGGATTCATACCGCTCTGCATCAAAGCACTGGGAACCCAGTTGGCCAACGGAGCAAATTTCATGGCTGTGTTATACACACCACTGCTGCCAAAGAGCACTCCCATGCCCTTGCACATCATCTTCTTCTGCGGATTGGCCGTTCCGAAGTCGTCGAGTTGCTGGCGCCACTGATAAATCTGATCGCCCAGGTTTACTTTCACAGGGCACAGGGTCTGGCAACTCAGACAGAGCGTACAAGCGCTCACGTTTCCGCTATGCTTCTGTGTATCACGCAGCATGCCGAGGTTGATTCCAATCGGTCCGGGGATGAAATAAGAATAGGAATAGCCACCAGAACGGCGATACACAGGACATGTGTTCATACAACTGCCGCAGCGGATACACTTCAGCAGTTCCCAGTGCTGAGGATTGGCAATCCAGTCGCTGCGCCCGTTATCCACCAGAATGATATGCATGTTCTTGGCGGTTGGGCGAGCCTTGCGGAAATGAGAGGTGAACGTTGTGGTGGGCTGTCCTGTTCCTGCGCGGCAAAGCATACGCTGGAACACGGCCAGACAGTCGTAGTTGGGAATCACTTTCTCAAGACCGATGGCTGCGATATGGAGTTTCGGGCACGATGTAGACATGTCGGCGTTACCCTCGTTGGTACAAACCACGATGTCGCCGGTCTCTGCAATACCGAAATTAGCACCTGTCATACCGGCATCAGCCGTAAGGAACTCATTGCGCAAACTCAGTCGGGCCATATAGGTAAGATAGGTTGGATCGTGGTTTCCCTTCTCCGTACCCAGTTTTTCCTCAAACAGTTCGCCCACGTCGTCGTGGTTCAAGTGGATGGCAGGCATCACGATGTGGCTCGGTTTCTGACCTTTCAACTGGATGATGCGCTCTCCCAAGTCGGTCTCCACTACCTCTATGCCGTGTGCTTCGAGATATGGATTCATCTCACATTCCTCTGTGAGCATCGACTTACTCTTCACCAGTTTCTTCACATTGTGCTCTTTGAGGATGTCATACACGATTTCGTTGAACTCCTCAGCATCCTTTGCCCAGTGAACGATGCAGCCGTTTTTCTCTGCATTGGTGGAAAACTTGTCGAGATATTCATCCAGATGGGAGATGGTATGCTTTTTGATTTGCGATGCTTTCTCACGCAACTGCTCCCACTCTTCCAGCCCATAAGCCATGTTATCTCTCTTGGTGCGAACCGACCAGAACGTAGCATCGTGCCAGCCCGCATATTTCTGGTTCTTCAAGAACTCTTTTGCTGCTTTTGAATGTGCTGTACTCATAATCCTTCTGCTAAAATTTCTACTGCGTGTTTAAACTGAATCGGCAGGTTTTGCTTCTTGGCAACACCGGCCATGTGCATCAGACAAGAGCAGTCGGGACCGGTAATGTATTCTGCTCCGGTATCCATGTGGCGCTTCACCTTGTCCTTACCCATCTGCTCACAGATGGCTGTCTCTTCCACGGAGAACATTCCGCCGAAGCCACAGCACTCATCAGGACGCTCAGGCTCTACCACCTCAATGCCCTCTTTCAATTCCAACAAATCCTTGATTTTATTGAATTTCTCCTCATGCTGCTCGCTGGGAGAACTCAATCCCAACTCACGCACTCCGTGGCAAGAGTTGTGCAGACTCACCTTATGGGGGAACCGTCCCGGCAATTTCTTCACTTTCACCACATCGTGCAGGAACTCAACAACATCCATTATCTTGTCGGAAGTAGTACATTCGTGCTTGCCTTTGAGCAAACGCGGATAGTTAATTTTCACAAATGCGGTGCAACTCACTGACGGAGCGACTACATAGTCGAAACCCTTGAACTTGTCTTCAAACTTCTCAGCCAATGGTATTGCCTGCTTTTCAAAGCCTGCATTAGCCATCGGCTGTCCGCAGCACGTCTGGTTCAGCGGATATTCCACGTCCAGACCAAGACTCTTCAAGAGCCTGTATGTGGCAACGCCCACCTCTGGGTATACGGCGTCCACATAGCATGGGATAAATAAACCGATTCTCATGTTATTATTATATAAAGTTCGCTAATAATAGATTCTAAGTTAAAGATTCATCTGCAAATATACAAAAAAAATTGGTAATCGCTATAAAATCACCAATTTTTTTCAAAATATCTATCATGTGTGCTTTATTTCAGGTCGTATCTCACGCCCATCTGCAAACTAAACTGGAGCGGTTTTTCCTTGTATATATTCTCTATGGTGCTGCCGTTGTCGAAATAGTATTTCAGGCCGGGCTCTGCATAGAGCGATAGTTTCGAAAGGAAATGATACTGTATGCCTGCTGCGGCATCGGCAGAAAACTGCAGTCGGTCTTTGGTCAAGCGGCTCTCAATACCGTCTGTATTTGTCTTCGCCTTTACATTCACGTCGGCCTCACCGCCCGCGACACCGTAGACACTCAGCGATTTCATCCGCCAAACAAGATAACTCACGCGCACCGGAACGCCCAAATATTGCAGTTGCTGGTCAGTTACGAGCACGCTGCTCCTCATTTTCTTGGTGAACTGCGAAGAGAGTCTCGTGTAGTTCACACCGGTCTGCAAGGCCATTCTGTCAGTAAGTTGCCAGGCCAACGACAGACCGAAGGCAACTGGTTGTTTGTGATGGCTCTTCTCTTCATAGTCAGACAGATAAATGGGAGCAGATTTCTTGGCCAAGGAAGATGCCATGCTGCTTGTAGTGGCGAATTCTGTCATGCTGTATCCATTCATCGGGGTGTTCATCATCACAGGACTGGCCTGCTCTCCCCCACCGCCTGCCACATTCTGGGCATAGAGCGACATCGAAAAGCGCTGTGCTTTTTCCTCTTTTGCCATTACCGTCTTCCCGCTGGCAGCATGGCCGGCATCATATCGGCGCACCGCTGCCACACCGGCATGGCGGGCTGTTTCGTTGCGCATAGCATCGGTCTTACTCTCGGTTTGATCTCTCCGGGCATCCGTATCATCCGATGCGGCGTTGGCCATGGGCTCTACCCGTGCTTCATGGGCGGTAATTTCTCTTGGCAATTCCTCCTCTTTCAGTGAAAGGCCCTGCAGCGAAAGCCCGTCAGAGGCAACCTGCTCACCCTCGATAGCCGCCTTCACTGCGCGCGACAATCTCGCCGCGGGTGTCTGTGCCAGCAGAGGCGCATCCGCAGGTTCTGGCAAGAGGTCTGTCTCGCGGTCTGAGACGGTGGTGCCGGCCGTGCCGTTTTCTTCTGCTGGCTGCACCATTGTCTGCTGCGAAACCAGATGTCTGTCGGCCGACCTTTCATGATACAGATACGCACCACCAGACAACAGCAAGGCTGCCACGGCTGCTGCCGCCACGCGTCTCCACATCGGCACTGTCCTCGCCTTGCCGCTTTGGCTCCCGGCATCATCAGTCTTTTCACGGCCGCCTAACTCATTTACAGCAAGTTCTTCCGCAGGAAGAGCCTGCTCAATCTGCTCCCACAATCCTTCTGGGACAGCCTCTTCGAAGTCTGCCATCTGATTGCGTAGTTTCGATGTCCACTCTTCCTGTTTCATTTTCTTTTTTGTTTTATCAGTTCTTCTATCTTTCTGGCAAGCGTTTTCTTCGCTCTGAGCAACTGCGATGCCGACGTATTCTCCTTGATTCCCAGCAGGGCGGCTATCTCTTTGTGGCTTCGCTGCTCGAAGACGAACATGTTGAACACCGCCCTATAGCCCGCAGGCAACTCTTCAATCAGCCGTTGCAGTTCGGCCATCGACAGATTTCCCACATCAGGTTCGGCATCACCGGCTGCAAAAGCCTCCTCGTCGGCCGCCAAGAACCCGCTGCTCTCCTCCTCCATCAGCCCTGTCCATTCGTTCTTGCTATGCTCCTTGCGCAACCAGTTCACCGATTCGTTGGCCGTCAGGCGCGTCAGCCAGGCTTTAAGCGACCCTTCGCCGCGGTAGTTGAAACGACTGATTGAGGTGAATATCTTGATAAAACTCTCCTGCAACACATCCTGCGCCGCTTCGCGATTGGCCAGGTAGCGCATGCAGACTGCCATCAAGTATCCTGCATAACGGTCGTAGAGTTGCCGCCGCGCCCCTCTTGCGCCGAGTTGTATGTCGTTTAATAGTTGCTGTTCTGTGCCCACTTATTATTTCATATTCGCCTGAAACGTAATAGATATCGGCTCTTTGCCCGAAGCCATTATACTCTGTTCTCCGTCATATATATCCTTCACGGTGAACTTGGCCGTTACCGTGCCTTTCTGATAGTCGGCCACCAGCACCGGCATTCCGCTTATCTTCACATGCATCTGGTGGGTAATCCCCTGCAGCGTGCACTCAAAGTCAAAGTCTTGAGCCTCCATGTTGTAATACGACACGTTGGCGCTGTAGCCCGTGGGCATGTATGCAAAGGATGCTGATGCGGCACCTACGAGTTTCACCGGACTAGTCTTGGAACCAACATTTTCCCTCATTTCAGTCTGCCTCAACAGTGCCTGCCACGGCATCGGATTAAACTCCACCTGCCCCGCACCGCGGATTTCTACCACGCAACTGTCGGCCAACACGCCGTCAACCGACCATACTCCGCGATAGATATGGCTGCCGGAATTGTTATTCGTTGTATAATCTGCAACCGGATCATAGCCGTTGTCGTCGTCTTCAACCGCGCAACCCGCGATGATGAAAACCGCAGCCATCAAAGCCAGTATCAGTTTAGAGCATGTCTTCATTCCTCTTGTTTTTTACATTTTCTATCATCTAAACGCAAAAGCAGGGAAAAACTTGCATCAGTTTTCACACTTTTTTCAAAAAACTTCTTTCACGTGCATATATTATAATTCAAGTTTCGCATTCGCTCAACTTCTTTGTAGTTTAGAAGTTAAGTAGTGATCGCTTCGCTCGTCCTTCGGTCAGTAGTGAAGCCATTACTTGGTTTGCTGATATTTTGTCTCCAGACATTT
>ODAI014069092.1_pt1 | contig 18070 bp, 11 predicted proteins | sample 1539321 | NCBI WGS metagenome assembly ODAI01 (sample SAMN02144231, study PRJEB22623) | gut metagenome | biome: sheep rumen | host: Ovis aries | place: New Zealand | reverse complement strand
TCCTGTGCAGCCATGTATCAACTTCCTCACCGGACCAGAACAGTCTCTCGGAGTTCTGGGACATTTCCAGAGCGGAAACGGAAACGCCGCCGCAGTTGACTGCCTTGGAAGGAGCAACGATCATGCCCTTCTGATCCATCAGGAAACGAAGAGCTTCGTTGGTCGTAGGCATGTTAGCAACTTCGATGTAGTACTTCACGCCGTTAGCAACGATCTTCTTGGCCTCGTCCATGTTGACATCATTCTGAGTTGCGCAAGGCATTGCGATATCGTAGCCCTTCTGGCCCCAAGGCTTCTGGCCTGCGAAGAACTCGCAGCCGAACTTGTCAGCATAATCCTGGACCTTGTTGCGGCCGGAAGCTCTCATCTCAAGCAGATAGTCGATCTTCTCGGGTGTGCAAACGCCGTCGGGATCATAGATGTATCCGTCAGGTCCGGACAGTGTAACAGCCTTCGCGCCGAGCTCAGCCAGCTTCTTGCAGACGCCCCAGGAAACGTTGCCGAAACCTGCGACTGCAACTTTCTTGCCTTCGATCGGATCGTTCTCGTGCTTCAGAACTTCCTCAAGATAGTAAACCGCGCCGAAGCCGGTTGCTTCCGGACGGAATGCGGAGCCGCCGAACAGCATGTCCTTGCCGGACAGAGCGCCGTTCGCATAAGAAGCGGTCAGCCTTCTCCAAGCGCCGAACATGTAGCCGATCTCACGGCCGCCAACACCGAGGTCGCCTGCGGGGCAGTCAACATCGGGGCCGATGAAGCGGAACAGACCCTGCATGAAGGAACGGCAGAATCTCTGAACTTCCAAGTCGGACTTGCCGTTGGGATCGAAGTCAGAACCACCCTTAGCACCGCCGATCGGCAGAGTGGAAAGAGCATCCTTGAAGACCTGCTCAAAGCCCAGGAACTTGATGATGGAAATATTTACGTTGGGAGCGAAACGAAGACCGCCCTTGTAAGGTCCGATCGCGCTGCTGTACTGAACTCTGTAGCCGGTGTTGACATGCATTCCACCCTTGTCATCTTCCCACGGAACGCGGAACATAACAACTCTCTCCGGAATGACCATTCTCTCGAGGATGGCGTTCTCTTCATACTCCGGATGTGCATCGACGAGCGGGCTGACGGAAGAGAAGACCTCTTCTACAGTCTGGACGAACTCGGGCTGGTCAGCATACTGCTTCTTGACATCAGCAATGACTCTCTCGACATACTTGTTCATAATAAGTGTCCTCCTTTGTAAAATGAAAGTGTACCCCTTTACAGCAAAGATTCTGCCATAAATTTGGATTATTTCATGAAGGAACGCCGTCTCATACCCTCTTCATGAGAGGATTCCTTCCATGATTCCATTATATACTTTTTTTAGGAATTCTGCATTAATAATTCCTGTTATTACCGCTGCTTTCAAACAAAATAAGCAAGCAAAAGATACAGTACGAAGCAGCGGTCACGATGCGACCAGGGGGTTTTGGTCATTCCTTCCAGACAGCTGCCCTGCCCGGCTGTAATAAGCCGGGCAGGAAGCCGGTTAAACCGCTTTACAGGAAGTTCGCGAAAGCAGTGATGATCGCCGCGTTGAAGAAGTCGATGAACAGAGACCCGACCAGCGGCACGATCATGAATGCGACAGGTGCCGGACCATACTGGTTGGTGATCGCCTGCATGTTTGCCATAGCGTTCGGTGTTGCGCCCATTCCGAATCCGCAGAAACCGGAGGAAATGGTAGCTGCATCGTAGTCGCGTCCCATGACGTTGAATACGACGAAGGAAGCATAGAGGAACATGATAACTGTCTGGATCAGCAGGATGACGATCATAGGAAGCGCCAGGCTGACCAGCTGCCACAGTTTCAGGTTGATCATTGCAAGGCCCAGGAAAATGGAGAGGCAGATGTTGCCGAGAGCACCCATTTCGCCCATGGGCATCTTCACGCCGCGTGCTTCCTGCACGTTGCGGATGACTGCGCCGACGATCATTGCGCCGATGTATCCGGGCAGAGTGATGAGCTTGCCGAGGAGTGCAGCAACGACGGTTCCGAGACCGACTGCGATGACGATGTAGATCGCTGCATCCATCAGGTTCTTCTCATCCATTGCTCCTGTATCCTGATCCACGGAAACTTCCGTTGTAGCAGCCGCCGCAGCTCCGACAGACTTCAGGTTGAATTTCCTGATCTTGGAGGTTGCGATCGGTCCGCCGATCATGCAGCCTGAAATCAGACCGTAGGTCGCTGCAGCGACAGCAACGGTGGTAGCATTTTCAACGCCCATTTCCTCAAGGAACGGGCCGAAGGAACCGGCAGTTCCGTGTCCGCCTACCAGCGGGATGGAGCCCATTGCAAGGCCCAGTCTTCCGTCGAGGCCGAAGATCTTGGCGCCGAAGCCGCCGACAAGGTCCTGGATGCAGCACATGACGATCGCAAGGATCAGGAACTTGATAACGCCGATACCGCCCTTCTTCAGCTCGCCGAATGCCGCCATGTAACCGACGGAGCAGAAGAATGCTGTCATGAAGACAGTCTGGAGAGTGGTATCCATGTTGAACTCAACAACGCCCATGGATCTTAAGATCACATGGAGAATAGCAAAGATCAGGCCGCCCACGACGGGTGCCGGAATGCAGTATTTCCTCAGAAACTCAATTTTGTTAACAAGCATGCGGCCGATCACAAGCATGAGGACCGCCAGGCCAGCAGCCTGAAACATATTCAATTCGACAATGTTTTCCATGTTTTTCTCCCTTCCGAATTTGTGGTTTGTTAACTGTTCGATCCGCCCCGCAGAAGTATCCCTGCGATGGCGGACACTGTCGCCGGTGTTGTGTCCGGCAGCAGCGATCTTAGCAAAACCCCCTACTCATTACACTGGTAGCCAAAATTTAAAGAAATTATAAAATCGGGGCTTCAAAAAGTTTCAGAAAGCATCAAAAAGTCGAAAAAACATTATACGGTGTACTCGCTGAGCATTCGGTCCGCCTGGATCATGAGGCTCTCAATGAACTTTTTAAGGCTGACTTTCCCGCCGTAAGCGCGTTTCCCGCGGATAAAGTCCATTTCCGTGCGCACTTCCTCAAACGGAAAGAGCGTGCTGGAATAATCCGTAAAGGTGTCGTTCATAAAATCCTCGATCCCCAGATGCGCGAGATTGGTAAGACCGGTCTTGACAGCCCGCCGCATGCGCTGTTCCATGCTCTTGGGCGCATCGGAAAGCTCTCCGCAGATGATGCGGACGTTTTCCTGCTGCATGGACATGCTGTTTCCTTTTAAATAAGCACACACCCGGATGATGTCGCCGCTCCCCTTTTCTCCCGCCATGCCGAGAAGCGCCAGAATCTTCTCCACGCTTTTGGTGAATTCATCCCCCTGGTTCTCCGCCGGCGCCTTGGGCTGCGGCTCTGCCTGGGGCTGCGGATCCGGCGTCTGTTCGCGCTGTGCCATAGACGCCGCGGCGGCGGCTTCTCCGGCCGGCAACGCGCCCGCGCTTTCGCCGATCTCGCTCATGAACAGATTGCGCAGCGTGTTCACTGTCCGCTCATTTTTGATCTGCCGGGCCACCGTGGTGAGGACGGACTTCAGCTCGATCAGGTTGATCGGTTTATTAATGAAGAATTCGATCCCCGCATCGTAAGCTTTGCCGATCATGTCTTTGGAGGAGACCTGGGACAGCATGATAAATGCCGCCCTGCAGCCCGCGTTCCTGAGCTTTTTGACCAACTCCGCGCCGTCCATCCCGGGCATCAGAAAATCGACCAGAATGATATCCGGCCTGACCTCCGGCACTTTGCGGATGGCTTCAAAAGGATCCGTGGTGCTGCCCGCTACATCTCCGAGCTCATATTCTTCGATCAGGTCCTCGAGGATCTCGATCATTGTTTCGTCATCTTCAATAATGTAGATAACCATGCTTTCACGCCCTTTCAACGCATCACTTTCTGCCCTGGGCGCGCGGCCTGCGCCGCCCGCAGCTTGTCCTCCGGGATCACGACCTTAAAGCACGTCCTTTCTCCCGGCTCCGACTCCACGGCGATCTTCCCGCCAAAATACTCCTCCACCGACTGCCTGACGCCCACAAGGCCGACACCTCTATAAATATTGCCCGTCTTTCCGTCGAATTTGGTCGAATAGCCGAGCCGGAATATCTTGCCCAGCTGCTTCTTGGATATGCCGGGTCCGTCGTCCTCCACTTCTATGACGAAACAGGGCGTCTCCTCCTGCTTCCTGTCCAGCCGCTCACGCACCGTGATCTTTCCCGCGCGGTGGCTGCTGCCCTCTATGGCTTCAATGGAATTCGAGACCAGATTCTGGAGGATCGTCATCAGCGTGTAGTGGTCCGTCGTGACAAAATCGTCCCTGCATTCGGTGAGAAAGCGGATCTCCAGTCCCAGCTTCCGGATCCTCTCGCTCGCGATCCCCTCCAGGATCTCCAAAAGCTCCCGGAAGGTCATACGCTCCTCCTGGTTCTCCGCGTTGATCGTGCTCTCCAGGCCGTCCATGATCCTGATGTACCCCTTCTTGATCTCATGGACGTCCCTCGCGATGCCCAGCGTCATCCTGCGGATCTCATCCGACGCCCGGCTCATTTCCGCCATTTCATGCAGGCGGTAGGCGCTGCCCATGACCTGTTCGATCTCCTCCGTGCTCTTTCGCATCAGATAGATCTCGCTCTTGAGTCCCGTGATCATCATGAACATGCTCTGATAGCGCTGTTCCTGAATGTCCCGCACCTGCACCTTCCGGAGATTTTCCACCACGAAAAGGAGTATCGCCGCCAGTAAGCTCCTGATCAGCGCAAGGAGGACCAGAATGCCGATCTGCCGGAGTGTCGGTATTCCCGCGCCCGCGATCAGGTTCCTGAGCGCGATCTCCGCGAGATTGGCGCCGAAATCACAGTAGAAAGAGGCAATGACCGCCATAGAAAAGGTCGCCGCCCTCTTGCTGGGGATCTGAAGGCGGAAGATCATGCCGTAAAAAACGTAGTACAGGGCGCCGGGGATCACCTGAAGTACCGTTTGCTCGGGAATATTGCCGTCCCAGCTCACAATCAGTACCCGGAACATAAAAACGATCAGCGCAGTGATGGAGCAGGTCCCGACAGTAGAGATCTGCCTGCCGATCGTCATCAGAAAGAACGGCAGAAGGACGACCGACGGAGAAATGCGGAAATCATTGATAAAAACAGAGAGGTAGACCTGTGAGGTCAGCGCGGTGACAGCCCCGATCAGTATGCTGATCCGAAGGGAATAAAAATTCCGGTCCTCCCCCATGCCTTCCTCCTTTCTCCTGTTCCTTCCTTAAATATGTATCACAATATGTATCATCAGTACGGATCATCCGGATCGTGTATCCCGGGGATCGCGTATTCTCCTGACAGTAAATCCTCAGGATCGCGCATCCTCGAGCGTCCCCCGGATATTCTCCGCGAATGCGCGGATCCGGTCGTCGATTCCCGGGAGCGTGAGCGCCTGTCCCGCGTTGTTGGCCGTCTCCAGCAGCGCGAAACGCGGCGGCAGGTAAAATGTCTTGTTCATATTCAGCGCCGCGATGAGCTGCTCCGCCACGATATCGCTGCCGGAGTACCCGGACACCACCACCGCGAACAGCGCCTTATCGTAGAAGCGCACCTGGCGGAACAGTGCGGTCAGCCGGTTGATGAAGGCTGTCAGGTTGGCGGCCAGCGCGTCATTGTAGTTGGCGCAGAGCATCACTAAGGCATCCGCTTCGCGGACAGCCGGATAGACTCCCTCCGCCATAATGCCGCCGTAAAAACAGCTGCCCTGCTCCCCGTAGTGGAGACAGGTGCTGTAAGGACATCCCGCGCAGTCGTACAGCGTTCCGTTCTGTAAGCTGATGGTCCTGATCTCCAGCGAACTGTCCCTGAGGTATTCCTCCGCCCGATTCCAGATCGCCAGCGTATTGGAGGTCTTGCGGATGGACGCGTGGAGTACCAGGAGCTTCCTGCGGGGCGGGGTAATCCGCCCGTCTTCTCCCGCTGCGGCTGCGTTTACGTCTGTTTCCTCTGATTGTGGCGTCCCGGCTGCGACACTGCCGCCTCTGCCCAGGAAATGGGATCCCGCCGCGGCTCCCCGGCGGGAAAACGTAAAAATCTCCCTTACAAGTTCCGCCGCGCTGCGGCGGTATGCGGTCTCCTCGTCCGTGGAGAGGATCTGCGCCACCACGGAGAAATTGGACAGCGTCCTGGTCCCTTCCACCAAAGGCCGCCCCACAAAAGCGCAGCCGGCCAGATTGGCCGTAAAGACCAGTTCCCTGGAGACGGCTTTCGTGTACAGATCGCTCTCCCCGTCCGTGATCACACCGCCGGCGCAGCCCTCCAGAAGTGACCGTTCTTCCCGCAGAAGGCGCAGGAGCCTCATATACTCCAGATTGACGCCGTCCTTTCCAAGCGCGATCACGAACAGAACAGGAAGAAACCCCGCCGCGGGACGTTCCGCTTCTTTAAAATAGCGCCCGGCCTCCTCTGCAGTCGTAAGAACGACATACTTTACGCCGCCGAGAGCTTCCATGAGTACCTTGTGGAGCCTTTCGCTCAATCCCGCCGGCCCTTCCTGCGGGTAGATCACCGGCAACAGCTGCGGATCATACATCTCAAAGACCTCTTTTCCTTCCGTCCCTTTCTTTTTGCAGATCGCTATTTTGCCAGATCGCTGTCGGCATACCGCTGTTTGACGATCGCTGCAGCAGATCGCTGTTGGCAGATCGCTGTCGGCATACCGCTGTGATCAGCAGATCGCCTTCAGCGTCTCCTCGGCCTCGCGGATCCGTGCGAACAGCTTCCCGGGCAGCGGCAGCACTTCCGTCTCCAGCCCGTCCGGCGTATAGCGGTTCTTGACACCCATGAACGCGCCGCCCAGGTAAACGGAACCGCAGTGCCATTCACCCCTCAGCATGAGAAGGATGGACAGCGCGCCCGAGGAAAAGGCCGGCGCCACGAACGGCTTGAAGCCGAGCGCCCGCATCTCCATGTTCGCCGTCACGACCTTCTGCGTCAGCTCTCTGGACAGCTCATCGTTGTAATCCGAAATGGAATCCGCGACGACCAGTTCCTGTCCGTGGGGCCCGAAGGTGCGCCCCTCTGTCAAAAACCTGCTGAAGCGGGGATCTCTCTTCGCGTAATAGGCGGCCCGCGCGTTCATGACGCCGAGGCCGAAGCCCTGGATCTGCTCGGGGCGCAGCCCCTTCCAGTCCAGCTCCCCGTTTTCATTCCGGTTGCTCTCAAGAAGCGCCGTCTTGGCCAGGGGGTCCACCGGATCCGACACCTGGCAGAACATGCCGCGGAAGCCGCAGTTCCTTGCCTGCCGCGCGTACATGCCGACGATCTTCCGGTTGTTCTCGAACTGGTACATCCGGACGTCCTTCACGCCGCTTCCCACCGGGGGGATCCCCTTGGACGCGACGAAAACGACGACGTCCGCGTCAAAAAGCTCCTCCGCTTTGATCGCGCGGACCTCCGGGAGGCGGTCATAGTCCCATGGATAGGCGATCTGGTTCTGTTCAAAAGCCCATCTGGCAGTGACTTTCTCGTCCAGGTCGCATATGCCGATCTGAGAAATACAGTCCCCGCCCAAAAGGTGCAAACCGGTCAGGAGGTTGGAACCCACATCCCCGATCGCGAGAATATTTACTTTTTTCTTTCCTTTCGGCAGAAAAGCCGGTCCTGCGGCCGCATCCGCGCCCTCCGTCAGGATCTCTTTCCATCCGGACTGACAGGCGTTCACCGCCCGGAGCTTACTTTTCTCCATAAAGCCTGCGAGCAGCGCTTTCTCTCCGGCGTGCTCCGGTCTGTCCAGGATCTCAGCCTCCTCGGCCGCAGCTTTCCTGAGTTCTTCGGAGCTCAGAAAGACTGCGCTCTCCTCGCTCTGAAACAGAAGATCGAGGTCATTGACCAGAAAAGACGCGCGGCAGCTTCCCGGTTCCCGAAAATAGAGGAAAGTAAGCCTGTCCGCCGTGCGGGCCGCCTCCGGCCCCTCCGGGCTGAGGCCTTCCGGGACAGCCTGTCCTTTCCGTACAAAGCAGATCTCATTTCCGATTCTGTAAAAATCAAACATACTGCCTCCTGTCAAAGCGCTCTGCGCGAAGTTTCCCTGTAAAGCTTGCAGAGAATTCGCGCAGGCGGTTAAAAACTACATGATCAAAGGCGCGGTCGCTCCGTACTGCCGCCGGATCAGATCTGTCTTGTTGCCAGTGTATCCGCCTTGGAGCGGTACAGCATCTCGAGGTCGTTGTCCAGATAAACAGAAGCCGCAAGATTCGGATCATAGTTCATGCAGCTCCCCCTGTCAGGGCACAGCGGCAGGTTCACCGCCTCGGAGAGACGGGAGAGCGTCAGGTTCCTGGCGAAGAGCTTTCTGTACTCCTGTTCCAGAGCGTAAAGCACATTTCTCGCGTTCCGGATGCAGCATGCGCTGAACTCGAACAGCGCTTCTTCCGAGGCGCCCCGCAGCGGCGGCTGCGTGTAGGGCTGGATCAGGTTGATGGAAGGGGCGAGCCCCGCCACCTTCATGGATTCGCGCCTCACCTGGTCGCCTCCGATAAAGGGATACAGGGAGGATTCCATGAACCAGTTGCGCATGTTCGGCACATAATACACCCATTCCGCTTCCAGTCCCATTGTGGCCAGTGTGTTCTTCCCGTAGCCGGTGATGATGCCGAGCAGGAAAGTCCTGATATTGACGCCCTCTTCCCTGAGCAGCGGTGCGATCGCGGAAATACGGATGCCGCTGCGGTTGAGGACATCGTCCACAAGGATCGCCGGCCGGCGGAAGGACTTGATCGCCCTGACCTGGGTGCGCAGAGGTGTGTAGCCCGGGAAAGGCTCCACCGTGCAGGTGCTCAGATCCGGTTCGTAGACCTTGTCAGTGTGCAGTGTCTTGGTCACCGTGTTCGGCGCCACGGTCCCGCGGAGGATCTTGCCGAAGGGAACGCACATCAGCTCTCCGAGCTTACGAGGGACCTGCACCTCACGCGGAACGCCGTTCAGCGCCGTGATCTTATCCACCAGACGGTTGTAGAGCACGGAAGCGGAGATGGCGATCACGAGGTTCCCGGGGTAAAGTTTGGTCATGCTGTACTGCAGTTCCATCTGCGCCTTGTGGATCAGCCTGAGCACCCTGTCGTTCGAGGAGAAAGGCGCCTTAAGGGTCGTCTCCATGTTGGCGAGGAGCATGAGCGGTGCGTGCATATCGACCACGTAGATCGGCACGTCTTCGGGCGCCTCCTCCGGTTTTATGAAGCCCTGCCGCACGATCGCGGAAAGCGCTCTTTCCGGGCAGTAGCCGTCCTCCGGCAGGAAAATAGCGTAGTCGCAGCGGTGTTCGAAGGAACGCATGACCGCTTCCGTAAGAAGGAGCTGTTCCGCGTCGTGGATCATAGAATCATTGTTCATATAGAGACCGGTGATCATCAGTACTTCTCCGGCCGTGCGCCTTTGCACCATATCGCAGAGATGCACGTCCTTCAGTACCGTGAACAGATCGTCCGGCGCGATATAGCGGATCCGCGCCGCACCGACGAGCCGGCTGTTGTCCATGTTGTTCCGAAGCAGCAGCAGCCTGTCTCCCGAATCCTTCATGGCTTTTATGAGCTGCGCTCTGTTCTCCTCCTCGCTGAGGAGCGTTTCCTCCACCTCTTTGAGAAGTTCTGAAGAGGGATGCTCCACCTCTTCGTAAACGATGGCCCTTGCCTGGATGATCGGCTTGTATTCCGGCTCGCGCAGATACAGTCCGTTGTTGTAGATGTATTCCTGCACCACCGGATCGATCAGGTTCGATATATCCCGGTTCTGGTCGATGTTCTCGCGGATCCTGGTGGAAGAGATCTCCTCCAGCTCCTCGGGAAGCTCCAGCTCGATGAGCTTGCCGGTAATGCCCTCCATCATCTCCCGGTTGTATCTGGAATCCGCGTCCTTATCCCCAACGCGCCGGAAAGCGATGTGGTTCATGCCGCGGATGGTGTCGTCCGCGAATTCCTTCTGGTAGAAGGAGGCATGGGCTATGACGTCCGATCCGACCACAAGATACAGCTCCCGTCCGGGGAACAGTGTCTTCAGCTCCCTGAGGTCCGCGGGGTTCCCCGGGTTGATCGGCAGCTCATAGGGGAACAGGTTCACGTGGAACTGGTCCGCGATGCTCATGTTGACGATCTGCCGGCGGATGAAGTGGGGCTGGGCCCTCTTGGACCAGGAGAACTCATCCACGGACAGGTACACTTCAAAGCCCATGTCGGCGATCATCTTCGCGATGCCCTTGTGGGACAGAGTGAATGGATCGAACGTGCCCGGGAAGAAAGCGACCTTGCTGCGGGTCCTGACCTCAAGATTTCCTTCGAGCAGCCGGTACTCGGTGATGAACCGGTACAGGCTCGAGAGGCTGGCAGCGCGGTAGAAGTGCGTCAGCTGGTCGCCGGGATTCTCGTTGAGCTGGAAGCAGATCTTCCTGAAGGCTGTCAGGAAGATGTCCCGTTTCTCAAGCCGTTCCAGGTGCGCCGAGTCGAATACATGGCCGAGGACGAGCAGGGCCTCCTGGCGCACCTTCTCGCGGTAACTCGCCATGCCCCGCATAAGAAGCCCGATCAGGTGTTTCCACCGCTTGGCCTGAACTGCTTTATCCTCTTCAAAGCGCTCCGCGTGCCGGGGGTAATGCTCCAGAATCGTTCCCACAGTATCCAGGGCCACCGCCGTCACATGGTCGGAAGTGCTGGCCTGCATCTCGCCGAGGGAACCGATGAGCTCGTCCAGCTGCTCGGGCGGGAGCCACATCGCCAGCTGCCCCAGCCATCTGGGAATGGTGCGCGAATAGTCCGTCTCTCCTGTCTCCAGACCGCGGAGCATTTCCACCGCGATCTCGTTGCGCTGGTCCACCCGGAGGATCGGCGCGATCCTGATCAGGGCTTTACCGGCCTCGTTGCGCACCAGCATATACTGCCCCACCTTGATCATGTTGGAGAGGTGGGTGGCGACGTGGAGCGCATGGGCGCTGTCTCCGTTCAGCACCTGGTCCTCCAGAAGGCGGATATTCACGACCTCCTGCACCCACGGCGTGTTGGTCTTTAAGTTGTCGAGGAAAATATCCGTCACCACGTCCTGCTGGTACAGGATCTTTTCCTGGGCGGAAGTGTCCAGACCCATGTTCCCGAAGATCTTGTACTTCAGGAAAGTATAGAGAACGGAGTTGTCTGTAGGGATCGCGGAAATGTCTTCCCTGATCTCTCTCAGCACCGGAAGATCGTTCTCCGTCAGCCCGTACTCCGACAGCGCTCTCGTGATCTGATGAAGAGCGCGCCAAGCAGCAGTCCTGACTCTCTCGTTCCCGTTCTTTGCGCAGTACAGGACGAACCTGCCGATGCGGTTGGTGTGTTCAAGATCGATCCTCTTAAAAGGAATGACTTCCACGCAGTTCATGAGCGTGAACTGCTCCTCCGGCTTCTTCCCCGCGGGATTGGTGTACCATTCCATCAGGGCCTCCAGGAACATGGACAGGTCTGAAGAGTCCGCATATTCCTGCATAGCCTGAACGATGTTCTTGAGCTGGGAGCGGATCCTTCTCTGGAGCAGGTCGATGAAGCGCTGGTCCGGGCGGATCGTGATCTCAAGGTAATACTTCCAGAGTTCCTGCATCCTCACCTGGGTCTCGTCAGCCATGCCTTCCGGCCTTCTCTTCCGGTAGCCGGCGTTGAACCTGGCAATGATCTCAGCCAGAAGCTCTGCAGCCTGAACGCGGATCTCGCCGTCACGGTTCATGAAGAGCTCGTAGAGGAACAGCAGCGTCTGCTCCTTCTGGGCGTCACTGGTGTATGTGAAATACTCCTGCAGTACGTTCAGATACGCTCGGACATTCTTCCAGTTCTTTTCACTGCGTGCGGCCTCCAGGATATTCCCGAAGCTTTGCTCCGCGGTCAGCTGGTGCATGACGTCCATGTTGTGCTCGATGGCCATGTGGATCAGGGACTGCACTGTCTGCTGCGGTGTCCTGAGCCCGGTCAGCGGGAGCTTTTCGGGCGGCGCCGGGTGTCCGTTCAGGTCCACGTCCACCCCGTGGAACCGCATGTAATTCTCGAAATCCGCGAGCTTCGCATAAACAAAGCGGTAGCGCTGGTGCTTCTTCGCGTCCACGTTCTCGAGCTTATTGAGGATGACGTTGAAGGCGTCCTCCATGGAGGAGATATGGGTGATCTCCACCCCGTCCTTGCCGCGGCTGGATTTCACGCGGAAGTCGGAGTAAATAAGGCAGAGGGATTCCACGGTCAGGTTCTGCGGCTCCAGGTCCCAGGTGGAGTGGTTCGCCGCGATCTGTCCGATGTGGGGAAGGCCGTGCCTGCCCGTCCAGACCGCTGTGTAATAGTAATGCATAAAGGGAACTTTTTCATTCGGTTTGCAGCCGAACTTCCCGAGGTCGTGGGACGCCGCCGCGCCGGATATAAGGGTCAGGTCGACCGGAGCTCCCGCCTCGTAGAGTCCCCGCGCAATGGTCATGGACACATAGTGGACGCCCGCGATATGCTCCAGCGTCTTGAACTTCGTTACCTCGCCGTTCAGGCGCATCATCTCGTATATGTACTCTTTATGCCACATTCCGAGGAACCTCTTGTATTCCTCGTAATTCTCGAACTTCCGCGCCTCCTCGTCATCCAGGAACCCGTAGTCCATCAGCGGCTCGAAAGGCATCACTTCCCGCTCCCGGTCAAAGAAGAAGCGGAGCACGTTCAGGTAATACAGGGCGCCCGCGCGGTACGCTCCGTACTTCTCCGTGAACTCTTTTTCCGGATACAGAATGTGGCACACGAATTTATAGGTGAAGGACATCCACCCCTCCTCCGGCTCTTTCCCCAGAAGGAACATGGTGGGACGGCACACCTCGTAAAGCCTCTTGCAGGTGATCCGCTTCCTGATCGGGAACAGGGTGGAGAGCTGTGCCTCCCAGTACTCCCGGTTCAGGAGCATCTCCACGGTTTCCTTTTCAAGGCCTGCCTCCTTAAGGAATTCCTCCGTGGTCATCTCCGCGCATAATTCCGCATAGATCTGGCGTATCTCTTTTTTGGTCATACAGATCCTCCTTCATAACTGTTCTGCCGCACGGTGCGGGTGTTCCCATAAGCGGCCGCATCCATACGGGCGCCGGTCCGGCAATTGGTGATATTCTCCAAAAATAGCTCAAAATCATCAATAAAAATGTTCGTTTTACCGTCGTGGCGCGTCCGGCCGGCAGTCATCCGACACGAATATGAACAAACGCTCCGCCCGTTCGCCCTGTCTCTTTAGTATAAACGTAAAGCTCAAATAAAACAACGTCTCACAGGTCAAAAGAGAGACGCCGCGCAGTTCCTGCCGTATCCGGACGATGCGTCCCCGCGGCCGGAGCGGAACGCGGCGCCGGGATGAAAAAGCCCCGGGAATGCTCAAAAAAGCCCCCGGAAGCGCTCTTTTTGCAAAGCGTTTCCGGGGAGCTGTCAGTTCTTTTTAATGTCTATGCGTTTTATTCTTCCTCGTCGCTGAGCGCCTCGGTCTGCTGTACGAGGACCTTCTTACTGTAGCTGGAGAAGGCGTCTTCCACGAGCGCCTCGTCGGGCTTGGGCGTGATCATGGACACGACAGGGACGATCACAAGGCCCGCCAGCATGCAGAACGCGCCCGCGTTGATGGGGGACTGGAGCATTTTCGGAAGGGCCGGGCGGGCAAGCATATCCGCCAGCATGAACACGACAGAGAAGATAAAGCACACCCAGCAGGCAAAACCGGACGTCTTCTTCCAGTACAGCCCGTACAGGAAAGGTGCGAGGAACGCGCCTGCCATGGCGCCCCACGAGATGCCCATCAGCTGCGCGATGAAGGTCACGTTGGAGCGGTACTGGATGAGAGCGATGATGACGGAGATCAGGATGAAGACCACGATCAGCCAGCGCATGATCAGGAGCTGTTTCTTCTCTTCCAGTTTCTTAAAGACATGTCCCCTGATCAGGTCCAGTGTAATGGTGGAACTGGAGGTGAGCACCAGGGAGGACAGGGTGGACATGGAGGCGGATAGCACCAGGATGACCACGACGCCGATCAGGATGTCCGGAAGGCCGGAGAGCATAGTGGGAACGACGGAGTCAAAGCCGTTCGCGGCAATGTCGATCTGATCGGAGAAGAGGCGTCCGAAACCGCCCAGGAAATAGCATCCGCCCGCGATCACCATGGCGAACAGCGTTGAGATGATCGTGCCTGTCTCAATGGACCTCTCATTCTTGATGGCATAGAATTTCTGCACCATCTGCGGAAGTCCCCAGGTGCCCAGGGAGGTCAGGATCACGACGCCGAGAAGGTTGAACGGATCCGGGCCGAAGAAAGAGGCGAAGACGCCGGGCGTCGAGGAGACCGTTTCGTCGCTGACTCTTGCCAGGCCGTCCATAGCAGCCATGAGGCCGCCTCTGCTTCCGAGAACGGCAAGTATGACAGCGGTGATGCCGACCAGCATAATGATGCCCTGTATGAAGTCATTGATCGCGGTCGCCATATAACCGCCAACAATGACGTAGATTCCCGTGAGAACAGCCATCGCGACCACGCAGACGGAGTAGTCGATGTTAAAGGCCATGCCGAACAGTCTGGAGAGACCGTTATAAAGGGATGCAGTGTAGGGGATCATAAAAATGAACGTGATGACGGAAGCCGCGATCTTGAGATTCTCGCTCCCGAAGCGCTTGCCGAAGAATTCGGGCATGGTGGCGGAGTCCAGGTGCTGCGTCATGATCCTGGTGCGCCTGCCCAGGATCCTCCATGCGAGGAGGGATCCGATGAGCGCGTTGCCGATGCCCGCCCATGTGGCGGCAATGCCGTATTTCCAGCCGAACTGGCCCGCGTAACCGACGAAGACGACTGCGGAAAAATAGGAGGTGCCGTAAGCGAATGCCGTGAGCCAGGGACCGACCGAGCGGCCGCCGAGGACGAAACCGTTGACATCGGTCGCGGACTGTTTGCAGTAGAAACCGATGCCCACCATGATGGTGAAGAACAGCAGAAGCATCAATACTTTGATAATCATTTTCACTTACCTCCTGTGGGTGTTCTGCGGCTGAGCAGCAGGAACCGCTCGCGCTTTGCCTTCGTCAGTTTAGTGCTTTAAAGTTTAGCACTTTAAAGTGTAGTGCGCCGACGTTTTAAACTGTAGCACCTGTTGGAGGCGATGTCAATATAAATCTAAAAAAAGTATAAAAAAATGCGCCGTTTATGGCGCATTTTTCTACTTCTTCTCCAGGCTGTAGGACCTCAGAAAAGTATGCTTTCCCTCCTTGTATTCATAGACGCGGATCTCGCAGTTCTTCGCCCTCTCCCAGTGAAGGCCGTCCGGCGCCTCATCGAGATAGCCGCACAGCGCCCGCATGATGCCGCCGTGGCAGGCGACGAGCACGTTCTCATAGTCCCTGCTCTCCAGCTCCCTCAGGAAGGAGGAGGCACGCGCCTTCATCGAGTCCAGCGTCTCGACCGTGTCGGGCACGGGGAAGACCTTCGGGAACATCCAGTAGAGGGTCATGGCGGGGCCCATCAGATAATATTTGCACTTCTCGTATCTGCCGAAGTCCGTCTCGATGAGGCGCTCGTCAACAATGACCTCGGAGAGACCGACGTTGCCGATGATGGAGCCTGTGACCCGCGCCCTCTCCAAGGGGCTCGCGTAGACGGCGTCAAAATACACATCACCGATGTTCTTCCGGGACTGCCTTGCCTGCATGATCCCCTTCTCGTTGAGGGGGCAGTCGGTCAGCCCCTGCATGCGCTTGTCGCGGTTAAGGTCTGTCTGCCCGTGGCGGGCAATCCATATTTTCATAACTCAGTCCGACCCTTCCCTTTATGAATGGCATTAAGTATGCGTTCTGCTGCTGCATGGCCGCTTACCGGAACAGCCCGGCAGGAAGCCTGTCAATAAGAACGGACGCGCCGATCCCGACGGTGATCCCGGCAGCCATTCCCGAGATGATAAGGACCGGCATATAGTGGATGAGCTGCGGCCCGGAGATCAGCAATATCGCGACAAGGAGCTGTCCCAGATTGTGAAAGACGCCTCCGCCCATGCTCACGCCGATGACGGAGAACAGGCCGGCCTTTTTAAGTAAATACATGACAAGAAAACTGGCGCAGCTGCCTGCGAGCGAATAGAGGGCCGCGAACAGGCCGCTGAACAGGAGCCCTGCGAGCAGCACGCGGATCAGGTTCGCGGCGAACGCGTACCGCGCGTCCATGCGGTACATAATGATCAGCGGGACAAGGTTAGCCAGTCCGAGTTTGATGCCCGGGACTCCCGCATTGAAGGGAACAAGCGCCTCAACATAGGAGAAGATCAGGGCGAGCGCGGAGAGAAGACCTGTCAGAGCCACTCTGCGCGCCTGAGAATGCTCATTTGGCGATGACATCGACGGCATTATCTTCTCCACCCCCTTCCTTACTGCCGATGATCTCTACGATCACATAATTCGGCAGACAGACTATCGTTTCTCCCGGCCGCGAGATCTCCCCGGTATGAACGCAGACCTGATTCCTGCAGTCGGAATACTTCATACAGACTTTCCTGTCCTGAACAGATATAATGTTGATGTGCCCGTCATGGCTGATCTCGATCTCAGTGTCTTTGTCGAGCGGATAGACGCCGACGGTCTCTCTGCCGCTGATGATCCTGACCTTCTGTTCCCCGCCGGCAGAGTGGAAAAGCGGTGCCGCCGCGACGATCGCTGCCACAGCCAGGAAAAAGAAGAAGAGCAGAAAATCGGCTTTTCGTAAAGATGCGATCATAGTTGTCCAATTACCTCTTTTTAAGTAGAACTCACGGTGCCTTTCGGGATGTGACAGGGGACTGCCCGTTACTGAAGCCATGCCGCAGGCATTCCTTTCAAAAACGCGCTCCTCGATATGAGCGCTTTTTTCACATTATTCATACGGTTTTCTCTCAACGATCATGGTCTTCAGGCGCTCCCACCGTATCCCGAAGAACCGGTTGACATATGCCCCGATGAGGAGGATATAGAAACAGCAGTACATCCAGAAAAGGATGATGGCGACCGCCCCCAGGCTCCCGTAGAACATGGTATACGCGTTGTATCCCCGGATATAGATCGAGAAAGCGCCGGAGAAGACCTCCCACAGAATAGTGACGAAGACCGCTCCCGGCAGCTGTCTGTGGATCTTTCTTGACCCCGCGGGTATGAATGTGTAGACCAGCGTGAAGAGGACCACCATGAGCAGATAGAGGAGGACCTTCTGCCGCAGTCTGACCGTTACGGGATCCGCGAAGACCTCCGGTATATTCTCCGCGAGGAACCTGCTCACCGGTCCCGCGAAGATCAGAAAGAGGATGATCGAAAATATGACAAGCAGCGCGGCGGTATATCCGATCGCGAGAAGGCACAGGACCGGGTAGCGGCGGCGCTCTTTTACCCCGTAAACGCGGTTGAGGCCCCACCTGAGGGCCATAGTCCCTCTCGAAGCCGACCAGATGAGGACCACCGCGGACGCGGACAGAACCGTGACCGACCGGTTGTAGGCTTCCGCGATCACCCTGACCGCGAGCCAGTGCACCGTCTCCGGGATCAGCTGTTCAATGAAGCTCAGAAGCTCCAGCTGGGACAGTCCCGCATAAGGCAGGAACTGAAGAAGGATGATGATCATCGGGATCACCGAAATAGAAAAGAAGAAAGCAATGCTCGACGCGTATGTCGCAACGCTCCGCTCATTCCAGTCTATGACTGTTCTGCGCGCCAGCCGCTTCAGCCTCGGCCTGAAGGGCAGTTTCTCCTCCCCGCCCGCCTCCGTATTCATGACATCCCTGGTCTCATTGTTCTCCATAACTGTATTTTGTCCCGTTCCGCGCCTGCTACGGCAGGTACTGCTCCACCAGTTTCACATAATACATATTTCCGTACAGGTACATCCAGTTCCCGTAGTCGTCCGCGATATAATGCGTATAACCGGCCGTTCTCCCGCCCGACATTTCCTCCGCGTAATCCACTGCGAGGTCAAAAGAGTGCTTCCCCCCGTGCTCCGCCACATAGTACAGATAACCCGGCCCGAAGTTGTAAGCCTGTATGATGCTC
>ODAI012215045.1_pt1 | contig 18072 bp, 13 predicted proteins | sample 1539321 | NCBI WGS metagenome assembly ODAI01 (sample SAMN02144231, study PRJEB22623) | gut metagenome | biome: sheep rumen | host: Ovis aries | place: New Zealand | reverse complement strand
ATGGTGTTGATATTGTTGACATACGAGTGCAGGTTTTCCTTGTACTCGTCGTTGTATTCCAAAGCTATCTCGACCGGCACGTTGTTGCGCTCGCCCGTGATGTAAATCGGCTCGGGGATGAGCTTGGTGCGGTTGGCATCCAAGTAGTCGATGAAGTCGACGAGGCCATTCTCCGAATAGAAGGTCTCGCTGCGGTATTCGCCGTTTTCGTCTTGGGTGCGCTCGTCGGTGAGCTGGATGGTGATGCCGTGGTTGAGGTAAGCCAATTCGCGCATACGGTTGGCAAGGGTGCTGTAGTCGTATTCCGTCGTCTGGAAAATCGAGCCGTCGGGCGTAAAGGTGATGCGGGTGCCGTTCTTATCGGTCGTTCCGACCACTTTCACGTCGTAAAGCGGTTTGCCGCACTCATATTCCTGCTTGAAAATCTGGCCTTCGCGGTAGACCTCAGCGGTGAGGTGGGTTGAAAGTGCATTCACGCAGCTGACACCTACGCCGTGCAGACCGCCGGAGACCTTATAGGAACCTTTGTCGAACTTGCCGCCAGCGTGCAGCACCGTCAAGACGCCCTCCAAGGCCGAGCGATGCTCCTTGGGGTGCATACCCGTGGGGATACCACGACCGTTATCGAGGACGCTGATGGAGTTGCCGGGCAGGATGCGCACGTCAATCTTGTCGCAATAGCCCGCCATGGCCTCGTCGATGGAGTTGTCGACCACCTCATATACCAAATGATGCAAGCCACGGAAATGGACGTCTCCGATATACATGGCCGGACGTTTGCGCACGGCCTCCAAGCCTTCGAGGACCTGAATCTTATTGGCACCATATTCTTCGCTTGCCAATTCTCTTTTTTCTTCTTCAGTCATTGTCTAAAAATTAGGGTTTTTCAATTAAAGGTGCAAAGATAAGGAATTTTTCGGCACGATGCCAAAAAAAGTTGGAAAATTTGGATTTAGCGAAAAACGGCTCTACGAGGCTAAAAACAGGCAAATTTTCAATATAGAGGTTTTTTCACGCACGCAGGAAAACGAAAAGCCCTTCGACGAGGAAGGGCTTTTCGAAGCGTTTTAGACATTTTCAAAATCTCAACTTCACCCCGGCGAAGAACTGGATGCCCGTGACGGGATAGTTGTAATACAGCTGGTATTTCTGGTGCGCCACGTTATCGAGCAAGGCGAAGGCCGTGATCTGGTCGTTCACTTTGTAATCTGCACCAAGGCTTAGGTCGAAGACGTCTTTCAGTTTCTGCGTCGAGTATGTTGTGGTGTTATCACCATTCTCAGGCACTTGCGCATAGCGCCCCCCTTGGTAAAGCAACGTGGTGTTGAAAGCCAATTTGTCGTTGAAGTCGTAGGTCAGTTTCAGCTTGCCTTCCGTTGTGGGGCGATACCAAGCGTATTCCTCGTTGGTGGGCTTGCAACTGTTGTAGGCAAAGCCCAAATCGGCGGTCAGGCTGTTGCGCAACTTGACGCGCATGTCGGCCAGGACGGAAACGGTTTTGGTTTCGTCATAAACAAGACCGAAGGCGTTGTTCGTATACAAGAATCCGTAGTTATTATGGGCCATTTCTTGGTATTGCCCTGGGCCTAAATAGTCGACACAATAGAGCGCATCATTGTCAACATGGCGGTAACGGACACCCAAATGCAAATCGACGATTTCAGCGATATTGGTCCTCACGCCGCCTTCGAAACACAGTTTTTCATTCCTGACAACGTGGACGTCGTCGTGCGACCTGACGAAGACAAAAGGATTCTCTTCAACGACTTCGCTGAATCTCACCAACTTGCGCCCACCTTTCAACCCTGCATAAAATTCCAGTTTCTTGTTCAAAACGAACAAACTTCCGCTCACATCGGGGCGGATGGCAAAGAAACTATCGTCTAATTCATCACCCCAAACGCCATCCGTCCAAACGCCAAGATGCAGGCGATAGAACTCGTCCTTCATTTCAAAGAATGGATTGACTTTGAAGAAGATACGACTCCCAACATACCCTGCCGGCGCAAATCCGTCATACTGGAAGCCCAAATCCAAACCCACCTTCTGCGGATGGTTCTTGTCGCCCCACCAGTTTTGGGTGTAGCCGAGGCCATACTCCAAGCCGACGAAATGCTCCTTTGCGCCAAACCTGTCGAAAGTGTATTGATAGTCAAGGTTTCCAGAATGGCCCAACTCACCCACCCTTGTCGAAGTGGAAGCGATGCCGAGATGCCCGCCAATGGTGTTGTAGGTCTGGCGCGGACAGTATAGTTCAATCTGCTCGTCCGTCAGTGGCATTTCCGCCAAATTGACGCCGTAATAGTGAACCATGTCGTTCTTGTAAAACACGCCGCCGTCAAGCTGGATGCCGTCGAACTTGCTTGTCGTGAGGTTCACGTCGAAAGCGTTGTTCATATAGCTCGAAGGAGCGTAATCCTTGATGTTGAGCCACGACGAGTTGTGCTTGATGCCAACGCCGAGGCCCAAGGTCTTGGTCAGCATGGAGTTGTGCTTATAGAGAAACACGGGCGAGAGGCGCGTGCCGAGACCAGCCATCAGGAAGTTCTTGGTTGGAGTGACCAATTGGTCCTTTTTGGCTGCAAAGCCCGTCGGAGCTATCTTCTCCAAGTCGAGGGCGAACTTCTGCTTGGCCTCCTTCGGGTTGACCTCGGTGCTGGGATAGGCATACGAGGGCTGAGGCGTTTCGGGTGTCAGTTGCAGTTTGTTCACCTTGTTGACTTTGGGGCGGTATTTGCCTTCCACGGTCACTTGTTCGTCGTGTTGCGCTGTGGCGGTGAGGGCCATCAGGGTGAGGGTTGCTATTAGGATGTGTCTTTTCATCTTGTTAGGTTTTAGGCCGGGGACTTGCGTCCCCGTTTAGTGTCCGTCGTCCCTCTGGGACTTATTCGGGTTCTATGGGTTCGATGCCGTTGCTGCTGCCCACCTTGGGTTCCTTACGTTCCACCTCGGCGAGCTTGGCGCGGGCTTCTTGTTTCAGGTCGTTGCCTTTGTAGTTGTCGATCACGCTGCGCAGGGTCTCCTTGGCCTGGAAGTAGTTCTCCTTGGCCACATACACGTCGGCCAGCGCGATGAACGACTTGGCGACCCAGTAATCGTACTTCGAGAAGTTATCGGAGATGTTGAAGACCTTGTTCTCGGCTTCGTCGTAGTTCTTCAGCTTGATGGAGGCCACGGCGGAGTAGTAGGCACTCTCGGCGCCATACACCGACTTGTCGTTGCGGGCGCTCTTATCCAATTTCTCGATGGCCGCGCTGTAGTTGCCTTTCTCGAAATACGACTTTCCCACAATGTGGTTGATTTGGTTCACCTGCTCTTCGGTCAGATCGCGAGAAACGCGCAGATCCTCCCCCATCTCGATGGCTTTGTCGTAGTTGCCGAGAAAGAAGTTGCTCTTCATGCTGCCTTCGAGGGCTTCGAGGCGCTTGAGCGGTTCCTCGGTGATGCGCGACAGGCGCTCGTAGTATTCGCCCGCCTTGCCGTAATTGCCGGCTTCGTATTCAATACGCGCCATCTTCAGCAGGGCGTTATCGGTGTAGTCGTTGTCGGGCTGCGACAATATATAATTAAGGTGTGCGACGACTTGGTCCTGCGTGCCCACCTTTTCGGCACATTCGTAGGCGTAGTAGTGGGCCTTCAGTGCGTATGCGCCATTGCGGAAATTGTCGAAATAATACTGCAAGGCGGTTTGGGCTTGCTGGTAGCGGCCATCGAGATAGAAGTTCTCCGCATTGGCGAAGGCCAACGAATCCTGCTGCGTCACTTTCACCTGGCCTCCGTTGGCATTGACATAACCGAAATATTCGTCCAACTTGTTCTGTTCCATATAGATGCTGCGGATGATGCTTAAAGCCTCGCGCGACTCGTCGGTGTTGGGATAGTTGGCCACGAGGCTCTTCAAGTTCTCCATGGCTTGGTCGTACTGGTTGTTGTTGTAATAAATCATACCCACTTTCATCATCGCCTGCCGCGTGTAGCTTGAGCGCGGGCGGTCCTTGATGAGACGGTTGAAATTGCTGATGGCCGAGCGTTTGTCACCATGCACGAGATAAGTGTTGCCGATTTCAAACATTGCCTGCTCGTAGTACGGCGTGCTCGGATAGGTCTGAATCATGTCGTTCAGCATCGTAATCTTCTGGTTCACTTTGCCTTGAGCCCCGTAGCAAAGCCCTTGCTGGAAGAGCGCGTAGTCGGCGTTGCGTTTCCCGACGCGGGTAGCCAAGTCGTAATAGTTGATGGCGTTGTTGTAGTTGCGTTCCATGTAGAAGCAGTCGCCGAGGCGGATGTAGGCATCGGTCTTGAGGTCGTTTTGGCTGTCGGAAGCGGCGGGTATGAAACGGCGGAAACTTGCTTCAGCAGCCTCATAATCGGGTTTCTGGTAATAGATGTAGCCCAAATCGTAGTCAGCGAGGGCGTATTCGGGAAGGCCCGAAGCGCCGTTCATCGCCTTGAACTGGTTCAGATAACGCAAAGCCGTGGCATGGTCGCCGAGTTGGTAGGCCGACTCGCCCATCCAGAAGCATGCCTGCGCCTTGTTGGTCGCGCCTTGGCGGCTGTTCATGATCTTGGAGAAATAAACCTGCGCCTTGTCGAAGTTGCCTTTTTGGTAGTTTTCAATGCCTGTCGCGTAGAGCAGTTCGTTGTAAACGGTTTGCAGCTCCACGCTCTTTTTCTTCATCGCTTCGAGGCGGCTGAGGGCTTCGTCGTTTTCTTTCGCGTTGAGCAACAAGTAGATGGACATCTCTTCAGCTTCGGCTTTGCGCTCCGAGTTAGGATGTTCGGCGATGAATTGGTCGAGAAGGCCGACGGCTTCGTTGAAAGGGTCGGCACCGGGGATGAGGCTCAATCGGGCATAGTCGAAGAGGGCTTCCTCGGCAAGATCTTTGTTGAAACCGGCGGAATAGGCGTTGTAGAACGCGCTTCGGGCATACTTCGGCTCGTCAGTCTTGGCATAGCTCGCGCCAAGGTAATAGGAGGCGTACTGCGCCAATATGTCTGAGTTGCCGGCGATCTTCTGCAAGTCGGCGATGGCGCCTTTGTAGTCGCCCTTCATCATCTTGCTGACACCCATCTGGTAATAAGCCTCACGCGAGATGCCACGGGTCAGGCTGCGTTTGTAAATATCGTAGTATTCCAAAGTCTTGTCGTAGTTTTTCTGCTGGAAGTAGGCATCGGCCACGATTTGCGCCATCTCCGCCTTGCGTTTTTTGTCGGCCTTCGCGATATAGCCCGGGCCGTCCTCAATCACCGACTGGTAATCGCCTTTCTGATAGTCGATTTGCATGATGTAGGCAGGCACCACCTTGGCATATTCACTATGCGAGCGCAAGCGGCGGAAGTTGTCCAAAGCCTCGTTGTACCTCTCTTTAATATATTGGATATGAGCGTAATAATAACGCGCCGCATCCTGATATTTGCCTTCGTTCATCATCAAGCCGTGGAAGAGCGGCATGGCCTTGTCGGTTTCGCCTTGCTGAAAATAGGCATAGCCCATGTTGAACTGCATCTGCTGCGCCTCGTCGGTGGTCAGGCTCATGGCATCGGTCTTTTCGTAGATTTCCAAGGCTTCCTTGTATTTTCGGTTTTGGAACAAGTTGTTGGCGTAGAGGAAGTTGGCATGTTTGGCCCAAGTGCTTCCCGGGTTGTCGTTCACAAATTGCACCACCTTGGCCGGACCGTCGGCATGGCCGAGATACATCGCGCTGACCGCCTCGTAGTATTGCGCATCCACGCAACGCTGCGCCTTGGCATCGGTGGCTTGGGCGCGGTATTGCGTGAAAGCCGACAACGCGGCACCGTATTCATGGTTCTGAAAGCACAAGACACCTTCGTTAAACAAGGCTTCGGGTTCATAGTTTTCGATGCGTTTTTGCGCTGACAATGAAGCGTTTGCAAGGCATAACAACAACATTATTATTACTTTTACAATCTGGATTCTCATAACAAATCAAAAATTTGGGACGAAAGTACGATTATTTATCATTGGTTCGGCGAAAATGCCCAAAAATCGTGCCGCCAAACAGAAATCAAACGCTTTTTGGCCATAATTATTGCAACAAGCACTTCTTTTGGCGCAGGACTCGTTTGTTTTCGAAGTGAAATTATGCGAGGATACAGCTATTAGTGACAAAAATGCAAAAACTTCCCCATTTTTGGGGATTTCAGGGTTTCGCGGACGACCGTACTTTTGCAGCAGATTTTTGTCATCAGTTTTTAGAATGAGTTTTTGAGTTAGTTTTTATCAAGTGCGGGACGGTTGCCAACTGTCCCGCACACTTTTTCGCCATAACAGCTTAGTTTCACGTCCTCACATTTCGGCCCAATAACGGCAACTTATTTCCACACGATTTATACAGAGACGTGCCATGCGATGCGCCCCTGTATTTCGCCAATGACAGCATTTGTTTCCTTGTGACAGGCGGCCTAAGGTTGCACCATGCGGCTGCCACGGTATGAAAGCACTACAATCCTTATTAATAAAGCACTACAATCCTTATTAATAAGGACAACCCCGCAAAAAACCGCCGAACATTGGGAGTACGGGCAATCGTTTTTTTTCGGACTTTTGCAGCGTAATTGAAATCCTGACACCATGAAACATCTACGACACATCACATCAGTCCTCATTATCATCCTCATCGCCGTCCTCGCCGCCGGCACCATTGTGGAGAAACTGCACGGCTCCGACTTCGCCCGAATCCATGTGTATGGCGCGTGGTGGTTCGTGGCGCTTTGGGCTTTGATGGCTATGCTCATCATTTGTATGGCGGTGAAATGCAAAACGTGGAAACGTCTGGCAGTCTGCGCCTTATTCATTTACGCCGCGCCGCTGCACGAAAAGATTTGGACAACCTTCCAGAAGCCTTTGTTTTTCCATATCTATTGCATCCTCGCCATTTTGAGCGTGGTCATCACCTATTTCGGCGTGAATTTGCTTTTGGATGGAGTACATTCATATAATCGATAATCAATATTAAACCAAACAATATGAACCACGAACATCACCATCACCACGATCACCATCAAGGCCATCACCACCACCATCATGTGGCTGCTGATAATGGGCAAATGCGCAAGGTATTATGGGTAGCCATCCTATTGAACCTGCTTTTTGTCGGCGTGGAAGCCGGTGTGGGCATTTGGCAAAACAGCCTCTCGCTGCTGAGCGATGCGGGACACAATCTCAGCGATGTGTTCTCGTTGGTATTGGTCGTTGTAGGGTTGCGCTTGGTGCAAGTGCATAGCAACTCACACTACACCTATGGCTACAAGAAAAGCACGATCCTCATCTCTTTGGCCAATGCCATTTTGCTGCTCGTGGCAGTCGGCGTAATCATTGCGGAGAGTGTTCGCAAGTTCCGCGAACCTGTCGCCATCGACGGCTCCGTCATCTCATGGACCGCAGGCATAGGCATCCTTATCAACGGCTTGACGACCATCCTGTTGATGCGCGGACAAAAGAACGACCTCAACATCCGGGGCGCGTTCCTCCACATGGCTGCCGACACGCTGGTCAGCGTAGGCGTTGTCATCAGCGGCATCGTAATCATGCACACAGGCTGGTTCGTCATCGACCCGATTATCAGCATCGTGATTGCCATCGTCATCCTTGTCAGCACTTGGGAATTGTTGCGCGACAGCATGAGGTTGGCTTTGGACGGCGTTCCCGAAGGAATCGAGGTCGAGGAAGTTGCCGAGGCCATGCGCCATGCCGACCACGTCGCCGGCGTCCATCACCTGCACATCTGGGCGATGAGCACCACCGAAAACGCCTTGACCGCCCATGTGGTCATCGACAATGAGCACGAAGCCTCATCCGTGCGCAAGGCACTGAAAGAAATCCTTCGTGCAAAAGGCATCACGCACGCCACCATCGAGATTGAAACTGACGACGACTGCTGCGACCAAAGTTGCTAATCAAGCACAACGACCTCAAAAGACGCCGCAAGTTTTTCCGACTTTGCGGCGTTTTTTTTGATGCAGTCGCTTCACAAAAAGTTGTATCTTTGCCGCCGGATTCGGGTTCTTTCAGCCGAAGATTAATAGGGAATCCTGTGGGAATCAGGAGCTATGCCCGTAGCTGTAAGTTCAACGAAGGTTCGCGGCATACATGTCACTGATATTCGCTATCGGGAAGACGCAGCGGACTTGGACGAGCCAGAAGACCTGCCCGTTTCCGTATTGTCAGCTTTCGGGAACAAAAGTCATTGATAAAATATGAAGAAACAGTATCAAGCAGTTACGGCAGCCGAAGCCGTCAAAGTCATCAAGTCGGGCGACCATGTCCACATCAGTTCGGTGTCGAATGTGCCGCAATGTCTCATCAAGGCCTTGTGCGACCGAGGCCGCGCGGGCGAGTTGAAGAACGTCTATATCCACCATCTGCACACCGAGGGCGCCGCGCCCTACGTCAATCCGGAATTTGAGGGCATTTTCCAACACAATGCCTTCTTCGTGGGTGCCAACGTGCGCGAAAGCGTCCAGAAAGGCTTGGCCGACTACATCCCGGTTTTCCTTGGCGAGACCTCGAAGCTTTATCGCGAGGGCTACATCAAGTGCAACGTGGCCATGATTCAGGTTTGCCCTCCCGATAAGTTCGGGTATGTGTCGCTCGGCCCGTCGGTCGATGCCACCTTGGCCGCCATGGAATGCGCCGACTTCGTCATCGCCGTGGTCAATAAATACGTGCCGCGCACACATGGCGACTCGCTCGTGCACCTCAGCAAAATCAACTATTTCGTCGAGGACGACTCGCCGCTGATCACGGTCGATATGCCTTCGCCTACCGAGGCAGAGCAGACCATCGGGCGCTATTGTGCCGAGCTCATCGAAGACGGCGCGACGCTCCAAATGGGCATCGGCAGCATCCCCAACGCCATCCTCTCGTGCCTCCACAACCACAAGGACATCGGCATCCACACCGAGATGTTCAGCGACGGCATACTGCCCCTTATTAAAAAAGGTGTCATCAACGGCAGCAAAAAACGTTTGGACCGGGGCAAAATCGTTTCCACTTTCGTGATGGGTTCGCAGAAAATCTACAACTTCATCGACGGCAACCCCGAAGTGCTGCTGAAGGATGTGGAATACACCAACGACCCGTTCATCATCGCGCAACAGCCCAAAATGACCTCCATCAACTCGGCCATCCAAGTCGATTTGTCGGGGCAGGTTTGCGCCAACTCGCTCGGTGAGCGCATCTATTCCGGCGTGGGCGGCCAAATCGACTACGTTTATGGCGCGTCGCGCTCGAAGGGCGGCAAGGCCATCATCGCCATGCCTTCCACCACGCGCAAGGGCATCAACAAGATTGTGCCCGCTTTGGACTTAGGCTCTGGTGCCGTCACCACGCGCAACCATATCCACTGGTTCATCACGGAATACGGCGCTGTGAACCTTTATGGCCGCTCGCTTCAAGAACGCGCCAAACTCATCATTTCGGTGGCGCATCCGCAGTTCCAAGAACAGTTGGACGAGGCCGCGTTCAAGCGTTTTGGGCCGCATTTTCATTACCTTTGGAATAATATTGTTTGATTGATTAACTACGAATTACACGAATATTACTAATTTTGCACGAATATCCATAATGGATTGCAGCCGTGGCTGCATAATTCCGTAGCATACATTCGTTCAATTAGTGAAATTCGTAGTTCTTTTTCAAAACTCAAATCCAATGTTCGGTAGCATCAACTTCGTGGAAATCTTCGGCGCGTTTATCGTGATGGCCGCCATCATCGACATCTTCGGCTCCATTCCCATCTTCGTGGGGATGAAAGCGCAAAACAAGACCATCAAGGCAGGACAGGCCTGCCTGACGGCCTTGGGGCTGTTCTTGGCGTTCTTCTTCGCCGGCGACGCGCTGCTCAAGCTCTTCGGCATCGACGTGGCTTCGTTTGCCGTGGCGGGTTCGTTTGTACTGTTCATCTTGGCCGTCGAGATGATTCTCGGTCGCGAAATCATCAAGAACGAGGGCGGCAAGGGCGGTGCCAGCATCGTGCCCATCGCCTTCCCCTTGATTGCCGGTCCGGGCGCGCTGACGGCCTTGCTCTCGCTCCGCGCCGACTACGCCGTCATCAACATCATCATCGCGCTGTTGCTCAACATCTTGTTGGACTACATCGTCATCAGCCAACTCGACCGCATCCAAAAACTCTTGGGCGAAAACCTGATTTTCATCCTCCGCAAGTTCTTCGGTGTCATCCTCTTGGCCATCGCCGTGAATATGTTCGTGAACAATATTTCAGTGATTATCTCCGCTGTTCAGAAATAGAGAATACTGATTTCTCATTCCTGAATTATCTGATAGTTTGAAGATTTATTCCCCAAATTGGAAAAAATGAGTATTTTTGCAAAATAAAACCACCAATTAAATGTCCTTTATAGAAGATACCCTTATTGACACTCAAACAACTATAGGAATCACCTATGGCGAGGAAACAATTCCACAGTTGAATTTATTCAACACTCCCTCATATTTATCAGGTTCCGCTGCTATGAGTTTGCTTCGTTTTTCGCGTCATACTTTTGAAAAATGTGTGGAATACGGACATATTCGGAAACTTGTTCTCGCGAACAAAACAGTGTATGACAAGGCCGAATTGGAAAAATTTATGACAACCAGCACCTATCAAAGCATCTTTGAAGGTACCGTCGACGAAAGGAATCCTCTCAACGACTTGACAGGAAAAGAATGGATTCCTGAAACAAAGAGTTACTTCTTTCAAAAAGGACTTGGAAAGGATCATCCTGCTGCCCAAATTGAGCGGTTGCATCCTGCGCCCTTCTCGTTTCAGGATATTGAGAAATTGGTTTTGTTTTTCACGAAAAAAGGGATGCTGGTTCTTGACCCGTTTGGAGGTGTTGGTTCAACTGCAAAAGCGTGTGAAACAACAGGACGGCATTGTATCAGTATTGAATTACAGAAAAAATACCATGATTTATCTATCAAACGGCTTGAAACAGAGGTTGGCGAGGGCACGAGCAAACATCACAAATTCATCAACGCAGACACTTGCAATACTTTGCCTGGCATGGAAAGTAACAGCATAGATTTTGTTGTAACCAGTCCTCCTTACTGGGGAATATTGCACAAGCAAGACCAAAAGGTACTGAAAGACAGGGTCGCCAACAACCTCGACACCAAATATTCTGATGATGACAAAGACCTTGGCAATGTGGCTGATTACAACGAATTTCTTGGTATTCTCTGCCAAAAAGTGTTCATGGAATGTGCGCGCCTGCTTCGATTTGGCAAATACATGGCAATCATTGTTTCTGATTTTCGAGATAAGGGTGATTTCATCAGTTTTCACTCCGATTTGATAAGCAGACTCAACAAGCAACAAATAGTAGGCGGTGGAGTCTTAGCCCTTCAGGGTACCAAAATCCTGATTCAGAATCACAAGTCGATACACCCTTACGGCTATCCTTTCTCCTACGTTGAGAACATACATCATCAATATGTGCTGATATTCAAGAAGAAATGAGTCATACCGACCAGTATTTTGGAATCATCAATGCCGACTGCGACATAGTTTTGGAGGAGTTGTTGCAGGCGGGCATAAAATATGACCTAATACTGACAGACCCTCCATACAATGTAGGCAAAGATTTTGGCAACAACAGTGACCATCTGCCTCTTGACAGATTTCTTGAAGGAATGTATAGTAGAATCGATAAAATGAAGAATCTGCTAACAGACAAAGGCAGCATTGTTTGGTTTGGCATCCACGACTACCTTTGCTTTATCCAAGTTTATATGTACAAGGTAGGACTTCACTATAGACGTCAAAATATATGGCACTATGAAAATGGCTTTTCCCGTTCAACAAAGGAACCAGCCACACATTATGAACCGTTCCTCTGGTTTTCAAAAGATGCAAAGGAATGGACGTACAATGTGGATGAAGTCCGTGTACCCTACAAAAGCACGCAACGATTGAAATCTCCTGTCAAGTATAAAGACAAAGACGGAAACTTGAAGGTGTGGAAACCATCTGAAAAAGGAGCCATGCGTGGCGATGTTTGGGATTTCCCTACGCTTGCCGGCAAGGCATTCGCGGAAGAACGAACTGCACATCCCTCGCAAAAGCCCGAATCACTCATAATGGAACTCATCAAGGCTTTTTGTCCCATACATAAAGGGAAGTTTGATGGCATGATACTCGATCCTTTTCACGGATCCGGTACTCTTGGCGTATGCTGCCAGCGGCTAAACAAGGATGGGAACAACATAAGATGGACTGGCATAGAGATTGAAAAGAAGTGGTGTAAGATAGCTCAAGACAGACTAAACAGTATTTGATTATGGGAAGCAACATACTTAAGATTCAGAATCAGGGCAACATCATCGGTAATCTCAGACTATTGTATGAGATGAAAAATGCAGGCGACGACCTCCATGACAAGCATGGATACTTTACCAAGAAAGATGTGGCACGTATTGCTGTCACGTCGTTGATAGCAACTACGGAGGGAAGAGTTGACGTGGACGAATTGTTAAAGCATATCGACGACGACACCGTTCCTGAGACAGACAATCCTATTTTGCAGAATGTAAAGGCAAGACTTCAAATCTTGCGTCAGTTTGGCTTGGTCTCAACAGATTACGGCTCCGAGATTTATGCCATCACAGAGTTGGGCGAACAGATGCTCAATCAAGTGTTCGGCCCCCAACGCAGTTACAAGTTGCTTATGGAGTTGTTTGTCAACTTGAATACCACAACAGAAATATACGACAACAATTGCTCCCCTGACTTTGAATGTTATTTGGGCTTTGAGATTTGCTATGCCTTCTCAAAATTGGACTATCGCATTTCAACTTTGGAAATGTGCCTGATACCTACCTATTCACTCAACGAGATTGATGGTTTTGTGAAAGATGCACAAAGGTACAGAGAACAGCATACGCAATTCCCTGAAACGCACCCACATTACCCTAAAACCAACAAAGGCACTCCCCAACGTAATGTCAGCAATCTTACAAGATCTATCAACCAGATTTTGCGCGTATGCGACATCATCAAGTCTCGATATGAGACAATCGATGGCGAAAACTATTATGTCTGCACTGAAAGCGGAAGAGAATATATCGACTCTTTGATGAAGCGTTATGAGAGAAGGCGGCTTTCATTCCTTTCAGCACACAAATTCAGGATGAAGAATTACATAGAACGCAAGCAGATTGTCTTTCAGGGAAGAGCCAATGTTTATGCTCGCGCTGGCATTGATACCCAAACCACAGACAGCGGATTGTTGTTTTCCCCCTATCAGATGATTCCTGAAGTGACCATCAACTGGATGCTTGACCTGCCCATTAGGGAGCAACCCGAACAACGTAAATCCCAAATAGCCGCAATCAACAGTCAGGTGTCATTGCTGAATTTGCGCATCAAACCCGTCTATACCACAGAGCAACTTTCACCCCAACTTCTACAAGACAGCCTTGCCACAGAATTATTGGAAAGAAAAACAAGTGATGAAGATGTAGAATCGTGCATCGCTTATTATCTTGACAAACATAGAGATGATGCAAAAGATGTGTTCTATCCATTCATACATTCTCTCCTTGGCATTATTGGTTTGGAATGTCTGGGAGAAGTTGGCAGAATGGATGCCTTGTGCAAGTTCAAGGGGCACATAATACCGGCGGAGATAAAGTCGCGAACGGAAACTCCCACATACAACGTGAAAGGACTTCGTCAGGCTATTGAGAATAAAATATGCTCCCTTGCACCAGCACTTGAAAACGACATCAATCTCTCCACTTTAGTCATTGGCTTTGACCATCCACAGAGCGATACTTTTGTGAGAGATTTTATCGAAAAGGCATACGAAAAATGGGGTGTCAAAATTGTGGCGATTAATTTGCGAAGCCTTGTTTCTATGTCTATCCGCAAGGTGTGGAATAATGAACAAATTGATTTGGACAAATTGTTGGACAGTTATGGTATCATCAACGAGTAAGAGAATATGAGTATCAGAATTATCAATACGGAAGTCTGCCAAAACTGCAAGAAAGAGACTTGCGCTTTCATTGACAGAGTGACAAAAATCGACTCGGTTTTTGCTTCAGAGGGAACGGTCTGCCCTACGGGGGCTTTGCAGGCAAATCCTTCACAACAGAATCCTTTCACAAAAAAAGAATGCATTGATTGCGGCCTATGTGTAGGCTATTGCAACAAGTCTAATTTGGAAATTGAGAACGAAGCCAACAAATTCAACTTTGAATATTGCAACAGTTTTGGCATGAACGCTTTAGTGTCCAACTATCTGAACAAAATATTCCCATTTGCAGCCAATTCCAACCGTAATTCCTCTGTCCTGTTCGATGGATATGTCGAGATTGGAGAAGAGAAAGAAGCATTTGTCGAGGTTGACGAAAAAGATGCTTTGGAATGCCTGCGCAACCTTCTTGGAGATTTTCTTCTCTACAGGGGACAATATGCCAATGAAGTGAATACGGGACTGATAGTGTTAACGGAAATACCACCCAGAGGAAGCAGCAATGTTTATACCGTGATTGAAAGAATGCGTATGTTCCCAAATCTTGAATCGAAGAATATCTATATCACAACGTTCTCTATGCTCAAATATCTGTTTCTACACCCAAAAAACGATAGTGTTGTTTTTGAAAACGTGTTTTATAATCCTCTCAAAGAAACTATTGAGGAATATACCGAAAGAATAACGAAAGAAACTGGAGTTTGTTTTTCCAACCTAAAATGATATTATCATGCTAAACCTTTTCACCGGCTCGGGCGTCGGGCCTACGGTTTTATATTTGGCCGTTTCCATCTTTGTCGGCCTGCTTTTGGGCAAAATCAAGATTGCCAATGTGTCGTTGGGCATCACTTGGGTGCTTTTTGTGGGCATTGCGCTGAGTGCCTGCGGCGTTTCGCTCAACCACGACATGCTTCACATTATCAAGGAGTTCGGCCTCATCCTCTTTGTAGTGGCCGTGGGCTTGCAGGTCGGGCCTGGCTTCTTCCGCTCGTTCAAGAAAGGCGGTTTGGCCATGAACCTGATGGCCTTGGCCAATGTCGCGCTTGGCGTGGCGATTACGGTGGTCATCGCCAAAGTCGCAAACCAAGACTTGGCCGACATGGCAGGCGTTTACACGGGTGCCATCACCAACACGCCCGGACTTTCGGCGGCGCAGCAGGCCGTCAATGACATGGGCATTGAGGGCGGCGCAGACCGTTTGGCGGCGGGCTATGCCGTGGCCTATCCCTTGGCTGTGGTCGGCATGATTGCAACTTGCATCTTGTTCCGTCCGCTCTGCCGCATTGATTTGAAAAACGAGCCTTCCACCGAAGAAAGCCTCGAACCCAAGGCCGAAAAGCAGGCCACACCTACGTCGCAGCGGCACAAGGTGAATTTGATTCCCATCTTCGTCATCATCGCCTTGGGCATCATCGTTGGTTCAATACCGATTCCCGTGGGCATGAAGGCACCCATCAAGCTCGGCTTGGCGGGCGGGCCTTTAGTGGTAGCCATCATCGGCAGTTGGCTCGGCGTGAAGAAAAACTGGTTCACCACGGAATTCACTGAAAGCCACGGCGTTTGGATGCTTCGCGAGGTGGGCATCGCGCTCTTCCTTGCCGGTGTGGGATTGAGCGCAGGCGGACAATTCGTCGACACAGTGCAAGAACATTATATGTGGGTCGTCTATGGCATCCTTATCACCATGATCCCACCTGTTGTGGTCGGGCTTTTCGGTCGTTTGGTGCTGAAAGTGAACTACTACACGCTGATGGGTTTCATCGGCGGCTCGCACACCGACCCTCCTACCCTTGCCTTCGCCAACACCGTTGCCCCAGAAGGCTGCAAATTACCCAACATGGGCTACGCGACGGTGTATCCTTTGACCATGTTTTTGAGGATTTTCACGGCCCAGCTTTTGGTGCTATTGGCGGTGTAGTGAAAAAGGTGCCCCAGATATAGGGTACTTTCGGACATACAATAGCTGCAATGTTGTTTTTCATCGTCAGAATTTTTTCTGGCACAAAACAACAGCTCCACTCTGCCAAAAAAGGGCAGAGTGATAAAGAATCTCATTTTCAGGCACAAAAAAAGCCGACATCGCTGCCGGCTTTTTACCTTATTATATTATAGAGACGCAAAATTTTGCGTCTCTACGCAAATCCATTGTTATTCCGTCACTCTTTCAAGCCACTTCACCATACCGAACATGATGGCCATGGAAACGAGGCAGACGGCGAGGAACACACCCCAGCACTTCCAGATGTCCCAAGCGTTGAGCATGATGGGACCAACGAAGATGAAGAGGTTGCCGATGGCCGTGGCACCTAACCACAAGCCTTGGCAGAGACCTACCATGTGGCGCGGAGCCACCTTCGAGACGAAGGACAAGCCCAACGGCGAGATGAACAACTCGGCCACGGTGAGGAAGAAATAGGTGACAATCATCACCCACGGAGCAGCCTTGGCAAGACCAGCGGCGGCCATTTGAGCCATATCCATAGCGCGGAACTCGTCGCCCGAAGGATAGTGCTTCATAATGGAGAAAACCATCAGGAAAAGGTAGGCGCAACCGGCCAGACCCATACCGTATGCAATCTTGCGAGGCGTTGAAACGGCCTTGCCCTTGCGAGCCAACATGGCGAAAATACCCATGACCAACGGGGTGAGGATGATCACAAACAAGGGGTTCAAGGCCTGCCAGATTTCAGGCGCGATGCTCGACGAATCGACGAAGTCGCGGGCGAAGACCGACAGCGACTGTCCGTTCTGGTGGAACGAGAGCCAGAAGAACACGGCGATGCCCAACACGGCAAACAAAGCGGCCATACGTTGCTTGATTTCCTTGGCCATGGCAGCCTTTTCCTCGGCAGTGTAACCCACGGTCTCAGCAGCGACCTTCTTGGCGGGTTGCGGGAACTTGCTCTTTTGCGTGAAGAAGATAATCAGCGAAATGAGCATGGCAGCCACCGAAACGAAGAACGAGAAGTGGACACCTTGGTTGAAGGTCAGGATATAGTCGGAGCAGAACTGAGTCAGGTTGGTGCCGTAGTCGGCGGTGGGCAGCACAGAGTTTGCCATCGTTTCGGTGAACTTTTGCGTCACCTGACCGTCAGCAAGATACTGGTGGCACAGGGCCGACATGTCGGCGTTGTAGATGAAGTTGTGTGCTTTCAGCCACCATTCGCGCAGCATAGGGGCCACGAAGGGAGCAATCACGCCACCGATGTTGATGAACACATAGAAAATCTGGAAACCGCTGTCGCGCTTGTCCTTGGCCACGGCCAAAGCCTCTGGGCCTTTCTTGGCAGCCTCGGCCTCGAAGTTGTCGTACATCTGACCGACGAGAGCCTGCAAGTTGCCCTTGAACAGACCATTACCAAAAGCGATGAACAGCAAGGCCACGCAAGTGAAGATGAGGATGCCCCACCATTTTCCATTGCCATCAACGATGAGACCGTTGGCATCTTGGCTGAACAACGGGATAGCCATGCCCACATAACCGAGGGCCATGATGATCAAGCCCCACTGGATGGTGCGGTGGTAGTTTTGGGTGCGGTCGGCGATGATACCGCCAACGAGACTCAACACGTAAATGCCGAAGTAGAACACCGAGTAGATGAGGCCTGCGGTGGCATCGGGCAACCCGAACTTCGACACGATGAACAACAACAGGATGGCGTTCATGATGTAGTAGCCGAAACGCTCACCCATGTTACTTAAAGCGGCTGCAATCAAGCCTTTAGGATGTTCCTTCTTTGCCTTTGAGACATAGAAAATGAGGAACCCGGCGACCACTGCGAGGATAACCAGCAGGATCACCATTGTCACATTAGTTTGAAGTAATACCATAAATTAAAAAGTTTAAGATGATTTTCTTGCGGACAAAAATAGGAATTTTATCAATGCGAATGGAAAAAAATCCCTAATTTTGCGCTTCATTTTTAATACGACTATGGAAATCAGTAGCAAATACAGCCCTCAGGACGTTGAAGGCAAATGGTACGAACACTGGATGGACAAGAACTACTTCCACTCCACTCCCGACGAACGCGAACCCTATACCATCGTGATCCCGCCGCCGAATGT